>OJUG01002215.1_pt1 | contig 21453 bp, 17 predicted proteins | sample 1599841 | NCBI WGS metagenome assembly OJUG01 (sample SAMN04168659, study PRJEB22393) | human gut metagenome | biome: human gut microbiome; feature: stool | host: Homo sapiens | collected 2014-05-12 | reverse complement strand
TGTCATCCAGAAACGTTGCGCAGGCAAGCACATCCTTTATCTCGCCGCCGTAAGCGCCCGCGTTCATATATACGGCGCCGCCCACACACCCTGGGATGCCGTAGGCGAATTCCAGGCCGGACAACCCTTCGTTTGCGGCCGCGATGCACACCTTTGCGAGAGCGGCCCCCGCCTGCGCTGTCACAGAGAGCCCGTTGCATTCGATGTTCCCCAGCACCTCGCCGATGTGGATGACCACGCCGTCGAACCCCTCGTCCGCGAACAGGATGTTCGTGCCCTTGCCCAACAAATAATACCGCACGCCCGCCTGGCGGCAGACGGCAATGGCCCGCGCGAGCTGCCGCTTATTCTGCGGCTCACAGAACAAAGCCGCCGGGCCTCCGATCTGGAAGCTGGTATGGCGCGAAAGCGGTTCGCGGGCAGCGCATGGGATGGATGCCTGGCGGAAAGCCGCAGCGATCTCATTCAAGTGCTCCATGGGGAATCCCTCCAAAATCATTGATGCTGCGTGGCAAGCCCGGCCGCACCGATAATGCCCGCGTCATTGCGCAGCTTTGCAGTGACGATTTTCGTACGCCGCATGCCCTCTCGGGCGTAATCTTCCTGGTCCACTACCGCCTGCACGGGCGCAAGAAGCGTATCGCCTTCCTTGGATACGCCGCCGCCGATGCAGATGATCTCCGGCTGAAAGATATTGATCAGGTTCGTCAGGCCGCAGGCAACGTATTCCACAAAGTTCTGCACCACCTGCGTGCCCAGTGCATCGCCCGCACGCATCGCGTCAAAAGCCGTCTTGGCATTCACGCGCGCAGGGTCGCCGTGCACATAGCTCCACATGATGTTATCCTTATGCTGTTCCATCGCGGCCAGTGTATCCTCAGCCAGCGCACGGGCGGAAGCATATTTTTCCCAGCAGCCGCGCCGCCCGCACATACAGGGGCGCCCGCCCTTGACGATAACCGTATGCCCGATCTCCGCGCCCGCGGAGTTGAAGCCGGAAAATATCTTTCCGTCGATGATGATGCCGCCGCCGATGCCCGTGCCCAGCGTAACGGCAATGGCGTACTTTGCTCCCTGCGCCGCACCTGCGATGTATTCGCCGTAGGCTGCGGCATTTGCATCGTTCTCAATGTACACGCGGCACGGCAGCAGCTTTTCCATTGCCGATACCAGCGGCCAGTTACGGTAGCCGAAGTTGGCGTTGAACTCCACGACGCCTGTATGCGGGTTCACACTGCCCGGCGTGCCGATGCCCACGGATTCGATCTGCGTGGCCATGTCCAGTCCTGCCCGCTGTGCGAGCTGGCTGCACAACGCGGCGATCTCCGCTTCCACCTCATGTTCAGGCCGCGGCAGATTTGTCTTGCAGGAAACGCTGTCCACGATATGATGTACTTCATCTACAAGGCCAGCCTTGATATTTGTGCCGCCCAAGTCGACACCGATGGTATATGTTTTCATTCTTCTTTACTTCCTTCCAGCAGGTCTGCAACCGGCTTTTGATGTTCTTTCAGCACAGTGATCAGGTTTTCCCGGCTTGCGTTCACCACAAGCTCCTCCGGAAAATGGATCTCGCGCAGCATGGGCAGCACCGTATCGAACTGGCCCAAATGATAAATGGAATGCGCGTCGGAATTCACGGCGATCTTTGTGCCGTTGCGTTTGCAGGCAAGCGCAAGCTCACGCATGTTTTCCTCGTTGCCCGGACGGACAACAGCGGAATTCGCGTTGATCTCGACCACCTTGCGGCAGCGGGCAAAAGCCTTTGTCACGGCGTCGTAATCATAGCGGTGCCTGCGGCTTTCCGAATGGCCGATGCAATCCACATAAGGGCTTTGCGCAACGTTCAGCCACAGCTGCGTGGCTTCGTCCTCAGAAAGCGAAGGGCATAATGTATCGCTATGGATAGACGCGATCACCCAGTCGAGCTGCATCCGCTCAAATTCCTGCGGCTCGATGTCAAGACTGCCGTCTGTGCCGCGCACATTCGCTTCCACTCCCTTGAGCAGCCAGATGCCCTCGATGCGGCTGGGAAGCGTTGTCAGATTGTAAAAATACCAAGGGTGCGGCGCGTCCGGCATAGACGGGCCGTGGTCGGTGAGCGCCGCGGCAAACATCCCAAGCTTACAGGCGCGCCGCGCCATCTCCGTGACGGTATTGAACGCATGGTTCGATACCATTGTATGCATATGAAGGTCTGCAATGATATTCATGAAGGAATTTGTTTCTCTTTCTCGTTAAATTCATGTAAGCAGCTCAGCGCAGGGACGGATCATCCTCGTCCAGCCCCAGGCGGGCAAGCAGCTCGCGCGCCGCATTGTAGCCCATTTTTTTCTGGCGGTTGTTGATGGCCGCCGCCTCCAGGATCACGGCCAGATTGCGGCCGGGCATTACGGGTATCACCGTGCAGGGCAGTTGGATGCCCATAATATCCGTCGTATCTGTCTCAAGGCCTGTGCGGCTGTAATTCTTGGTCTTGTCCCACGGCTCCAGCTCCACCACAAGATCCACTTTTTCGCTCATCTTTACCGCGCCGCTGCCGAAAACGCGCGCCACATTGATGATGCCCACGCCGCGCAGCTCGATAAAATGGCGGATGTTTTCCGGCGCTGTACCCAAGATCGTGCGGTCAGACACACGGCGCAGCTCCACCGCGTCGTCCGCAATCAGTCGGTGCCCGCGCTTCACGAGCTCCACGGCTGTTTCGCTCTTGCCGACGCCGCTCTCGCCCAGGATGAGAATGCCCTCGCCGTAAATCTCTACAAATACGCCGTGCCGCGTGATGCGCGGCGCCACCTCGACGCTCAGGTTCGAAATCAGCGCGCTCATCAGACTGGATGTATTTTCTGTGGATCGCAGCACGGGTACTTCATACTGGGAAGCGAACTCCAGCACCTCGTCGAACACAGAAAGGTTGCGCGTTACGATAAGCGCAGGCGGCTTTGCCGCGAACAGCGTGTGGATATGGCTGCGGCGTTCGCTTTCCGGCAGCGTGGTAAGATAACCCACTTCGGCGTTGCCGAATATCTGGATGCGGGTGGGATCAAAGTATTCGTCATAGCCTGTCAGCAGCAGGCCCGGGCGGTTCACATCCGCCGTATAGATAGGGATATTTTTCAGCTCCGTGGGAGTGTAGACCACTTCCAGGCGCAGCTTTTCCACGACCTTGTCCAAAGAAACACTGAACTGCGGCATAGGAACGTCCTCCTTTATCCTATAGGATTCCATTGATAATTCTATTATATATGATTGGAAGAGAGATATCAATTTTGTTTTTGTACAGCCATACGCTTTCTTTCCGAACGATTTTTTGTTATACTGATAATTGTATGGGAACAGCACACCCAAAAGGAGTAATCATTTATGAAGGTAGCTATTTTTACAGAGACCTACTTCCCCTTCATCAGCGGCGTCGTGACGCATATCAAGACGTTGAAGGAGAGCCTGGAGCACGCAGGGCATGAGGTGCTCATCGTCACCACCAGCCCCAAGGCCGTATGCCATTATGTTAAGGATGGTGTTTTGTACTGCCCCGCCATCCCCCTCAAACGCATTTACGGGTATGGACTGTCCAACCCTGTCAACATCCAGCGCCTGCGCATCATTCAGGATTTTGACCCGGACATCATTCATATCCACACCGAGTTCAGCATGGGTATCTTTGCGCAGTTTGCCGCGCGCAAGCTGAAAAAGCCCATCGTCTACACACTGCACACGATGTATGACGATTACATGTTCTATGTCGCGCCGGAACGGTTCCAGAACATGGTCAAGCCGGCCGCTCATGTTTATTTCCGCAAAGTGGCCAACAAGGCCACTGAGATCATCGGCCCGTCTCTGAAGGTAGTGGAGTTCCTGCGCCGGTGCGGCGTAGAGCGGCACATCAATATTATCCCAAATACAGTGGATCTTTCCGACTTTATGCCCGAAAACGTCTCGCGCGACGACGTTGCCGCCATCCGGACAAAACTGGGCATCCGTGACGGGGATACGGCCATGTGTTTTGTGGGCCGTCTGGGCAAGGAAAAAAGCATCGACGTGCTGGTGGAGTTTTTTGCCGCGCATTTCCGCGGGGACGACGCTTACAAGCTGTTCATCATAGGAGACGGCCCGGAAAAGGAAAATCTGGAACGGCAGATCGTCCGTCTGGGCGTAGGTGCTCAGGTTCGTTTGCTTGGCCGCATTGAGCACCAGTTCCTGCCGCCCTATTACCATGCATGCGACCTTTTCACTACCGCTTCATTGTCCGAAATGAATTCCATTTCCATGCTGGAGGCTATGGCCAGTGGACTGTACGTGATCCAGCGGCTGGACATCTACAACAAAAACCAGATCACCCCCGGCGAAAACGGCAACGTCTTTAACACGGCGGAGGAAATGGCTGCGCTGCTGCGCGAGGAAGCCGCTCTTACGCCTGAGCAGCGCGCACTGCGCCGCCAAAAGGTAACAGCGTTTACGCAGCGCTACGGCGAAAAAGAGTTCATCCGTGCGGTGCTCAACGTATATGAGCGCGCAATGGCCGAATATAAGGCCAAGATGAAGATAAAAGCAAAAGCAAAAAGCAAAGGAGTCAGATAATCATGCAGCATTATGACGTTGCGATCATCGGAGGCGGCATCGGCGGACTGATGAGCGCTTACGAGCTTGCCACAAAAGCGCCTGGGGCAAAGGTCGTTCTGTTCGAGAAAGGACACGACATCGAAAAGCGGGCATGCCCCATCGTCACCGGAAAAGCCCCCACCTGTATCAAATGCCCCTCCTGCGCCATTATGGAGGGCCTTGCCGGAGCAGGTGCTTTTTCCGACGGCAAATACGTCATTTCCACAGAATACGGCGGCTGGCTGCCGGATTTTCTGCCTCCCGAACAGGTTTTGGATTACATCGAGCAGGCAGACGGTATTTTGCAGCACTTCGGCGCGCCTGCAGAGCGCTTCATGCCCAACAACGAGCTGAAGAAAAAATGCCTGGAGTATGACCTGCATATGGCGCAGGCCCAGCTCAAGCATCTGGGAACGGACGCCAATTTCGAGACCATGCGAAAAATGGCGGCTTTTCTGAAGGAACATGTAACCATTCTGACGGATACCGACGTGACCGATGTGGACAAAGCCGCTCATACTGTGCATTATGAAGGCAAAGGCGTACAGGACAGCGTCACGGCGGAGCATATCATTTTTGCCGTCGGCCGTGTGGGCAGCCGCTTTTTTGCCAAATGGTGTTCTCAAAACGGTATTCCGCTGAAAAACAACCAGGTGGATATCGGTGTTCGCGTCGAGCTTCCCAGCATGGTATGGGATGATTTTTCCCATAAGATCTACGAGCCAAAAATCTGGTACCGTTCCAAGCAGTACGGAGACGTCACGCGCATGTTCTGCTTCAACGAGCGCGGGCAGGTGGTTATGGAAAACACCTCCGGAGTTCTCACGGTCAATGGCCACGCCTATGTGGATGAAGCCAAAAAGAGCCAGAATTCCAACTTTGCGCTGCTTTCTACCATCCGGTTTACCGAGCCGTTCAAGGAACCTATCGAATATGCCCGCAGCGTCGCAGGGCTTGCAAACCTCATCAGCGGCGGCAGCGTGCTGGTGCAGCGCCTCGGCGACCTGATGGCCGGACGCCGCACAGATGAAAAAAGGCTGGCCCAGAGCACCGTGCGTCCTACACTGAATGCAGTCGCCGGAGATCTGAGCCTTTGCCTGCCCAAACGTCAGTTGGACAACATTGTGGAAACGCTGGCCGCGCTGGACAAGATCGCGCCGGGTACGATGAATTACGACACGCTGCTTTACGGTGTGGAATGCAAATACTATTCCGCCCGTCCCGACTGCACCGATTTTGAACTGGATGGCTGCGAAAAGATCTATGCTGTGGGCGACGGCACCGGCTTCACCCGCTCGCTCAGCCAGGCGGCCGCCCACGGCCTGTATGTGGCAGATAAGATCCTGCGGGATTAAGCCTTTCCCGGCCCCTAAAAGAAAAGCGGCCGCCCCGGAGTATTCCGGGGCGGTTTTTTGTTTTTAGCACAGACGCATGCGCAGGGCCTTTACACGGGCTTCAGCTCTGATGAAAAGTCCACCGTTGCAATGTCGTACAGTGTCCCCGTACGAAGCAGCGCTTCGCAGGCTGCGGTATCATACAGCTTCAGCCACCATGCATAATGGAACGTATCGTTTCCCCTGGCAAATGTCGCTTGGTTGAGCATCTCGGCTTCCCGGTTCAGGTAAGCGTTGATCTCCCGTGTCATTTCCGCTTCTTCTTTGTCCGCAACGGGGGCTCCGTCTACCGTTACATCGTCCAGCTTTCCGGTCAGACACACTTCAAGATGCGGTGCGCCGCCTGCAGTGGAAGCTGTATGCGTAAGCTGCAGCTGCTGTGTCCGGAATGATACGACCCGTCCCTCGATCTGTGTGTTCACTGTAAGCTGCCGTGCCTTCCCATTCAGCAGAAGAAACATCTGCATTGCAGCGTCCTCCAAAACAGCATAGGGTGCGCCGCTGCGAAACAGCACCATTTGCCGGACCCCGCGAAACTCCTTCTCTTCTTTGGAAAATGAAAACACGGGAAGATATCCGTCCAGACCGCCTGTTCCCGAAAGATTGATCTCAAAAATGCTTTGCGTACGATCCTGCTCATCGGCTCCCATTCCGATCAGCCGTTCGCCTTCTCTCACTACATCGCTGATCACGTCCTCGCATTCAGACAGCTCTTCCGCCGTCAGCGGCGTTAAAAACGCAGCAAGATTTGGACGCGCGGCGTTTTCGTCTGCAAAATAAGAAAGGTACGGCGTTACATTGCGCGCGGCGCCGGGCCCCAAAAGCAAAATCTCATTCTGGGCATAAAACGGTTTTTTGTTTTGCTGCTGTTCCGCCTTGTACAGAGCTTCTTCAATGCTCTTTCCCTGCGCCGTATAAATTTTAGCCTGCCCTTCCACCGAGGCCGTATCAGAATTCGGCGCACAGGTGAACACCACCAGTCCAGCCTGCACCTGCCCGCCGGACTCGTCCAGGTACACCATCTTCACAATGGCGCGTTCCCCCAGACTGCGGCTTTGCTTACAGCCGCACAGCAGCATCAAAAGCAGTGTCAACGCAATTATTTTATACGCGTCTTTTTGCATAGAAGCCCTCCATTACACAGCCGTACACCACCGTACATGCCAGTAGCACGGCCGTACCTGCCGTGAGTACCGCGCGCAGCGTCTCAGGCGGCGCGCCCGCACATACGGCCAGCAGCACGGCAAGCAATCCCACAGCATATCCGCAGGTTTTGCCTCCGCGCTGGCTATGGGGCAGCAGCGGTGTAAGGGCGCTCTGCACGCCGTAGGCGAGCGCTGCTACCTTACACAGCTCCGCCAGCATCCACGCAGCAATGTGCAGAGCATCCAGACGGCGGAATACAGAAATGCTGCCCAGACGTGAAAGCGTATGGATGGTCTGCTGCTGCAGCTGCGCTTTCATACCCAAAACCGCCTCGGAGCAGAACGTCAGTCCGATATAAAATACGCACAGCAGCGCCAGCGTTTTGAGCAGAGGCCGGCGCTTCTCCCGGTTTGCATGCAGGCTCAGCAGACAGAACAACGGCAATTCCGGCGGCAGCGTAAAGCCGCGCGCGGCCGTCCGCAAAACCTCTGGAAAGTCAAATGGCTGAAAGGTAAGGTTCGACAGATGCATGCCGCCCAGGTTGGAGACCAGCATCAGTGCCATAGAGAGTAAAAAGAGGCCTGCGGCCAGACCGAGCACACGTACGATGCCTTCCAGCCCGCACCGCAGCGCATAAAACACCACAAGAAGAAACAGCCCGTATACCAACAGCTGCGGCATCGGCTCGTCGCTCACATAGCGAAAAAATGCCTCGGAACGCACCATCGCTGCCGCTCCCCCGGCGGCGAACAGCACCGCCGAAAGCGTGAGCAGCGCCTTGGACCCAAACGTAACGCCGCCCTTCAGCGTGGTGAAGGCTTCGCGCCGCAGCAACCCCAGCACGGGCAGAAGCAGTATGCTGACCACAGCCGTGTTGAGGACAGCGGCCAAAATCGCAATCTGCGCGCCCGCCGAGCCTCCGGAGGTAAATGGGCGCACAGCCATATCCACCGCCAATGAGAGGAACACCAGTGTACAGAGCTGTTTTGCGCTCACTGTTGTATGCTCGTTCATTGCGTCTCCCCCGTTTCCTTTCCGGGCAGCTGGTCAATGGAAAAATCTGCCCGCGCCAGCGTATGCCAGTTGCGCCGCAGCAGGCCGTCCCTCCAAAATGCACTGCTGCCCGGCGCGATGGGCGCTGTATACGGGATACCGAAAGAATTCATACCGCACATCCCCAGCAGCATACAAAACAGCAGCGTAACGATACCCAAAGGCCCCAAGAGGCCGCCGGCCAATATATACAGGATGCGCAGCACTGTGATCGGCTCGTACAGCGATGGCACTACAAAGGTGCAGATCGCTGTCATTGCGGCCACGATGACCACCGGCGTGCCCACAATGCCTGCGCTGACGGCAGCATCCCCTACGATGAGCGCCGCCACAAGGCTCACCGAATGGCCGATGGGCTTGGGCAGACGCAGCCCTGCCTCCCGCACGATCTCCAGCAGAAAATTGACAAACAGTGCTTCCATAAACAGCGGCAGCGGCGTGGCAAGCTCCGCAGACGCAACTTTGTACAGCAGTTCCGGCGGCAGCAGCTCCGGCGTGAAATTCGCAACGGACACGAATACGCCCGGCAGCATCACCGCGATGAGGAACGCAGAGTATTTCAGAATGCGGATAAGCGATGCAAAGTATGCTTTTTCGGAATAGTCGTCCATGCTCTGAAAATTCTCATTGAAAAAATAAGGCACGATCATAGCGAAAGGGCTTCCATTCGCCATGATAATGATTTTCCCCTCGCAGATTTTTGCGCAGGCAGTATCCGGCCGTTCCGTGTATCCTACCGATTGAAAAAATGAAAATCGGCTTTTCTGCAAAAACGCCGCCAGATAACCGGTATCGAACAAAAACGGCAGCTTAACCGATTCCAGCCTGCGCTTCACAGTGGAAAGCATCTGCTTCGGGACAAGCTGTGTGTTGTATAAAAGCGCAATTTCCGTTTTGGTATGTTCCCCCACTGTCATCGTTTCCACCATCAGCTCACCGCTGCGTATCAGACGCCGCATCAAGCTGATGTTCACACGAAGCGGTTCTGTAAAGCCTTCCCGCGAGCCACGGACATTCCCTTCCCCGCTTGGCTCCTGCACCGAGCGGAACTGCATGCTCTGTGTAGAAAGAACCAGCCCCCGTGCTACGCCGTCGATCAGAATGACGCTGGTGCCCGCCGTCAGCTGCGCACGCGCATCTTCCACACAGACAACGCTTTTGCTCTCCAGCGGAATGGCCGTCTGCTTGAGGATATAGTCAAACAGCTCTTCCGGAGTCTCCGGCTGAACGTCCGGCTTACTTAAAACGTCGAGCATCATGATCCAGAGCCGCTCTATACTGGAAAGCCCCTCAAACATGCAAATACAGGCCGGATGTCCCATCAGTGTGATATCCTTTGTATAAAAATCCGTCGCTGTGCCGAACAGCCCCTTGAGCGCGAGCTTGTTGTCCAAAAGGCTTGTCGTTAATGTCTGTTCCAAATGCATCCCCTCCCGTGCCCTTAGTATGGCGGGAGCAGGATAAATTTAGTCAAACCGGGCAACATTCAATAACAGCGGCCCGCTGTGGGCCAATACATTGAAAAGGAGTCCGCCATGGCAATCCTGCTGTTCCGCACCTTGCTCGTTTATGTGCTCATTATCGGCGCAATGCGCCTGATGGGCAAAAAACAGCTCGGCGAGCTGCAGCCCTCCGAGCTTGTTTCCACAATTTTGATTTCCAATCTTGCTTCTATCTCAATTGAATCGCCGGAGCTCCCGCTCATCGGAAGCGTGGTTCCCGTGTTCATCATTGTCGCAACGGAAATACTCCTGTCCGCGCTGTGTGTGCGGTCCCGCCGCGCTGCAAAGCTGGTCTCCGGCAGCCCGCGCGTCATCATCCGGAACGGCGTGATCGACCAAGCCACTTTGTTCGATCTGCGCTTTACCGTGGACGACCTGCTGGAAGCGCTGCGTGGCAAGGACGTATTTGAGCTTTCAGATGTCGCTTTCGCCATTGTGGAAACCAATGGAAGCGTGAGCGTGCTGAAAAAGTTTCCGCGCGATACGCCCTGCAACGAAGACCTTCACATTGAACCGCCCACAGCAAAGCAACCGTCGCTTCCTTTGCTGGTGGACGGCGTGCTGAATCCCGTCAATATGCGGCTTTACTCTGTGGATGCGGACTGGATAGACGCTCAGTGCCGCAATGCGGGGCTCGCACGGAAGGACGTGCTTTTATTTTTGTGCAACGACGCCAAAGAGACGAGTATCGTAAAAAAAGAAAGCCGGTAAAAACCGGCTTTCCGCATCGTTTTTAAGGAGATGTTTTCATGCGCAGGATACGCATTGCGATCTTTATTCTGCTGCTTGCCGCAGCGCTTTCGGCCGCCAGCCACTTTGCAGTTTTTCGTGTAACACAATCTGTCCAGGCCCAGCTTTCCGGGATACGCGAAGCCGCAGGCGCGCAGAATTACGAAAACGCCGCACACCAAATCGACGCATTGCTGGAATACTATGAAACACGCCAGCATCTGCTGGAATTCTTCATCCGGCGTGAAACCGTCACATCCGCTTCAGTCAGCCTGCATGGCCTGTCAGCCTATGCGAACGGCGAAACCATACAGGACCTGTTCAGCGAGATCGACAAAGCAAGCGAGCAGATCCATGCCATGGAGCATTTATTTTTCAGCATCTTCTGACGCGGTGTCACGTCCCTGTGTGGCACGCTTATTCAGCAGGTCCTTCAATTCGTCCATAAAGGTGTTGATATCTCCGAACTGGCGATATACCGACGCAAAGCGCACATAAGCTACTTCGTCGATATTTTTCAGCTCCTGCATGGCAAGTTCGCCCACATGAATGGACGTGATCTCCCGCTCGTAGGAATTGAGCAGCGCCTGTTCGATATTGTCCACGGCGTCCTCCAGCATCTGATACGACACCGGCCGCTTTTCGCAGGCCCGCATCATCCCGTTCAGCAGCTTCTGACGGTTGAACGCTTCACGCGACTTATCCTTTTTCACCACCATAAGAGGCACGGTCTCCACGATCTCGTAGGTGGTGAACCTTTTTTGACATACAAGACACTCCCGGCGGCGGCGGATGCGTTCCCCGTCGTCAGCCGGCCGGGAATCGATCACCTTGGAGTCTATCTCACCGCAATAAGGACATTTCATGGGCACTGCTCCTTTTCCGAGCCGGATGCTACGGAGCATCCGGCATAAATTTTGTTCACCATCGCCGCAGAAGCCAGCAGCTCATCCATTGAGGAAAAACCGCTTCGGTACAGTTCGATGATGATGTCTCCCGCAAAACCGCCGCGCCTGAGTTCCCTGAAAAACGGTTCAAGTGCCAAGCCGCCCGTACCCGGCGCTGTACAGTCGTTTTGCTGTGTATAATCGCTCAAATGGACATGCGCGATTTTTCCGCGCATCGCATCCAGCATTTCCTCCAGCTGCACTCCGGCACGCCGCTGCTGCTTTACATCCAGAACAAATGAGACATCGTCCCCCGTATATTCCCGCATTTGACGCACATATTCCGGCAGGCCGCATTTGCAGCGCACCACGTTTTCCTGACAGAAATCAACGCCATATTCCCGCGCTGTCCTGCGCAGCAGCAGATAATTTTCGCAATGCCTTTGAAACGGAAACGGCGTCTGCCTGTAATCGCCGTGGAACACCACGCGTGGGATTCCCAACACACGGCATACCTCAAAATAACGCCGATAGATACGCAGGCCGTCCTCCAACCTGCCGCCGTATTCAGAAGCGAAGAAAAATGTTTCCATCCCCGACGTAAAGGGGTGCAGAGCGGCGGCGCGCATGCCCGCATCCTGAAGGACCGACCGCAGGCGCTCTGTATAAGAAAGCTCCAGTTCACTGAATGTGTTGAGAAAGATCTCCACCGTTTCCACGCCTGCGCCGCGCAGTGCGGACAGCGCCTCTGCTGTTTCCTGCGGGTAAAAGCAGGAAGTGGATATTCCGCACTGCATGGTCAAAACACCTCGCTTGATTGCTCTTATTATGGCACAGTCCCGGCCTTTTTGCAAGCAAAAAGCGGACGCATCCAAGATACGTCCGCTTGGTATTCCCTATTCAGGCCTTTTTCTTGCGGGGCTTCGCTTTTTTGTGCAATTCCCATTCCACCCACAGCGGGCCGGCAATACAGATTGTGCTGTAAACACCGGAGATCATGCCAATGATGAGCGGGAACGCAAATGTAAAGATACTGTCCAACCCGAACACCACAGACACGACGCATACAGTACCCAACGCCAGCAGCGTGGAAATGGTCGTATTGATGGAGCGGCGCAGGCTCTGATTGATGCTGTTGTTCACAAGCGTGGCAAAATCCATCGAATTACCGTACAACTGGCGGTTCTCACGCACACGGTCATAAATAACGACTGTATCATTGATGGAATAACCCAAGATCGTGAGCAGTGCCGCAATAAAGTTCCCGTTGAGGGGGATGCGCATGACGACGAACACGCCATATACCACGATCAGGTCATGCACCAGAGCCACAACAGCCATGCTGCCCGCAGGCCAGCCGCCGATTTTCTTAAAGCGGACGGCGATGTAGACCAAGATCAACAGCGAAGCCGCCACAACGGCCACGATGCTCTTGGCAAAGAACTCCTTACCGATGGTCGGGTCCACATTATTCAGCGAAAGCTGGCGAAAGCTGTTATCCGAATAGTTTTCTTCCAGCCTGACACTCAAGGCTTCCACTGTGGCGGTTTCCACCGTCTGTGTGCCCGGCATGGAAATCGTCAGCGTCTGTGCGTCGGACGCAATGCTGCTGCCGGTCTGCAGCGTTACGTTGCTGCCCAGCGTACTTTCAATATCCTTTTGCACCGCAGAGATATCCAGCTCACCCGTATAGCTGTAGGTAAGCATCGCGCCGCCTTTGAACTGGATATCCATTTCAACGCCGAAAATCACGCTGAACAGAAGAATGAATACGATCAGCACGGCGGAAAAGATGAAGAACTTTTTGCGGTTCCCAACGATGTCATACTGTTTTTTCATTCTTTACCCCTCCATACAAAACCGGGTTGCGCATGCATTTCAGCTTGGAGATGCCCTTCAGCATCACGCGCGTGCAGATAACGCCGAACACAAAGTTCAGCAGCACGCCCACCAGCAGCGTATACCCGAAGGAATAGATCGTGCCCGCCGTAGAGGGGCCGAAGGCAAAGAAGATCGGCTTGAGCATCCTGGCGAAAAAGCCGTCTGTGGGGCCAAACGCACCCATCAGCATCACCGCGACGATGATGACCGTGACGTTGCCGTCGATGACCGGCGCAAGGCCGCGGTCGAAGCCGGCGCGGATGGCGCCGTCGATGCTCTTGCCGGAGCGGATCTCCTCCTTGATGCGCTCGGCGGCGATGACGTTGGCGTCAACACCCATGCCGATGGCGAGGATGATGCCCGCGATGCCCGGCAGCGTCAGCGTGAAGCTGTTGAGCACAGAGAAATAGCCGGATACGAATGCCAGCGTCATGGCCGTCTGCCCCAACAGCGCAATAACCGCCACCGCGCCGGGCAGACGGTAATTCGCAATCATGAACAGCGCCACCAGCACGAACGCGACCACGCCTGCGATCACCATGGCCTGCAGCGAGTTTGCTCCCAGGCTGGGGCTGATCGTGCTGTAATTCTCGGCCGTAAGCGCAAACGGCAGCGCGCCGGAATTGATCTTGTTTGCCAGAGAGATGGCTTCGTCGCGCGTCTTGTCATCCGAACCGTTCAGTGTGATCATGGCGTTTCCGTCCGTGATTGCAGAGTTAACGGTGGGATAAGAGATCATCGTGTCGTCCATCCAGATAGAGATGGTTCCCTTGGACTCCGAAAGGCGCGTGGTGGCCTCGGCAAAGCTCTCTTTGCCGGAATCGTTGAGTTCCAGCGAAACATAATACTGGCCGTATGTAGCGCTGTTCGCATTGTTGTCCACGGCAGCGGTCGCGCTTTTGATGTCCTTGCCCTCAAGGATGATGTTCTCCGCCGTCACACCTGTGGGCTTGCCCTCGCTGTCCACTTCTTTACCCTCGCGGAACGTGAGCACCGCAGTGGCGCCGATCTCCTGGATCGCGGACTCGGGGTTGAAATCCGTCTCACCTTCCTTCCACGGGAAACGAACGATGATACGGTCCTTATTGTAATCCGTATACACTTCGTTGTCCGTGATGTTCAGGTTCACAAGGCGCTGCTGGATGACGGACTCCGCCGCGGCCATCTGCTCGTCCGTTGCGTCGTAGCCGTCGGCCGGCATGAACGTCACGTCCACGCCGCCGCGGATGTCGATGCCGAAGCGGATGTCCTGCGCGCCCTTCACCCAAATTTTTGTTGTGTCGCCATACTGCGTGCTGATGCCCAGGAACGCGGTAAACGCGAACACGACGATCAGGACCGCAACAACAAAAAATTGCCAGGGTTTCCCTTTTGTCTTCATGGTGTTCCTCCAGAAATGAAATTATCTATCCTACCGCGGCGCGGGCCCAGGCGCAAAGCGCCGGGACATCACTGCCGCTGCAATAGCTTTTCCAGCGTGGCGATACGCACACACACGCACAACAGCCGGGAAGCTGTCTCCAGCTCATCTAGCGGCGGGAACGTGGGCGCGATACGGATGTTGCTGTCCTGCGGGTCCACGCCGTAAGGATAAGCGGCCCCGGCATCCGTCAGCACAACGCCTGCTTCCCTGCACAGCTGGACCGTACGTTTGGCACATCCGCCGAGCGTATACAGGCTGAGGAAATAACCTCCGTTGGGCTTTGTCCAGCGGGCAATACTTCCACAGCCGGAGAGGCCCTCGTCCAATATCGCGAGCACGGCCCTGAACTTCGGCTCCAGAAGCGCACGGTGCTTTTCCATATGGGCGGCCAAACCATCCATATCCTTCAGGAAACGTATATGACGAACTTGGTTCAGCTTATCAAAGCTGATGATCATCGGGAACATGTTTTTAAGGATATAGTCGATGTTGCGGCGGCTGGCGGCCATTGCAGCTACGCCTGCGCCCGGGAATGTCACCTTGCTCAGTGAACAGAACATCAAGGCACGGTCCTCATGGCCGGCCTTGCGGCATTCTTCCAGCATGTTCAAGATCACGTCATGGGTATCGGTCAAATGATGCACGCAGTATGCATTGTCCCACATGATCTTGAAATCAGGCGCGGCGGTTTCCATCGCGGCCAGCCGGCGCACGGTTTCATCACTGTAACTGTATCCGTCCGGATTGGAATACAGCGGCACGCACCAGATTCCCTTTACCGCCTCATCCTTCACAAGCGCTTCCACACAGTCCATATCCGGCCCTGTGGGAAGCATGGGAACGGTGATAAGCTCAAATCCGAAATATTCCGTCACACGGAAGTGACGGTCGTAGCCCGGCGCAGGGCACAAAAATTTAGGCCTGCCGCACGCATTCCACGCGGCAGGGCTATCGGCAAAGCCCAGGCGCCATCCTAGGTCGATCAGGTAATACATCATATTCAGGCTGGAGTTTCCGCCCACGATCACCTCATCCGGCTGTGCGCCCAGAATATCGGCAAAAAAGCGGCGTGCCTCCGGCATGCCTTCCAGGTTGCCGTAATTGCGCGAATCGATCCCCGTCTCACCTTTGTAATCCGTGATGGTAAGCAGGTCCATCGAAAGATCCAACTGGTCCGGCGCGGGTTTCCCGCGTGACATATCAAGCTTCAAACCTTTCGCCGCATACTCCTCATAAATCTTGCGCAGGCTGTCCAGTTCCTGCGCGCACTGCCGGCTGTCCATAGCAAAATAATCTGCCATGTTTCTTTTCCCCTCTCTCGTCCATTTCCCTCATGCGATACTTTCCCGGAGCGTCCCCAAAGCCGGAACGCTTCAACTGTGCGGCACGTCAAAAAAGCAGGCCGGCACAAGATATTATTATAATATAAACGGCGCGATTGTACAAGTTGAAACGCAATTTTCCCTCCATTTTACGCAAAAAAGTTACAGCGCGCAACGCGCGCTGTAACTTTTCGGGGTGTTTTCTTTTAAAATCAGATGCGCTCCACTCCGAGTGTGACCGCTTCTCCGTTGACGTCCCACTCCTTGGTGTAGCCTGCGAGGCTTCCTGTGCACACCGCATCCGCCAGAATATCGCCGCCTACCTGCGCGCTGTTTGCTGCGAGCAGCGCCTCGATCTTTCGGTTGCCGGAGGCATAGGCCCGGATATGGTCTTCCACATGAAAGCCCGCTTCCTTGCGCATGGTTTGGAATTTGCTCACAAGCTCACGCACAAAGCCCTCTTCGATGAGCGCTTCCGTCAGCTCCGTATCAATGGCCACCGTCACGCCGCCGTCCTCAACGGTGAAGTACCGGTCAGACTGCGTCATCTCGATGAGCAGGTCCTCCGGCGCCAGTTCAACGGCTCCCCCCTGCAGTTCCAGACGGAGCACACCGTTTGCATCCAGTTCTTTTTTTGCTGCACTGCCGTCAAGCTCCATCAGCGCGGTGCGGATCTCGCCCAGGCGCTTGCCGTATTTGGGGCCCAGCGTCTTGAGCTGGGGCTTGAAGCTGTACGAGGTAAACGCGGAAACGTCCTGCGTGAAGGTCACGGCCTTGATGTTCAGCTCATCCTCGATGATTTCTTTGTAGAAATCCCCGAGCTCCTCCTCCGCTTTCACAAACATCTGCGCCAGAGGCTGGCGGTTCTTACGGTTTGAACCGTTGCGCGCCGCCCGGCCCAGCACCACGATTTTGAGCACAAGGTCCATATCCCGCTTCAGCTGCGCGTCGATGCGGCGCTCGTCCGCTTCGGGGAAACCGCACAAGTGAACGCTCTCCGGCGCGCCCTTATCCAGGCTGCGCACCAGATTTTGGTAGATGCTCTCCGCCATGAAAGGGATCATGGGCGCGGCAGCCTTGCTTGTGGTCACAAGAGCGGTGTACAGCGTCATATAGGCGTTGATCTTATCCTGCGGCATGTCTTTGCCCCAGAACCGTTCGCGGCTGCGGCGCACGTACCAGTTGCTCAGATCATCCACAAACTCCTGCAAACTGCGCGCCGCCTCGGGAATGGCGTAAGCTGCCAGATTTTCATCCACGGATTTTACCATAGAGTTCATTTTGGACAAGATCCATTTGTCCATCACAGACAATTTGTCGTATTCCAGCGCATATTTCGTAGCGTCGAATGCATCGATGTTGGCATACAGCACATAGAATGCATAGGTGTTCCACAGCGTACCCATCAGCTTGCGCTGGCCTTCCTGCACGCCTTTGTCTGAAAAGCGTTTGGGCAGCCAAGGCGCCCCGTTCGTATAAAAATACCAGCGAATGGCGTCCGCGCCGTACTTCGCCAGCGCCTCGAACGGATCGACCGCGTTGCCCTTGGACTTAGACATCTTCTGGCCGTTTTCGTCCTGTACCAGCCCCGTGACAACGACATTCTTATAGGGCGCCTTGTTGAAAATCAGCGTGGAGATAGCCAGCAGCGAATAGAACCAGCCTCGGGTCTGATCCACGGATTCAGAAATAAAATCCGCCGGAAACTGCTGCTCGAACAACTCCTTGTTTTCAAAGGGATAATGGTGCTGTGCAAAAGGCATGGCGCCCGAATCGAACCAGCAGTCGATGACCTCGGGAACACGTTTCATCTGCTTGCCGCAGTGCGGGCACTTAATGGTGACCGCATCGATATACGGCCGGTGCAGCTCGATCTTGTCCGGGCAATTATCGGACATGGATCTCAGTTCTTCGATGCTGCCGACAGAATGGCGGTGACCGCACTCGCATTCCCAAATATTCAGCGGCGTGCCCCAATAACGGTTGCGGCTGATACCCCAATCCTGCACGTTTTCCAGCCAGTCTCCAAAGCGACCCTTGCCGATACTCTCCGGCACCCAGTTGACGGTATTATTGTTGCGGATGAGATCCTGCTTTACCTCCGTCATTTTGATGAACCAGGAATCGCGGGCATAGTAGATGAGCGGTGTGCCGCAGCGCCAGCAGTGCGGATAGCTATGCTCAAATACCGGCGCGCTGAACAGCAGGCCGCGCGTTTCCAGATCCCTGAGCACTTCCTTGTCCGCTTTTTTGCAGAACATACCCGCCCAAGGGGTTTCTTTGGTCATCTCGCCCTTTGCGTCCACAAGCTGCACCAGCGGCAGGCCGTATTTACGTCCCACATTCGCATCGTCCTCACCGAAAGCCGGCGCGATATGCACGATGCCCGTGCCGTCCGTCAGCGTGACGTAACCGTCACATACCACATACCAGCACTTTTCCTTCGGCTGTACGAATGCGAACAGCGGCTCGTATTCTTTATATTCCAGATCGCGTCCTGTATAGGCCTCCAGCACCGTATAAGCGCCCTCGCCCAGTACGGTATCCGCCAGAGCCTCCGCCAGATAATAGACGGTGCCGTCCCCGTTCATGCGCACCTTGACATAACGCTCATCCGGGTGTACGCACAGTGCAACATTGGAAGGCAGCGTCCAGGGCGTGGTCGTCCACGCAAGGATGTAAGCGTCTTCATCCTTCACCTTGAATTTGGCGATGGCGGAGCGCTCCTTCACGTCCTTGTACCCTTGTGCCACTTCATGGCTGGACAGCGGCGTCCCGCATCGCGGGCAATAGGGCACGATTTTAAATCCCTTGTAAAGCAGGCCCTTTTCCCAAATGTTTTTCAGCGCCCACCACTCGGATTCAATGTAGGCGTTATCATAAGTGACATAAGGGTGCTCCATATCCGCCCAAAAACCAACCGTGTGAGAAAAATCCTCCCACATGCCCTTGTATTTCCAAACGCTCTCCTTACACCTCTGGATGAACGGCTCCAGGCCGTATTCCTCGATTTGTTCCTTGCCGTCCAGCCCCAGGAGCTTTTCCACCTCCAGCTCCACAGGCAGGCCGTGCGTGTCCCATCCTGCCTTACGGGGCACCATGCAGCCTTTCATCGCGTGATAACGCGGGATCATATCCTTAAAGGCGCGTGTTTCCACATGGCCGATATGGGGTTTTCCGTTGGCTGTCGGCGGGCCGTCATAAAATGTATATGTCCGGCCGTTTCTGCGCGAGTCGATGCTCTTTTCGAAGATCTGGTTGTCCTCCCAGAACTTCTCCACAGCCTTTTCCCGCTCGATAAAATTCAGATTTGCGGATACCTTGTCATACAACACGTCAAAATCCTCCTGCAGCAAGTTTGCTTTTTTATGAAACCACACACGACGGCGCTTACCGCATGCGTTCCTGCTTTTGAAACGTCTTTCACTGTCAAATACAAAAAAATGCCTCCGTCCTGCGAACAGGACGAAGACATTGCTTCGCGAACCACCTATTGCAGCGTACCAGCATACGCGCTTTCGATAACGGTGAAAAACCGGCATGGCTTACTAGCGGTTCAGCCTGCAGCTCCGGAGGGATATTCGGCAAAGTACTACTTGCACCGGGCTTACACTCTCCCCGGTTCGCTTTGGCTTTTGCACGGTGCTTACTGTCTCCATCAGCGCCTTTTTCCTTGTACCTTTTATATATAGCACAAGCCCGCGAAAAAGTCAAACAAAACACACCGAAAATCTTTTGTGTGCAGCACATGCTAGCCGGCGTGACGCGCGTCTTCGGCGCATTCCGCAGACAGCACCGTATAGCCGCCCGCCCGGACAGCTTCTTTCAGCTGTCCCAGATCCGGCTTTTCCTTGCAGTGCACGTTTGCCCGCGCGCCGGCCACGTCCGCCTCAGCCCAGTATCCGTCCATGCGGTTGATGGCATTTTCCACACGGCGCGCGCAATTTGCGCACACCATGCCGTCTATTTTCAGAACAGCATGATAGGGATAATGGCTCCTGTTCCGGTCCGCCACGCGCACCTTTTTTTCTGCCGGCTCCCGTTCGCCGCAGCAGCCGCCGCCCTGCCGCAGTTTCTTTGCATAGGAGCGGATGCCGAAGCACACGCACAATGTCAGCAGAACCAAAACGACCGCAGTCATCATAACGAACCTCCTTTTCCAAAGCAAAGGCCGCCGCAGCGCACGTGCAGCGGCCTTTACGGGCACCCCGGAAGAACCGGAATCAAAACACGGCATCATCAAACATTGATCTTGCCGTTCAGCTTTCCGGAGGCTGCCCCACCGCGCTTATAATCCGCGTTGTATTGATTGGGGCGTACCAGCATGTAGATCAGGAATGCAAGAACCAACAGAGCGGCAACAGTGCCGGCCCCGAACGCAGTCTCGCCTGTGATAAGACCTCCCAACTGATAGGTGATGAGCGAAACAGCATAGGCAAACACACACATGTATCCGATGGCCGCGAGCGTCCATTTCCCGTTGTTCATTTCGCGCTTGATGGCGCCCATAGCGGCGAAGCACGGCGCACACAGCAAATTGAACAGCATAAAGCTGTATGCGGACAGCTGCGTATAATGCAGCGCGACGGCAGACCAGAGATTCGCGTCATCTTCCGCAACTTCTTCGCCCACATGAAACAGCACGCCGAAAGTCGACACCACGTTTTCCTTGGCAATCAGGCCGGTTACAGTAGCCACGGCGGCCTGCCAATTTCCCCAGCCCAGAGGCGCAAAGAGCCATTGAATGCCTCTGCCTATTGAAGCAAGCACCGAATTGTTCAAATCAGATACCATGCAGAAAACGCCGTTTTCTACGCCGAAAGCCTGTAGGAACCAGAGCACTATCGCCGAAAGGAGTATAACCGTACCGGCTTTTTTAATAAATGACCAGCCGCGTTCCCACATTGGACGGAGAATGCTGCCCACAGTAGGCCAATGATACGCGGGAAGCTCCATAACAAAGGGAACGGCTTCGCCACTGAACATAGTGTGTCCCATGAGCAGTGCCATGAGAATTCCCATGAAGATTCCGCCAAAATACAGGGCGATCATGACCAGTGCACCGTGCTCAGGAAAGAAGGCTGCTGCAAAAAAGGCATAGATGGGAAGTTTTGCCGAGCAGCTCATAAACGGTGTGAGCAGAATCGTCATTTTGCGGTCTCTCTCGGAAGGAAGAGTTCTGCTTGCCATAACGCCGGGAACGGTGCATCCAAATCCGATGAGCATAGGAACAATGCTTCGTCCTGACAGACCGATCTTTCTGAGCAGCTTGTCCATGACAAAGGCAACCCGCGCCATGTAGCCACTGTCTTCCAGAAGTGACAGGAAGAAAAACAGAGTGACAATAATGGGAAGAAAACTCAAAACACTTCCTACACCATTGAAAATTCCGTCAATGACCAGAGAATGCAGTGCCTGGTTCACATTCCAGGATGTCATAAGACCATCGACCAGATTTCCGAGAGATGTAATTCCCAGATCCAGCAGATCAGACAGGAAGGCACCGATCATGCCGAA
>OJUG01002208.1_pt1 | contig 21551 bp, 14 predicted proteins | sample 1599841 | NCBI WGS metagenome assembly OJUG01 (sample SAMN04168659, study PRJEB22393) | human gut metagenome | biome: human gut microbiome; feature: stool | host: Homo sapiens | collected 2014-05-12 | reverse complement strand
CGGCGAACCGGCTCACCTCCACCTGGGTCCAGCCGCCGGAGAGCTCCTCCAGCAGGGTGTCCAGGGCGGCCCGGTCCGTGGCGGCGCCCACCGTCTGGCCGTCCACCGTCAGGACGTAGCCCTGGGTGATCTCGCTGATCTGGTCGAAGAGGTAGTTCTCAAAGTCGGCCACCGGCGTGAGCTCGCTGCGCTCGGAGAGGGCCGGGGTGTAGCTCACCGTGTGCTCCATCTGGTACTCGTAGCCCAGGATCTCCGACGCCCGGTCCTCCACCCGGTCCATGGCCTGGGTGAAGATGGCCTGGTTCCGGACCAGGCCCAGGTCGGTGTCGTCTACCGTCACCACATAAGAGGGGGTGTAGACGGTGCCCACCACGGCGGCCACCCCCACCACGGCACTGATGGCCAGGAAGGGCAGCGGGGACAGCTTGGGCTTCCCCGCCGTGGCCGACCAGGCCCGGTGGTAAACCCGGGTGCCCTGGAGCCGCAGGACCCGGCTGCGCTCGGCGGTCTCTGTCATCAACTTGGAAAACCGCTCCCGGAAGCGCTCGACCCTCTCTGCCCCAGAGGGGCTGTGGTCTTTGCGCCGTCTACGGAGCGGGAGTTCGTTTTGCGGTGCGTGTAGGATCTCATCCATCCCGGAAAAGCCCTCCTTTACCCATCGCTCTGTAAATCCGACAAAATCAGTGGGGTAAAAATGACAGAGCGATAATAAAAGATTACAAATGGTTACAAACGAATGATACACGCTTTTCCAGGGGGCGTCAAGTCCTTTTTGGTAGAAAGCAGTCGAAGTGTTCGCCACTTTTTACCCTTAAAAATCCGGTATATTCGACAAAAAATCCCCCATATTCACACAATCTATTCTATTTTTGGCGAAATGTCCAGTGGGCCCCATCGCGGGGCGGCGGAAAATTTCGTGATTTTGACGTAACATTTCTGTAACAAAACTCCCCCGGCGGACAAGGTCCGCCGGGGGAGTCAGGGATTCAGCCCACCGCTGGGATCAGGAGCCGCTGGAGAATGACGGCCAGCTGGGCCCGGGTGGCGGTGCCGCCGGGGTCCAGGATGTTCCCCTCCAGGCCGGTGATGAGGCCGGCCCCCACGGCGTGGGCCATGCCCTCCAGCACCGGCAGGGGAGAGGGCCTCTCCCGGTCCAGGATGTAGGCGGTGCGGTCCGGCACCTGGGGGTTGTTCAGCACAACGGCGCTCAGGTGTTCCTGGTCCGTTTTCGCGGCAGTCATCTGGATGATGAGCTCCAGCAGGTAGGCGGTGGCCATTGGCCCCATGCCTCCGATGATGCCCAGTGTTTTCATCAATCTCTCAGCCCCTTGTTTCCAAAGTAGCGCTTATACTTCTCAAAATAGTGGAACTGGTTCTTCTTGTAGTGCACCCACCGCTTCAAAGAGCGGTCCCCCTCGTAATAGTAGGAGTGGCACACCTTGCCCGCCTTTATCAGGGCCTTGGCCTCGGCCGGCGCGTAATGCGCATGGAAGAACTGGTTGATAGTGCCGAGGTTGATCGGCAGCGGGTAGACCTCGCCGTCGTGCGTGGCGTACACGCGATGCACGTAGTCGGTGAATGCGGTGAAGCGGTTGACGTAATCCCAGACGCGTTTGGTGGAAGTATGGAACAGGTGGGCACCGTATTGGTGGATTTCGGCACCGGTCTCCTCATCGATATAGCTGTATACGTTGCCGCCGATGTGGCTGCGCACATCGATGATCTCGACCCGGGCGCCCGCGCGCTCCGCCGCCTGCTGTGCGATGGTCAGACCGAACAGGCCCGCGCCGACGATCACCAAATCCGCGTTCATAGCTTCCTTCCGTTGCGGCCCGCGCCGGCGGTGCCGGTTGCGCCGCGACCCTTCCATTTGATGATTCGCGCTGTTCCCCGCGTCGAATATGAACGGCCGTCATGTGCGGTTCGTTCTCAGCTCGACCAAGGATACCGCACATTATCGACCGCGCAACCATTCTTGTGAACGATTTGATGAACGTTCGGTGACGGCATGTCCGGCGTCTTTTACAGCGCGCACACGACCAGATATATGGCCACCACGTGGCAGGTGTACCCGATGACCGTGCCCATGTGAAACACCTCGTGAAACTCGAACCAGCCCGGAATCGGATTGGGTTTGCGGATCGCGAAGCATGTGGCGCCCGCAATGTAGGCGGCCCCGCCGCACGCAATCAGCACGGTCGCCGCCGGACCCACCGCGGGCGCGGTCCACAGCGCCGGAAGCAGTGTGACCGGCGCCAGCCCCAGCACCACGTACACGACGGTGAACACCCAGTTCGGCGCTCGCAGCCATACGATATGCATCACCGTGCCGACGAGCGCCGCCGCCCATATCACCGTCAGGTACGGCCATCGGATCGAAGGGCTGAGCGCGAACAGCACCGGCGTATTGGTGCCGGCGATGATCAGGAAGATGTTGGAGTAGTCGATGCCGCACAGCACGCGCGTCACCTTGGCGCTGCGCCACGGTACGACGTGCAGCAGGGCGCTGTTGCCGAACAGCAGTATCGCCGACGCGCCGTAAATCGCGCACGCGGCCTTGACCGGTCCGGCCGGCGCGATGCAGATCAGCACGATGGATGCGGCGATGCACAACGGCAGGGTGATGAGGTGCTGCCAGCCGCGCAGCCGAGGCTTGCGGTTGCCGAATGCATCGACCGGCGTGACCTGGCGTTCGGCGGCTTTCAGTGTGGCCTTGGCTTGGCGATAGCGTGCGCGCGCGGCGCGATACTGCTCGAGGGCGCGGTTCATCGCGGTGGCCGAGGCACCGGTCTGCGTCGCGGCCATGCCGGCAGCGGTTGCGGTCTGCGCTGTGGCGGCCGCCCGCATCCCGCCGCCCGCGGTCTGTCGCCGCGCTGTTTTTCGCTGCGCCGCGGACTTGCGTATGGATGGTGCACTGATTGACGCGCTCATCATCATCACCTCGCTGCGGCCGGAATGCCCGGCCTACACTAACTTACGCTACCGTAACTTAGTGTAGGTCGCTGATGGTTCGCTGACAATGCTTCTCTGGTGGTGAATCGAACGCCGTCCGGACCGCCGAAGGCAGCATGGCGGTTCGTGTGTATCATATATTGACCGTCAGCTGAAGATTTTCATAGTTTTTTCTTATAGCCGGGCATAAGCGGATTGTGGATGCGCCGGGATCCGGAAGTACGTGCTCGACTGCCGTAATGGATACCGGTCGAATATGCTGTGGCCGCATGGGAGGGGCTGAAAAGCGCGGTCTGATGGAGGTCTGCCTGTCTGACGATGGCGTGCGTCATGCGTGGGACGTGAGAGTCGGCGTATACGGCATTGTGATGTGAGTGTTAACAATATGTTCCTGAAATGTTACGCGATGCGACAAAAAGTAACGATATCGGACGAGCGCCAGGTCTAGTTTCTTTCACAGTGTCGTCGTGAGTGACGCACGCAAAGAGAGGAAAACAATAATGGCCAATAAGCAATGGCCTCGCTGGGTTGCCGCTGTAGCGGCCCTGGCGATGGCAGGCAGCCTGCCCGGTACCGCGCTCGCGGCTCCGGCACAAGGTGACGCGGCGTCCACGACGCCGACTCTGTCGACCGGCAATCTGAAGAGCAAGGTCTCATCCCAGCTTCAGCAGGCGAAGGGCGAGGTCACCGCATTCATCCAGACCACCAGCCCCTCCGCGCTGGAACGTAAGAACAGTGTGCTCAAGAACTTCAGCAGGCAGCGTTCCGCGCTGTCCACGCTGAAGCAGCGCGCGCAGTCGGCCCAGGCGGCCACGCAGAGCGCGAAGACCGCCGAGAAGACCTCGGTGAACGTGTTCTCGCAGCTGCAGTCGCTGGACTCCAGCGCCAAGAAGATCTACTCCACCTCGTATGCGCTGTCCGGCGTAGCCGTTCGCGCCGACGCGGCGTCGCTGCGCAAGCTCGCCGAGCAGTCCGGCTCGGTGGCGCACATCACGATCCTGACGCCCAAGAAGGCGCTCGACACGACCAACGGCAGTGGCGAAGCCCCCGCGAACAAGAACAACGACCAGCTGGTCAACGCCGTCAAGACTTGGGAACAGACCGGCAAGACCGGCAAGGGCGTGAACATCGCAGTCGTCGACACCGGCCTCGACTACACGCACGCCGACTTCGGCGGCGCAGGCACCACCGAGGCCTACCAGACCGCGCTGAACTCCACCGCCGACCCGCTGACCGACCCGAAGGTCAGCAAGCTGCTCGACAAGACGAAGTTCAAGGGCGGTTACGATTACGCCGGCGCCACGTATAACCCGAACGCCGGCAACAACAATCCCACCCCGGACGCCAACCCGATCGACGGCCAGGGCGGCCACCACGGCACGCACGTCGCCGGCACCGCGCTGGGCTACGGCGTCAAGGCCGACGGCACCTCGGGCAAGACCGATACCGCAGGCTACCAGAAGCTGACCGCCGGCGACATCGCCAGCTGGAAGATTGGCCCCGGCGCCGCTCCCGAGGCCGGCATCTACTCGTACAAGGTGTTCGGCGACAACGGCGGCACCACCGACCTGGTGCTCGAAGCGCTTGACGGCATCGCCAAGCACAACACCGAGGCGGAAGTCAACGGCGACGAGTCCAGCCGCATCAGCATCGTCTCCATGTCGCTCGGCGGCAGTTTCGGCGCCTCCGACGACCCGGAGAACGTGGCCGTGGATAACCTCACCGCAGACAACGTGCTGTCCGTGATCGCGGCCGGCAACGACGGCGACATCACCGACATCATGGGTGCCCCCGGCACCGCCAAGAGTGCGCTGACCGTGGCCGCGAGCCAGTCCGGCAAGGCGCTGCAGGACGCCGTCGAAGTGACCGACGGCCCGGCCTCGCTCAAGGGCCAGACCCTCGCCGGCCAGTACTCCGTGAACTACGCGAAGCTCGACGACTTCTCCCTGACCGGCAAGGTCGTGCGCGTCAAGGACAAGGACAACCTGGAAGGCTGCAAGGCATACTCCGCCGATGACGCCGCTGCCGTCAAGGGCAACATCGCCTACGTCGAATGGAACGACGCCGCTGTGAACTGCGGCTCCAAGACCCGCTTCGACAACGCCGAGAAGGCCGGCGCGACCGGCATCCTGTTCGGCTCGCAGGCGAACATCCCCGAGTCCGGCATCGGCGGCAACGCCGACATCCCCGGCTTCCAGCTGGTCAAGAACGCCGCCGAGAACAAGGACCTGCAGAGCGCCATCGATGACGGCACGCTGACGGTGACCCTGTCCACCAAGCTGCGTATGAGCAAGGACGCCGACTACTCCAGCGAGAGCGAAGACACTATCGCGTCCTTCACCTCCCGTGGCATCCACGGCTCCTATGACGGCACCGCCAAGCCCGATGTCTCCGCCCCCGGCGTGGGCATCGTGTCCGCTTCGGCCGGCACCGGCAACAGCGACGAGATCATGAGCGGTACGTCCATGGCCACCCCGTTGACCTCCGGCGTCGCCGCGCTGGTCCGTCAGGCCCGGCCCGAATACCTGGCCAACGTGGTCAAGGCCCAGCTGATGAACACCGCCAACCACGACGTGTTCACCGCGGATCGCAAGACCGCGTACGGCCCGCTGCGTGTGGGCTCCGGTCGTATCGACGCGCTCGCCGCAGTGAACAACAACGTGCAGCTTGCCGGAGAGGATAACGAGGCCATCACCGCGCAGTTCGGCGTCATCCCGGTCGGCAAGGACGGCTACACCGACAAGCAGACCATGCGGCTCGTGAACAACACCGATCATGACATTACGTACAAGCTCACATACTCGGCCCGCACCCCGGTGCCGGGCGTCACGTACTCGGTGAGCGGCGACAACGGTGGGGACACCGTGGTCGCCAAGTCCGGGACCAGCACCAGCTTCCGCGTGAAGATCAGCATCGACCAGTCCAAGCTGACCCGCACCCGCGACGCCACGCAGTCCGCGCAGGTCGCAGGCAAGGACCGCCAGTACGTGACCGACGCCAGCGGCATCATCACCGCGACTCCGGTCACCCAGGAGGATGACGCCACCACGCTGCGTGTGCCCGTCACTTCGGTGCCGAAGGCAATCTCCGAAACCACCACGGGACTGAGCGGCTTCAACAACAAGAAGGGCACGCTGTCCGTGTCCGGCCATGGCCTTGACCAGGGCGACACCGCCACCGGCTACCACTCCGAGCTCGTCCCGTTCGTGTACGGTGCCGAGGATCCGGTCGACGGCTACACCGGCAACGGTGACGCCGCTCGCAGCCTTGCCGCAGGTGACATCCGCGCGATCGGTTATTCCAGCACCGCACCTCAGCTCTCCGATCCGTCGCAGGGCCTGCTGAGCTTCGGCATCATCACCGACAAGACGTGGTCCCACCTGGGCAACAATTTCGTTCCGGACGTGATCTTCGACGTGGACGGTGACATGAAGGCCGACTACATGATCTCGGTGAGCACCACCGAAGGCAACACGCAGTACGACACCGCATGGGCCACGACGACTTCCGCGACAACCGGCAAGGTCGTTGACGAGGAGCCCATCGACCCCGCATATGTCTCCGACTCCAACCAGGTCGTGCTCTCCGTGAAGCTGTCCGCCCTTGGATTCACCAAAGACACCAAGGTCGCCCCGATCGCCTACATGGCACAGATCGAGTCGATTTACGCTGCCGGCGCGAAGGATCAGTACATCGTCGACACTGCGGGCGGTTCCAAGGACGACTCGTTCGACGCGTACCACCCTGCCCTGTGGTTCGGCGACTCCGCCACCGAAGGCAACGGCACGGTCAGCTTCCCCGACGAGAACGGCACGAAGGTCGCCGTCCACACCGCGGATGATTCGTCCGAGACCGCTCCGAAGGTGCTGGCGCTGCACAAGAACGGCTTCTTCCCGAACATCGAGACCGATGAGCCCGTCATCGACGCGCACACCGTGAAGAACATCGACAAGGCGCTGCTGGAGACTCTGGTCTTTGCCGCTAGCAAGTACCAGGAATCCAACTACACGGCGGATTCGTGGGCCGCATTCAAGAAGGCCTTCGACGCGGCGAAGAAGGTGCTCGACTCCGACACGGCCACGCAGCAGCAGGTCAACGACGCCTACACGGCGTTGCGAACCGCCATCAACGGGCTCGTCAACGCGACCGCCAAGCCGTCTAAGGACAAGCTGAAGGCGGCGGTGGATGCTGCGGCCAAGCTGAAGGAATCCGACTACACGGCGGATTCGTGGGCTGCGTTCGTCAAGGCGCTTGATGCCGCCAAGGCGGTGCTCGCCAACGACAACGCGACTCAGGAAGAGATCAACAACGCGACCGGCGCTCTGTTCAAGGCCGAAGAGGCTTTGGTGAAGAAGGCCGGCACGCCGACGAAGCCCGGCAAGCCGAGCCAGCCTGGCGCCCCGGCGAAGCCCGGTGCGTCGGGCGCCAACAGTGGCCAGAACGGCAGCAATGCCGGCGTCGCCAAGACGGGTGCCGCTGTCACTGGCATCTCGGGCGTAGTCATGCTGCTGCTCGCCGCCGGGGCCACGCTGGTGATCATTCGCCGGCGTGACGCGGTGCGTCGCTAGTCTCCCATAGCCGATAATGCCCTTTCCCGCGAGCGCGGGGAGGGGCATTATTGTCGTTGCGCACCCGATATCCGGGGGTGATGTATACTAGTACAGCCTTCACGTGGCGTTATGTCACCCAATCCCCCCAGGGCAGGAATGCAGCAAGGGTAAGTGGCCTCTGTCGGGTACGTGAAGGTTTTCTTTTTCTTTTCTTGGCCCCTCACCCTGACCGTCGCGGCACCGTGAGGCTTAAATTACAGGTTGAAATCGCCGTTCTTGGCAATTCCCCGTGCGAAATCGCCGTTTTTGGACCTTGAAACGGCGATTTCACACGGGGAATAGTAGATTTCGGCGATTTCAACCCGTATTTTGATATGCCGGGGCCAGGTTTTCGATTATTCTGTCGGAATATGGGCGCGATGAGGCGACTGACACATGTACAGGCTCTACAGTCTTGAACTATGAGTGAAGAACAGCGTGTTGATGATCCCGCCGAAATCTCGCGTGACGGTGCGATTCCGCCTGACGCCGTGCAAGTCAGCGGCGACCGGGCTGATGCGGCAACGTCGGCGGAACGCCTGCCGTCCACGGAGACGACCGATGCGCCCGCTGACACGCCGAATGAGCCGGATACCGCAGCCGCATCGGATACGACGTCATCTGGCGCGTCGGCATCAGCCCCCGCACCAGAACAGGCGCGCTCGTCGGCGAAACAGGAGCCAGAACCCGTGGTGCCGCAGGCGTCCCCGGCCAGCGCATGGTCCGCTTTGGAGACGACCGCGGATCATCCGCTGCGCACCCTCGGATCGCCCGCGCCGGCCGCGCGCAAACGTAAGGCCGCCGCGCCCGACGAACACGCGGCGGACATTGACGACGAGGCGGACATCGAGCGCGGATTGGCGCGTCGCGACCCGCTGACCGTGCGCCCGCGCGTGTCGAGCCGTGTGCTGTGTGCGGTGTTCGGCGTGCTGATGATCGCGATCTCGTTCGGCGCATGGTGGATCGCCGTGCGCACCGAGGACGGGCAATCGTACGAGGATATGGTGTTCAGCGGCTTCCACGACAGCCTGCCGTCGTGGGCGTCCGCTCTGGTCGCCCCGTTCATCAGCCGCAATATCACGTCAATCGCCGGGCATCCGTTGAACTTCACCGTAATCGTCTCCGCGCTGCTGATCGTTGTCGCGGCGGTGGTGATGCTGGTACGCAAGCGTTGGTGGCTGGTCGGGCAGTCCGCGGTGTTCGCCGCGCTGTGTTTCGCGTCCACATATCTTAAAGGTGTGCTGCCGCGGCCGTTCATCATCAACACCGTGTCTCAGCCCGCCAATTCCGCGCCTTCCGGTCATACGATGCTGGCCGTCGTCGCGGGCGTGCTGCTGCTGTTCGCGGTTCCGCGCGGATGCCGTGCGTGGATGGCGCTGGTCGGGGCCGCCTATGCGCTGGTCATCGGCCTGTCGGTGATCGCGGGGGCATGGCACCGCCCGGTTGACGTGGTGATGAGCCTGCTGCTGGCGGGCGGCTTCGCGCTGCTGGCGATGGCATTCACGCGCACGTCCGGCATGGACGCGCCCGGCAAACGCGCGTCCTCGCCGAGCGTGCAGATCGTCGGCACGGTGATGATCACGGAGGGTGTGCTGTGCTGCTGCTATGCCGCATACATCATGTGGCAGATTGAGCCCGGTCTGAGCCTGAGCGCGAGCTGGGCGAGCGTCGGCGCCCACGTCTCCACCTTCGCGATGATAGCCGGCGTTTCGTCGCTGGTGTTCGGGATGCTGCTGGCGATGCGCCAGATCACGGCGTCCCCGTTGAGCCGAGCCGGCCTGGTGGGGGCGCCGCCGGCCCCGCCGAAGAAGAAGCGGTGACCGCCGCGGAGCCGCGCGATTTGCCGTTTGACCATGCCGCGTGAGTATGATGAAGGCCAATGACATTGTAGGTAAGGAGAGACAATGGGCACCGGCAACAAGCTTGTCATCGTGGAGTCTCCCACCAAAGCGAAGAAAATCGGTGGGTATCTTGGCAGCGGCTACACCGTCATGGCATCGGTCGGTCACATCCGTGACCTTGCACAGCCCAGTCAGATTCCCGCGGACGACAAGGCCAGGTTCGGCAAGTTCGGCGTGGACGTCGACGATGGCTTCAAACCGTACTACATCGTCGACGGTGACAAGAAGAAGACCGTCGCCGAACTGAAAAAAGCGCTGAAGAACTCCGACGAGCTCTACCTCGCCACTGATGAGGATCGCGAAGGGGAGGCGATCGCCTGGCACCTGGTGCAGACGCTCAAGCCGAAGGTTCCCGTCAAGCGCATGGTGTTCCACGAGATCACCAAGGACGCCATCAAGACGTCGCTGGGCAACACCCGCAACGTGGACGAGGACATGGTGGACGCGCAGGAGACCCGCCGCATCCTCGACCGCCTCTATGGCTACGAGCTGTCGCCCGTGCTGTGGCGCAAGGTGGGCCCGGGATTGTCGGCCGGCCGCGTCCAGTCCGTCGCCACACGCCTGATCGTCGAGCGTGAGCGCGAGCGCATGGCGTTCGTGCGCGCCTCCTACTGGGACGTGACCGCGGTGCTGGGCGCGACGGACGCGGAGGGCGAGCCGGCGTCGTTCGAATCGCGCATGGTGTCGCTTGGAGGCAAGCGACTTGCGGGTTCCAAGGATTTTTCGGATGACGGCAAGCTCACGCCGTCCGGTTTCGCTGACAACGTATGCCAGCTGGATGAGGCCCATGCGAACGCCCTCGCCAAGCTCCTGGCCGACGCGACCTTCACCGTGGCATCGATGGAGACCAAGCCGTACCGTCGCCGCCCGCTCCCGCCGTTCACCACATCCACGCTGCAGCAGACGGCCGGCAACCGCCTGTCCATGAGCTCGCGTCAGACCATGCGTGCCGCGCAGGGGCTGTACGAGAACGGTTACATCACGTATATGCGAACCGATTCGGTGACCTTGTCGCAGGAGGCCATCGCCGCCGCCCGTGATGCCGTCGAATATCATTTCGGAAAGTCGTTCCTGTCCGATGGGCCCAAGCAGTATGTGACGAAGACCGCTAGTGCGCAGGAGGCCCACGAATGCATCCGACCCGCCGGCGCGCGGTTCCATGACCCGGCGGAGCTCTCCGGCAAGGTGCCCGCCGACCAGCTGAAACTGTACACGCTGATCTGGCAGCGCACGCTCGCTTCCCAGATGGCCGACGCCACCGGCTCCACCGCGACCGTGCGTCTGTCGGCTCCTGCCGGCGAGGACGGCGAGGCGATGTTCCAGGCGTCCGGCACGGTGATCGAGTTCCCCGGATTCATGAAGGCCACCGGGGAGGGCCGTCGTGCGGCGGCCCCCGTTGCCTCCTCGATGGGTGCCGGTGACGGCGAGGCCGCGGCGAAACGCGCCTCGCGCGAAACCGACGACAACGGATCGCTGCCGCCGATGCAGACCGGTGACCGTCTCGCCGCGTCCTCGGTGGAGGCTGACGGGCACGAGACCCAGCCGCCGGCGCGATACACCGAAGCGTCGCTGGTGAAGACGCTGGAGGCCAAGGGAATCGGCCGTCCTTCAACCTATGCGAGCATCATCTCCACCATCATCGACCGTGGATACGTCTACGAGCGCGGTCGCGCCCTGATTCCATCGTGGCTGGCGTTCTCGGTCATCAAGCTGCTGGAGACGAAATTCCCCAAGTACGTCGATTACCAGTTCACCGCGGATATGGAGAACGGGCTCGACCAGATCGCGCACGGTCAGGAGACCGGCCGTGACTGGCTGACCCATTTCTATTTCGGTTCCGGCGGCGACGCGGCGACTTCGGCAGACGAAGCGCACGCGGGCCTGCAGCAGCAGGTCGCGCAGCTGGGGGAGATCGACGCCCGCGCCATCAACACCATCGACATCGGCGACGGACTGCACGTGCGCGTCGGTCGGTACGGCCCGTATCTCGAAGACATGAACCACGTGGATGCGGCGGGCAACCCCAAGCGGGCCTCCCTGCCCGACACCATGGCGCCCGACGAGCTGACCGTGCAGGTCGGCCATGAGCTCATCGACAGCAATGCCGGTGGCCCGCGCGAGCTGGGCGTCGACCCGGCAAGCGGCGGCACGGTCGAAGTGCGCAACGGACGGTTCGGCCCGTATGTGGCCTTGGTGCCGCTTGAGACGGACGGCGGGTCATCCGAGACGAAGTCCAAGAAGACCACTGTGCCCAAGCCCAAGATGGCGTCCCTGTTCAAGACGATGAGCCCCGAATCGATCACGCTGGACGATGCGCTGAAACTGTTGTCGCTGCCGCGCACCGTGGGCGTTTACGAGGAGGCCAACACCGAGACCGGCGAACTTGGCGAGGTCACGGTCGAGGCGAACAACGGCCGGTACGGCCCCTACCTGACCAAGACCGGAGCCGACGGCAAGTCCGAGACGCGGTCTCTCGCCTCGGAGGATGAGATCTTCACCGTGGACGTCGACAAGGCGAAGGAACTGTTCGCCCAGCCGAAATACGGACGCGGCCGTGGACGCGGCACCGCGAAGCCGCCGCTGCGCGAGCTCGGCCCCGATCCCGAAACCGGCAAGAACGTGACCATCAAGGATGGCTTCTACGGCGCCTACATCACCGACGGCGAAACGAACCGGACCGTGCCCAAGCAGTACACGGCCGAGTCCATCGAGCCGGCCGAGGCGTTCCGCCTGCTGGCCGAGAAGCGTGCCGCCGGCCCGTCCAAGCGCGGGCGTCGCAAGACGACGGGCGCCGCCGCGAAGAAGACCGCCGCGAAGAAGAGCTCCACGGCATCTGCCACCAAGAAGACGGTCACCGCGAAAAAGACGGCCGCCAAGAAGACCACGGCCAGGAAGACCGCCGCGAAGAAGACCGCCGAGTAGAGTCGCGTCGCAGCCGCCGCGATGGCGGCCTGGCCGCGTCGCATGCCGCCATCGCGTACACTGTGGGCAAGGGGGTAGATATGACTGGATTGTTCATTTCTTTCGAAGGCGTTGACGGCGTAGGGAAGACCACGCAGGTCGAGCGCCTGCGCGACTACTTGGAGGCTGCAGGCCGCGAGGTCGTGGTGACGCGTGAGCCGGGCGGCACGGCATTGGGCGGCAGCTTGCGTCAGCTGCTGCTGCGTGAGCCGGGAGACGCCGCGGAAGCCGACGGCGCCGATATCGCACCGCGCGCGGAGGCGCTGATCTTCGCCGCCGACCGGGCGCAGCACGTGGCTGAAGTGGTCCGTCCGGCGCTGGAACGCGGAGCCGTGGTGATCACCGACCGGTATCTTGATTCGTCGCTCGCCTATCAGGCGGGAGGCCGTGAACTGACCGCCGACGACGTCCGCGGGCTGAGCATGTGGGCGACCGGCGGGCTGATGCCCGTGCGCACGTACCTGCTCGACATGGACCCGACGGCGGCGCACCGGCGTCTGCAGCATGACGCGGATCGCATGGAGTCCGCGGGCGACGAATTCCAGCAGCGCACCAGGCAGGCGTTCCTCGATCTGGCAGGCCACGAGCCGGGCCGTTTCCGCGTGATTGATGCCGCATGGCCGATCGAGGCCGTATGGGAGCACATCAAGGCGGACGTTGACGCGGTGCTGGCCGATGCCGCGGCGGATGAGCGGGCCGCGGCGCAGGCGGCTGCCGCTCAGGCTGCCGGCACTAAGGAAAGCGACGGTAACACTCCGGCTGGAGGTGCGCGATGAGCGTATGGGACTCCATTGTCGGCCAGCAGGCAGTGGTCGGCCAAATGCAGGCCATCGTCTCCGGCGACCCGAAGGCGCTGGCCCAGTCGTGGCTGATCTGCGGACCGCCCGGTTCCGGCCGCTCGAATGTTGCGCGCGCGTTCGCGGCCGCGCTGGAAAGCCCTGACAGGGGTCTTTCCGACGAGCCGACCAATATAACCCGTCAGGTGCTGTCCGGCACTCATCCCGACGTGACCACGTTGGCCACCAACAAGGTCACCATCGGCATCGATGACGTGCGCCAGCTGATCCTCACCTCCGAACAGATGCCCAGCACGGCGCCGTGGCGGATCATCATCATCGAAGACGTTGACCGCATGCTGGAACGCACCACGAACGTGCTGCTCAAGGAGATCGAGGAGCCCAGCCCGCACACCATATGGCTGCTGTGCGCCCCCAGCGCGCAGGATGTGCTGCCGACCATCCGCTCGCGTACCCGCATCGTCAACCTTGCCGTGCCGTCCACGAAAGCGGTCGCGGATTACCTGATGGCATCCGTCAATCCGGCGCTGCCGGCGGAACGCCAATTCGACCGTCATGTGGCGGTGCGCGCGGCGCGGCTCGCCGAAGGGCATATCGGCATAGCGAAACTGTACGCCTCCGACACGCAGGTCATGTCGGACCGGGACGAGCTCATCGTCGGGCTGCTGGGACTGCGCAAGGCATCGGATGCGGTGCTGCTGGCCGATGATCTCATCGACACCGCCAAAAGCCAGGCGGAAGCCGACGTGAACCGGCAGACGGCCGCCGCCGAAGCGGATTTCCGCCGCATCAACGGCCTCGGCGAGCAGGACCGCATCCCGCCGAAGCTGCGCGGCGCCTACAACGCCATCGCCAAGAAGGACGAGATCAAGCGGCAGGCCACGCGCCGGAGCCGCGACGTGCTTGACCGCGCGCTCAACTCGGCCGCCAGCATCTACCGCGACATAGCGGTGCTGCAGAACAACGCCGAGGACGCAGTCGGGCTGATCAACATGGAGAACCGCACGGCCATCGCCGAGCTGTCGGCACGGCTGAGCCGTCAGGAAGTGGTCGATCGGTTGGAGGCCATCGCCGTGGCCAGGAAGCGGTTGCTGGGCAACGGCAACCCGATGCTGGTGTTCGAGGCGCTGTTCTGCACGTTGATTCCGGGGAGGCTATGACGGCACCTGGTCAGGAACGCACGACGGTGGAGCCCCGGACAATCAATTGGGGCAGCAGCGAGATGTGCGCCGCCTGATCGGGCCCCTGCCCGATCAGGCGCAGCGCCTCGGTGACGATCTGGAGGAACGGCGGGCGGACCGAGGTCAGCGTCGGCATCGTCGTCAAGGCAAGCGGGGAGTCGTCGTAGCCGACCACGCGCACGTCGTCGGGCACGCGGATGCCCAGCGTCTGCAAGGCGATCATCGCGCCCAGCGCGATCATGTCATCGGCGCATATCACCGCTTCGGGCGGTCGCGCATCGGAGTCGGCGAACATGCGCCACACGCACTGATAACCGCGCTCCACGGTCGAATCGCCGAATCGGTTCCATGAGGTGTCGGTGACGAGCCGGTGCGTGCGCATCTGCGTATGGAACATCGCGAACATCTCGGCCGATTCGAACGATACCTCCTTGCCGGCCAGATAGGCGGCGGAACGTACGCCCTGCTCGGCGAGGTGCGCGACGATGCTTTCCATCGCCGCATTCTCGTCGATGCCGACCATGGACGTGCGGAAGGATCGCTGCCGTCCGCCGACCTGTACGATGGGCGTCGTCATGGTGGTGCGGTCAAGCGTGTGGGCCAGATCGACGCCCGCGGCAGGAACGATGATGATACCGTCGACCTTGCGGGCCACCAGCGATTCGATGCGTTCGTCCTGCGTATGCTGCTCGTTGCCGATGCCGAGCAGCAGTTGCTGTCTTTCCATGTCGATGACCGGTTCCAGCTCATCAAGCAGTCCGGCGCTGAAATGGTCGGTCGCCGAAGGGATGACCAGTCCGATGGTGTTGGTGGCGGCGCCGCGCAGCGAACTCGCCGCATAGTTGACCGAATAGTTGAGTTCCTCGGCGGCGGCCCGGACCCGCCGTGCGATGTCGTCGTCCTTGGTGCGTTTGCCGGAGAGCACACGGGAGACCGTGGCGATGGAGACGTGGGCCATGGCGGCCACGTTGGTGATGGAACTGGTCGCCGGCTGTGGGCGTTGTTCCGGGCCGGGCGCCGGGTCGTCGTTGACGGGCGTCGTGTCTGGCTTGGATGCCGGTATGGCGTCCATTACGGCGGATGGCTGTCTCTTCATGGGGCTCGCAGTGTTCGGTATGACGGCGGGCGGCCGCCATATGCTTGCGATGCGCGTCGGTGCGCATCTGATGGATGGGAATACGCTGACGGCCGCCCACGCGGTTCGTGCGGGCGGCCGTCGAATGCGTGCGCAGGTTACTCGGCCGCGGTGAGCGTCTCGATGAGGCTGTCGATGACGGTCTCGGCGTTGTCGCCGTCCACGGTGACCTCGACGGTGTCGCCCTGCTTGATGCCCAGGCCCATGATAGACAGGATGGAGCCGGCGGGAACGGGGTTGCCGCCCTGCTTGGCGATGGTCACGGTGCAGCCGGACGCGGTCGCGGCCTGAGCGAACTTGGCGGCCGGACGGGCGTGAATGCCGACGGGATCAGTGATGGTGGTAGTGCGGGTAACCATGGAGACACTCCTTTGCGTCGTCGCGCCGGTGGTTCCGGTGCGGTTTGTCGTGCGTCGATATCGACACTCGTCAGCGTGCGTGTGCCGTGTTGGCCCGCGCCGATACCGATTAGCAATAACATTACTCTATGCCAATTGCTGGGCGGCCGTTCTTCTGGCTGCTGACATAATAGTGTACCATGTTTTTCCAATTTTCTGGAAAACGTTTACTTCTAGTCGTGTCGCGCTTTTGAGGGTGTATACTGGCGTGGACAGAAAATGATTTACCGGCGATGAAGTTGGTGGGTCAACAAGGCGGTCCGCGGATGGGAAGTACCGGTCATTCGCGGCGAGAGGCCATAACATAAGGAGAACATATGGTTATCAAGGGTGTTGGCATCGGACGCGGCGTTGCGGTCGGCCCGGTCATTCGTATGGCAGCTGCGCTTCCCGAACCGTCCGATGCGCCTCGCGCCGACAGTGTCTCGGCCGAATCCGAGATCGAGCGCGTGACCAAGTCTCTGGCGCTGGTCAACGCGGATCTGAACCGCCGTGCCGAAGAGGCCGCGAACGGCGACGAAGGCGCCAAGCAGGCTGCTCCGATCCTGCAGGCCATCGCCATGTTCGCCTCCGACCCGGCGCTCGCGCAGAGCATCAACACGCTCATCGAGCAGGGCAAGACCGCTGAGCGCGCCGTGCTGGAAGGCTTCGGCGCCGTGGAAGAGATGTTCAAGGCCATCGGCGGCTATCAGGGCGAGCGTGCGGCGGATCTGCACGACGTCGGCCAGCGCGTCATCGCCGACCTGATGGGCGTTCCCGCGCCGGGCGTCCCGGTCTCCGACACCCCGTTCGTTCTGGTCGCGGAAGACCTGTCCCCGGCCGACACCGCCGGCCTCGACCTGGACAAGACCCTCGCCATCGTCACCTCGCAGGGCGGCCCGACCTCGCACACGGCCATTCTGGCCCGTGCCCGCGGCATCGTGGCCGTCGTGTCCGCCGCCGGCGCCGACGACCTGAAGAACGGCGAGACGGTTATCGTCAATGCCGCGGAAAGCACCATCACCACCGAGCCGAGCGACGAGCAGGTCGCCGCCGCCGAAGCCGCGAAGGCCAAGGCCGCGAAGGCCAAGGAGCTGCGCGGCAAGCCGGGCGCCACCAAGGACGGTTATCACATCCCGCTGCTCGCCAACGTCGGCAAGCCCTCCGACGGCAAGACCGCGCTGGAGTACGGTGCGGAAGGCGTCGGCCTGTTCCGTTCCGAGTTCCTGTTCATCGGCAACGCCGAACCGCCGAGTGTTGAGGAGCAGACCAAGGCGTACGCCGAACTGCTCGCCCAGTTCCCCGGCAAGAAGGTCGTCATCCGCATGCTGGACGCCGGCGCGGACAAGCCGCTGCCGTTCCTCACCCCCGAAGACGAGCCGAACCCCGCGCTTGGCCTGCGTGGCCTGCGCACGCTGCGCACCCACATGAACGTGCTTGAGGGACAGCTCAAGGCGCTTGCCGCCGCCGATGCCCAGACCGACGCCGACCTGTGGGTCATGGCGCCGATGGTCGCCGACGCGCATGAGGCCGCCTACTTCGTCAAGCTCGGCAAGTCCTTCGGCCTGAAGAAGGTCGGTGTGATGGCCGAGGTGCCGTCCATCGCCCTCATGGCCGATCAGGTGGCCAAGGTCGCCGACTTCGTGTCGATCGGTACGAACGACCTGACCCAGTACACGCTGGCCGCCGACCGTACGCTCGGCTCGGTCGCCAACTACCAGACCGCATGGCACCCGGCGGTGTTGCGCGCGATCAAGCTGATCGCCGACGCGGGCAACGCGAACGGCATGCCGGTGGGTGTGTGCGGCGAGGCCGCCGCCGATCCGGATCTGGCCGTCGTGCTCACCGGCATCGGCGTCAACTCCCTGTCGATGACCCCGGTCGCGCTCGACGACGTGCGTGCCGAACTCGCCGGCGTCACGCTTGAGGAAGCGCAGGAGAAGGCCGCCAAGGCCCTCAACGGCGACTTCTACAACCCGTCCGAGTGGAACATCTGAGGGAGTCACGCCTATAAGACCATAATGTGATTCCACTGCCTCAAACGAGAGCGACGCCATACGAGATTCGGCTGTTTTGCCGGCTCGTGTACGGCGTCGCTTTTGCATATGCGGTGTGATGAGGTGCGGTAAAGCGCGTGATTAATCATTGTCCATACTAAGATTTCGCAAATCTTAGTATGAATGATTTAAAAAAATGTACAGCTGGTGTTATGGAGAAAGAAATGTTCGCGCCAGATGCGCCCGGCGAGCTGGGGGACCTGCCTAACCCCGATATGCTGCGTCGCCCGACCATGCGTCGCGAAGCGCAGAGCACCAGCGCCCTGGAAGGCACGTTCGAGCCGCTCGAAACCGTTCTCGCTCAGGATTATGAGGTGGGCGAGGACAAAAGCGGACTGAGCGAGTCCATGCGCGAGGTGCTGAACTACCTCGACGCGGCGGAATGCGGCATAGGCCAGATTCCGTCCGGGCATCCCATAAGCCTGCACTCTCGTGCGCGAATTGCAGAAGCTTCTTGTGAAGGGCACGAAGTCCGACAATCCACAGGCCTGGGATATACGATCCACCCAAGTGTTCATCGGCTCACCCACGCGGCGCATCGAGGATGCGCGTTTCGCGCCCATGCCTCCCGGTCGAGACCTGGATATAGCCGTCCAGTTGCTTGTGGACTGGTGGAGGTCACGTAAAGAGCCGGGACTGGCCGTACTGGATATGGCGATGTTCCACTATCAGTTCGAGACGATGCATCCGTTCACGGACGGCAACGGGCGAATCGGGCGGTTGCTGGTGCTGTTGCAGATGATGAGCCGAGGCCTGCTGAGCCAGCCGCTGCTGTCCGTATCCCCGTGGTTCGAGCGCCGTCGACCCGAATATCAGGACAGATTGCTCGGTGTTTCCACGAAAGGGGATTGGGACGACTGGATACTGTTCTTCTGCCAAGACATCGAGGAATCCTGTGAGGACGCGCTGCTGCGCGTGAAGCGTCTTGTCAATGTGCGGCAGAGGTATCGCAGTCTATTGGATGAGCACAGATACAGCGGCCTGTCCGTGCAGACGGCGATGTACCTCATCGGGCAGCCCACCGTCACGGCGAGTATGTTGAGGAGAAGGTTCGGCAAGAGCCCGTCGGCCGTACAGCACGCGCTGTCTCATCTGGTGTCCGCAGGTATACTCCGTGCATATCCGGCCGGAAGGGGCAACCTGTATATCGCTCCGGACATCCATAAGGTGCTTGCTGCACCGCTCGGCGCGGCGATTGACGTGTCGGCGCCACTGATGTGCGAGCGTGGCGAATAGGCACAAGAAAACCTGGCGGTGGCATGACGCAGGTGCTCCCCCCCCCCGCATTGTTTATACGGTGAAGAAGTTGCCGGGGAAGTGACGGCTCATGATGGCCGTGCGGTCGGCGTGCACCGCGGCGCATTCGAAGTCGAATGCGCGGGCGAGCTTGTCCGGTGCGGTGACGAAGCATGCGGTGGCGAGTCCATCCGCCAGCGCGGTGGGGTAGGGTCGGCCAGCCGCCGATGGCACATAGACCCAACTCGCGGCGACATCGCGCACAGGACGGCCGTCGACCGCGTTGAGCAGATGATGCAGCTGACGGCCTGCCTCCTCACCCCAATGGCGTCGGCTGGGGGCGCTCGCGCAGAACGCCCCGTCAACGATGCTTGCGATGCCGATCGCCTCGGTTCCGGGGTTGGCGGGATCCTCCAGGGCGATGGTGACGGTGTCGCCGGTGTCGTGTCCTGACCCCTCGGCGAGTGGGGCCGGTTGAGCAGACTCGCCTGTGCGGATCAGCAGATCGCCGCCCGCGTCGATGATGTAGGGCGCGTGAGAGCCGGGGCCGGTGGCGGATTGCCGGACGGTTTCATCGCCCGCGTGCCCGTCCAATATCGCGCCGATCAGATCGGCGCAATATCCCTTGCCGAAAGCCCCGAAATCCAAATGAACCGCGCGCTGCGTCACCAGCGTTGTGCCATGACGCTCCACATCGTTGCGCCATGTCGGGCGCCCGTGGACGGCACCGAGATGATGCTCCGCATCGGGTCCCATTGTCATCGAATACCGTGCGTCATAGCCAAGCCGGATCAGATCTTCGCCCACACACGGGTCAAGCGCCCCGTCGGTCGCGGTGCAGAACGCATCGGCCAGATCGAACAGCCCGGAGGCCCAATCGGGAAAATCAAACGAGCCGCCATGCGAGGATTCGCCCATTGCGGTCACCAGCGAATCGGCGCGGAACCGCGACAGCACGGACTCGTACCCGTCGATGAACGCGTCGAGTTTCGAGCGGAAGCCGTCGTCGAGAGCCGTCGCCGACTGAATGATCATTCCGGTGCCCATCGCGCGTTCAAACGCAGTCGTATACGGCATCCGCCCATGCAATCCGCTCATGCCCCTCAGCGTAGCATTTCGCCAGCGGGGGCAGCCGTCTTAGCCTACGTTGATGCCGGAGATTTTGAGGCCTCCGGATGAGATGGGACGGTAGGGGTTCCCGCTGGAGGATGCGGTGTCCAGCCGTTGCACGCTGCCGTCGCTCAGCACCACATGATGATGGGCCAGACGGCTGGCGTTCGCGATGAAGGTGGGCCAGTCGGTGGCGATGCTGCTGTTCACCGGCGTCTCCACGATCGGCGTGGCCTCGGGCGCGGGCTACCGCATCGCCGCGGTGTGCGCGGCCGTGCTGTGCGGCATCGGAGGCATCGTCTTCGCGTTCTACAACGAGCGGAAGGTGTTGAATCGTCTTGATGGCTGAAGCAGGCTCTCAAAACTCGCAGATACAAGGGGAAAAACCCGAAAAACGTCTTGTATCTGCGAGTTTTGAGAGCGGCCCCTAATGGGCCACCCATACAATGACCACAATATGAGACATTTCGGCCTCAGGGGCCGCTCTATTACCGCATAAAAATTCAAAAGTCAAGACTGTTCTTTCAGGTTTTTTTTCTCTATATTGCATAGATGGTTTAGAAAGCGTTGATATGGAGAGGAATCCAATATGCGATGTCGTGCGGTAGCGCATCTTCGGGCGGTTGGATGTCGTTCGCTGGCCGTCGTCGCGGCGCTGTTCACGGTGATGGCCGTCATGTTCGCCCCGCAGGCGATGGCCGCCGACGGTTCCGCGGATTACGACACATGGGCCGACGTCGCCGCCGCGATGGACAAGCAGCTGCAGCAGGGGCAGAAGGAATACAAGGACGGCAACACCGCCGGTTCCACGTCCGACTTCATGGCCGCATACAACGAGATCTATGTGGCGTCCAACTTCACCCAGGTCGTGACCGACAACATCGGCTCCGACAAGCAGGCCTCCCAGCAGCAGGCGTTCCAAGACATTCAGGACCTGTCATATGTGACGGGCAACGAGGCGAAGATCGAACAGAGCGTGACCGCGCTCGTCTCCGACCTCGACAGCACCGCCAAGCAGCTCGACGCGAACACCAAGCTCGCCAATCCCCGCGACTACGACAAGGCGCTGCAGGAGCAGATCGCCAAGGAGCGCAAGGTTCTGCAGTCCAAGCAGAAGAAGAACCCCGGCAAGGGCGACCGCAGCTGGACCGACGTGGCCAACGAGATGATGCCGATCCTCGACAAGGCCTACAAGTCGTACGCGGGCAGATCGGAAGAGCGTCGTGTAGGGAAAGAGTGTAGATCTCGGTGGTCG
>OJUG01002206.1_pt1 | contig 21561 bp, 16 predicted proteins | sample 1599841 | NCBI WGS metagenome assembly OJUG01 (sample SAMN04168659, study PRJEB22393) | human gut metagenome | biome: human gut microbiome; feature: stool | host: Homo sapiens | collected 2014-05-12 | reverse complement strand
GAAAAGTCAGTTGGCAATGCCAGGTAACAACTTTTGTAAATATTTTGACTATTGTTTTTTGTGTTAGTTTTGACTAACTATAGTTATAATACTCTAACTTTTATAAAAAAGCAAGTGCTTTTTACATTTTTTTCTGCAAAATTCATAGTCATTTTTGTAATTTAAATTTTGCTGTAAAACATATAGTATATTTTTATGTAATTAAAATACACTGTTATGCAAAAAAAGGATCATATCCAATCTGCTAATTATTGCTAACAGATATAAAGATATAATCCTTTTTAGTTATAATCGTGATTTGTGTATTTTATACAAATCATTTAATCTTCTTCAACATCCTTCATGCTGTTTAGTCCAATGGCAAGTGTTGATGCATTGTGTAACAGCGCTGATGTAGTAGGCTGTATCATGCCAAGAACTCCAAGTATAATCAAGCCACTGTTGAATCCTACTATTGTTCTGTAATTTTTATGAACCTTTTTCATAAGTTTTTTGCTTATTTTAATTAAAGTAACTATCTGTTCCAAATCCTGACCGTCAATTGTAATATCAGCAATTTCTCTTGCAACAGATGCGCCCTGATTCATGGCAATTCCAACATCAGCCTTTGACAATGCTGGAGAATCATTGATTCCATCTCCAATCATAATAACTGTGTGACCTTCTGATATTTCTTTTTCTACATATTCAGCCTTGTTTTCAGGTAGTACTTCTGAATAGTATTCATCTACACCTACTTTTTTTGCAATGGCTGAAGCTGTACGCTCACTGTCACCTGTCATCATGACTACTTTTTTGATGCCTGCTTTTTTAAGATGTCTGATAGTTGATGCTGCCTCTTCTCTAAGGGGATCCTCAATTAAAATAACTGCTGCCAGTTTATTTTCAATGGCAAGATACAAATGTGAATACTCACTAGGAAGTTTTTCAAACAACTCTTCCTTACCCGAAGGAATGGTACAATGTTCATCTTCCATTACAAAATGATAACTGCCAATAACAGCTCTTTTATTTGATATTGTTGTTGCGATTCCATGGGCCACAATATATTCAACTTCACTGTGAAGTTCTTCATGCACAAGATTTTTTTCAATTGCTTTGTTTACAACTGCATTGGCAATGGAATGTGGAAAATGTTCTTCCAGACATGCGGCAATTCTTAAAAGTTCATCTTTTGATTTGTCGCTAAACTGAACAACGTCAACTACTTCCGGCTCTGCCTTTGTAAGTGTGCCTGTTTTGTCAAATACAATAGTATCTGCCACTGCAACTTTCTCCAAAAATTTTCCACCCTTTACAGTGATATTGTGATTTCCAGCCTGTCTTATAGCCGCCAAAACGGACACCGGCATGGCAAGCTTTAATGCACATGAATAATCCACCATCAGAATAGATATTGCCTTTGTTGCATTTTTTGTAAGTAGATATGTAAGCAATGTTCCACCTAAAGAAGCCGGCACAAGCTTATCTGCCAAGTGCTCTGCCTTACCCTCAACAGAAGATTTTAACTTTTCTGATTCCTCTATCATGGTAACAATCTGGTCAAACTTTCCTGCGCCACCTGTCTTTTTAACCTGAAGACATATCTGTCCTTCTTCAATAACAGTTCCAGCATATACATAGCTTTCCTCTGTTTTTCTAACCGGTGTTGACTCTCCTGTCATGGAAGCCTGATTTACCATAGCCTCACCATCTACCACAACGCCATCAAAAGGAATAACTTCACCCATTCTGGCTATTACCACATCATCAACATTTACATCACCATATGAAATCTTTTCTTCTATTTCGCCTTTTTTTACCCACACAGTATCAATGTTTAGTGACATACTCTTTGCCAGGTCACTAACTGACTTCTTGTGAGTCCATTCTTCAAGGATTTCACCAATGCCAAGTAAAAACATAATTGAACCTGCTGTAGATGTGTCGTTTCTTACAATAGAAACACCTATGGCAGTAGCATCAAGCACTGGCACTTCAATCTTTCCTTTTGCAAGTACCTTTAAACCTTTTGCAATATATTTGCCGGCATTGTAAATAACCAATCCCATTTTTAAACATGATGGAAGAAAAGCTTTGTAGCCATAATGAAGTATTACTTTATGGATTATTTTTTCCTTGTAATACTGGTTCAACCGCCTTGTGGAATTTTCCAAATATGTTTCAGGAACCTGAACTATGCCATAGGCAAATGTCTGAAGCATCTTTAATACATCTTCTCTACCTGCCATGTAACATAGAACAACATCTCCGGTTCTGTCATACACTTTACAAGATGTAATGCTATCCTGCTTTTCAAAATAGTATTGTATAGTGTCGGCCTGTTTGTACGACATTTTTCCACTTGTAAAATGTACACGAATCCTTCCTTTTATTTCATGTTTGATTATAAATTTCATTATTCTGCACTTTCGTCGTCGTATACTACTTCTTCTGCTGCTCTTTCTTCATTTATCTGCTGTGCTTCAGCATATATATCTTCTGCATTTTCCTGAACAGAAGTAACTGTATCCATTACACAGTCCTTTGCTCTTAATACTGCTGCAGTACAGTTTGCATATACTTTCTTTGCATCCTTACTTGTTAAAACTTTGATGCCTGCTGTACCAAATAATGTACCTGCTGCAAACATTCCAACTTTTTTTAAAATATCCATTTCAAATTCCTCCTTGTCTTATATGGTTTTACCCTTTTATCCTACTACTTTTAGATTATTTTTCAATTATTTTTTTAACATTTCATATATTTTTCATTATTTAAATAAATATAATTTACAAATAAAGAAATTCTCCTAAAAATAAGCACTAATCATTATTTATACATGAAGAAACACAGGTGCATTGCCAACGGCAAAGGCACCTGTGTTAATTAAGAACTTTTTACATCTCTTCCTCATTTTTAATATTAAATTTATGATTCCGTTAAATTTCTGCACCAACGTCCACGTTTCAAAAAATAAGTAGCCACAACGATTTTTATAATATACGTTGCCTCTGTGCATAAATAAACTGTCTGTATTGGCAGGCTGGTCAGATGGGACACCAGCGTACTCATAAGAAATGGACCATACATCATAAACAATCCATCAATTGTAAGAACCGCTTTTACGTCTCCTCCTGCTCTTAATATATAATAAATAGTCTCACTATAGCCCTGTGTCCAGCTAAAGGCTGCCTTTGTTATAAGAAGTGTGGTGGACATGGCAAATACACTACCTGTCAGTGAGAACAACTTTGGAATATATCCTGCTGTAATAAATATAATCACCGAGCTGGAAATACTGGTTGTCAGGCAAATACATATAAGTCCTTTTGCCACACGTTTTGCCCTGTCCATATTATTTGTTCCAAGTATTTTTCCAATAACAATACCTGATGCCATTGAACATCCGAAATAAGCAACATTTATCAAATCATATACATTATCTACAACTGTAATGGCTGGAATATATGTTTCACTAACCAAACAGTAATTTCTAAATATAAGACTTAATGCTATTGCCCACAATCCTTCATTAAACATAAGCGGAATTGTTTTCTGTATAATTTTGATTTTTTTACTAAAGGACAATTTAACCTTTCTGTCCAGAAAGATTTCTTTTCCGTTGTTAAATACAAGTAATATTATAAAACTAATTGCAAACTCAATGTATCTTGACAATGTTGTGGCAATTGCCGCACCTTCAATTCCAAGTCTTGGCATTCCGAAGTTTCCATAAATAAATGTATAATTAAACAATACGTTTAAAGCTACCGATACCATACTTAATATCATTGGTATATTTTGTTTTTTAAACACTCTATAATACACTGCTGTAATCTGGGAAAGTGCAATTGGAATGTATGACCACCTTACAACGCTTATATATTTTATTCCATTGTCAACTATTTCCTGACTATTTACAAACAATCTGATAAAAACTTCCGGTGCAATAATCAATGCCACCACAAATACAGTTGCTATTACAAGACATACTTCCACTCCAAATTTGTATGCTTTCTTTGCAAGACCATACTGCTTTGCACCATAATACTGACTCATAAACATACTGATTCCACTGGATATTCCAAATATAAATAATGTATAAATCAAATATGTCTTGTTGGCTACTGTTACTGCACTAATGGCTTTGTCTGATATTTTTCCAACCATTATTGTATCACATATATTTAAAATGTTTCCTGATAACTGTTGGAGCATTATTGGAATTGCCAATAAAACAAATTCTTTTAATAATGCTCTTTTTCCTGTTCCCATAAATTACCTCTTCTCATGCTCTTCATTTGCTATATTTTTACAATCTCATTTTTAATTTTATAATCTCTTTTATTATATATACTATCAGTCTTTCTTTTAAAAAGCAAACCAATTTCGTTTTTTTGTGTACCATTTTATTCTTTTGTTCCAAAATTGGTATTATAAAAGTGCATTGCAAACTGAACTTTTTGTCTTTAACAATACACTTTTTCTTATTTATATTTTAATTCTTTTATTATGAATTATTTTTTTTATTTTAATTTTTTATTATAAGTTATTTTCTTATTTATGTTTTTATTGTGTTTATTTTCTCATAAACTCTTTTTCTTTTCCCGTTTTGCTATGCCTTCTTCTGCTATTTTGTAAACGCTTGCAACTATTGGTACTCCAATAAGCATACCTATAATTCCAAATAAACTGCCACCAAGAGTTACTGCTACTAATACCCATATTCCAGGCAATCCCAGAGAACTTCCCATGATTTTTGGATAAATTACGTTAGATTCAATCAACTGTATTAATAAAATAATAATAATAAATACTAATGCTTTCATTGGAGAATCAACTAAAATCATCAGTGCTCCAACACCTGTTCCAACATAAGCACCAACAACAGGAATAAGTGCCGTAAATCCAATAAGCGTTCCAATCATAAGGGCATATGGTAAACGGAATATCAGCATTGTTACAATACACATACTACCAAGAACCAACGCATCTATTAATTTTCCAATAATATATCCATGAAAACAATCATCAAATATGAAAATGTAATGCATGATTTTGTTATACCATTTTTCTTTCAATACAACTCTTAAAACTCTTTTACTTTGGAAAATCATGCTTTCCTTTCCTGTTAAAAAATACAGCGCAAAAATAATACCAAGTACAACTGTAACCGCAATGGATATAACAGAAGATGCCACTTCTGCAACTGTGTTTACAGCTCCACCTATTCCTGAGAACAACATTGTACTTATTTTTTCAACATAACTTTCCCATTTCATATTTTCAATTTTGTCTAAAGCTTCCGGTGAAACCATTTTTTGTATATACTTGTTTTCTGTAATATCATTTACAAGCTGTGGCAAACCTTTTACAAAAGTTTCTATACATCTTACCAATTCAGGAATAATCATATATATTAACAATGCTATTACTGCCAACACCATAATAATAGCTGCCACAAGACAAACCGGTCTTCTTGTTTTGTTTACAATATCTTTCTTACTATTTGGAAAATATCTTTTTTCCAAACCACTCATAAAAATATTGACCATATAAGCTATGGCCAGTCCTACCAATATAGGTGTAATTCCACTTAAGAATACACCAATCAGATCTCCTACCTTACTCCAATAATTTATACATAAAAATAATATAAATATACTTATTCCGACTTTAAAACATTGCTTCCATTCTATTTTCATAAATATACATTGTGTTGTTACACTTTCCCCTTTCATTACATATATCTATTATCTTAACACGATAGCCGGTTTATAACAAATAAAAAATTGTTAAGGAATTTCTTATTACATAAAAAACTCCCTGCCATAATGACAGGGAGCCTGAATGTATCTTTTATATTTTATAAGAATATATATTTCAAAATAAATAATACAGCTAAAACATATAATAATGGTTTAACTTTCTTACCTTTTCCACATACTAAGTTGATTAATACATATGAAATAATTCCTACAGAAATACCCTCTGAAATGCTATAGAATAATGGCATTGCGATTACGCAAAGGTAAGCTGGAATAGCTTCTGTTAAATTGTCATCTGTAAACTTAATATCTGTAATAGCTCCAAACATAAGGAATCCTACCATGATAAGTGCTGGAGCTGTAGCAAATGATGGAATTGTAATAAATAAAGGTGAGAAGATTACAGCTACTAAGAATAATAATCCTGTAACAACTGCTGTAAGACCTGTACGACCACCTTCAGCTACACCTGCTGATGATTCAACGAATGTTGTTGTTGTTGATGTACCAAGTACAGCACCTGCTGATGTTGCAATAGCATCTGATAAAAGTGCTGGTTTAATCTTTGGTAACTTTCCATTTTCATCAAGCATACCGGCCTTTGTGCTTACACCGATGATTGTTCCCAATGTATCAAATAAATCTACAAAAAGGAATGCAAACACAACAATAATAAAGTTTACAATACCAACTGCCTTGAAATCAAGGTTGAAGCACTGTCCAAATGTTTTTCCTAATGCTGAGAAATCAAAACTTACAAAATGTGTTGGAATAACTGAATATACTCCCTTTTCTACGTTAGGAACATATAATCCTACCAATTCACTGATAATTCCAAGAATCCATGTTGATACGATACCTATAAGAATTGATCCCTTAACTCTCTTAATATAAAGAATTGCAGTAATGAATACACCAATAACAGCTAATAATGCTGTAATTCCTGCTGTATGGAAATTCTGTGTAAAGTCTGTAATTGTAACAAGTGTTGAATCAGAATTCTGTACAAGTCCTGCATTCTGTAAACCAATGAAAGCAATAAATAAACCAATACCAACTGATACTGCCTTCTTAAGGTTAAATGGAATTGCATCAAAAATAGCTTCACGAACATTTGTTAATGAAAGAATTATGAAAATAATACCTTCAATAAATACTGCAAATAATGCTACCTGCCATGAGTATCCCATTTCACCACAAACTGTGTATGCAAAATATGCATTAAGTCCAAGACCTGCTGATAAAGCAAATGGAAGATTTGCCATAAAAGCCATACACATAGTACCAACAAATGATGCTAAACATGTTGCAATAAGGATGGCTTCCTTATCCATACCTGTATGATCACTTAAAATGTTTGGGTTTACAGCTAAAATATACGCCATAGTCATAAATGTTGTAAGACCCGCAATTACTTCTGTTTTTACAGAAGTGTCGTTCTGTTTGAGTTTAAATATTTTTTCTAACATTTTCCTCTTTCGTATAGCTGTGCTATACTTTCCTTTCTTATTATTTGCTCACGCCTTTCTATATTAACAGATTTTACAATTTTTTAACAGTATTTTTTAAATGTTTTTAAAAAATGAAAGTTTTTCTCATTTTTAAATAATATCATCTATGCTACATCCTACAGTGTCAGCTAAATATTTTCCTTTTACTTTTTCTAAAGCGACGTTTCTTATAGATTTGTTTTTTAAACAAATCTATAAGCACGCGGCATTCGTAGAATGCCGTGTGTAACATAAAAAGAGAGAAGGTTTCATTCGTGCAAGCACGATTCCACCTTCTCTCTTTTTATGTTTACGTCGCTTTACTCAAAGCTTCGCGTTTATTTGTCAGCTGTTGCTGCTTTTATTGCTGCTGTAAGCTGTGGTACAATCTTGTTTAAGTCGCCTACGATACCGTAATCAGCTACGTCAAAGATTGGAGCATCTTCGTCTTTGTTGATTGCAATAATAAGGTCTGATTCTTCCATACCGGCTACGTGCTGGATAGCACCTGAAATACCGATTGCAAAGTAAACCTGTGGACGAACTGTCTTACCTGTCTGTCCTACCTGTCTGTCAACTGGTAACCAGCCATTATCTGTTACTGCTCTTGAGCATGCAACTTCACCACCAAGAGCTTCTGCTAAATCTTCAAGAATCTTAAAGTTTTCAGCTGAACCAACACCACGTCCACCTGATACTAAAATCTTAGCGTCCATAATGTCAACTGTTTCTGTTACTGACTTAACAACTTCAAGAATTTCAACATATTTGCTGTTTTCTTCAAATCCAGGATTGAATTCGATAACTTCTGCCTTTGCGCCTGGCTTTGGATCAGCTTTTTCCATAACACCTGCACGTACTGTAGCCATCTGTGGTCTGTGATCAGGACATGCAATTGTAGCGATTGTGTTTCCACCGAACGCTGGACGTGTCATAAGTAACTGGTTGTGTTTCTGTTCTTTTCCAGGAATTGGGTTGATTGGGAAATCACCAATTTCAAGTAATGTACAGTCTGCTGTAAGACCTGTAGCTACTCTAGCTGAAACTGTTGGTCCTAAATCTCTACCAATTGCTGTTGCACCAACTAACATGATTTCTGGCTTGTATTCATTGATTACAGCTGTTAATGCATGTGCGTATGGTTCTGTTCTGTATGTTTCAAGTGCTGGATCATCAACAACGATAACCTTGTCTGCACCATATTCTGCTAACTGGTCAACAAGACCTTTAACATCTTTACCAAGAAGTACTGCTGTAACTTCTTCTCCTAATTTTTCTGCGAGTCTTCCTGCTTCTCCAAGTAATTCGAACGCGATTGGGCTTAATTCGTTATCTACCTGCTGAGCGAAGACAAATACGCCTTTATAATCTTCTAAATTAATGTTCTGCATAATTATAATCTCCTCTCTACTAAATAACGTGTTTTGTTAATAACTTGTCCATGATGTAATCAACTGCTTCGTCTGGTGAATCAGGTGTAACCTTTTCTCCAGCACCCTTACGAACCTTGTCTGAAGCCTTAGCAATCTTTGTAGGTGAACCCATAAGACCAAGGTCTCCATCGTTTACGTCTACTAAGTTTGCTCTACCCCAAGTTGTGATTTCAGCATCAACTGCATCAAAAATTCCACCTGGAGTCATATAACGAGGATCATTTAATTCTGAAAGAGCTGTAATAAGAACCGGCATCTTTGCTTTAATCATATGATGTCTGTCTTCATACTGTCTCTTAACGATTACGCTGTCTCCGTCAACTTCAATGCCTTCAGCATATGAAATAACAGGGATTCCAAGATGTTCAGCAATCTGTGGTCCAACCTGAGCTGTATCACCGTCGATAGCCTGACGTCCTGTAATGATAATGTCATAATCTTTGATATTTCTAATAGCACCAGCGATTGTTGTAGATGTAGCCCAAGTATCAGCACCACCTAAAACTCTGTCTGTTACTAAGATTCCGTTGTCAGCACCCATAGCCATAGCTTCACGAAGAACATCTTCAGCCTTTGGAAGACCCATTGTTAAAACTGTAACTTCAGCGCCATACTGATCTTTTAATCTAAGTGCTGCTTCAAGACCTGCTTTATCATCAGGATTCATAATTGTAAGCATAGCACCTCTATCTAATGTACCATCAGGGTTAAATTTAACTCCACCCTTTGTATCAGGTACCTGTTTTACACATACGATAATTTTCACGATTAGTACCTCCTATTACTTTAATAAGTTTGCAGAGATTACCATACGCTGAACTTCTGAAGTACCTTCGTAGATTTCTGTAATCTTAGCATCTCTCATCATTCTTTCAACGTCATATTCTCTGATATAACCATAACCACCGTGTAACTGAACAGCCTTAGTTGTAACTTCCATTGCAACTTCTGCTGCACATAATTTTGCCTGAGCAGCTTCAAAAGAATATGTCTTCTGAGTAGCTTTAGCCATAGCTGCTTTGTAAACAAGCATCTTAGCAGCTTCTACCTTAGTAGCCATGTCTGCTAACTGGAACTGTGTATTCTGGAACTGTCCGATTGCTCTACCGAACTGTTTTCTTTCCTTAACATATTCGATTGTTGTTTCTAAAGCACCTTCTGCAAGACCAAGAGCCTGTGCTGCAATACCAATACGTCCACCATCAAGTGTGTGCATAGCGATATTGAAACCTTTACCCTTCTTACCAAGTAAGTTTTCAGCTGGGATACGGCAATCTTCAAAGATTAATTCGTATGTAGCTGAACCACGGATACCCATCTTCTTTTCTTTTGTACCAAATGTAAATCCAGGTGTTCCTTTTTCAACGATGAATGCTGAAATTTCTTTCATCATTCTTCCACGCTTTTCAACTTTACCTGTTACAGCGATTACGATGTAAACGTCTGCATATTTACCATTTGTAATGAAGCACTTAGAACCGTTTAATACCCATTCATTTGTAGCTTCATCAAATACAGCCTTTGTCTGCTGTCCCTGTGCGTCTGTACCAGCACCAGGTTCTGTAAGACCGAAAGCTCCAAGTTTCTTACCACTTGCAAGATCAGGAACATATTTCTTCTTCTGATCTTCTGTACCGAATGTCATAATAGGATCGATACAAAGTGAAGTATGTGCAGATACGATAACACCTGTTGTACCACATACCTTTGATAATTCCTCAACACACATTACATATGTTAAAGGATCACATCCCTGTCCACCATATTCCTTTGGAACCGGTATACCAAGGAAACCATATTTTGCCATCTTTTCAACTGTCTCTACTGGAAACTGTTCATTTTCATCTGTTTCCTGAGCAAGAGGTTTAACTTCATTTTCAGCGAATTCTTTGAAAAGAGTTCTAGCCATTTCATGTTTTTTGCTTAAAGTAAAATCCATTTATCTTTCCTCCATATTTATTGTTTGCTCTAATTACTGAGCATCAACTGGTGTCTTTGTACGGTCTGGGTTATAAACATAGAATCCCTTACCTGATTTAACACCAAGGTTTCCACCTCTAACCATCTTACGGATTAATGGACATGCACGATATTTGCTATCTCCTGTCTCATTGTAAAGTACATCCATAATTGCAAGGCAGATATCTAAGCCAACGAAATCTCCTAATTCAAGAGGTCCCATTGGATGGTTAGCACCAAGTTTCATAGCAGCATCAATACCAGCGATATCTGAAACACCTTCCATCTTAATGAAAGCAGCTTCGTTAATCATTGGGATTAAGATTCTGTTTACTACAAATCCTGCAGCTTCGTTTACCTGTACAGGTGTCTTTCCAATTTCTTTTGAAATCTTGATAATTTCTGCTACTGTTTCGTCAGGTGTGTTTACGCCTGCGATAACTTCTACTAATTTCATTCTATCAGCAGGGTTGAAGAAATGCATACCAATCATAGGACGTGTAAGACCATTTCCGATTTCTGTGATAGAAAGTGATGATGTATTTGAAGCAAAGATACATTCAGGCTTACAAATCTTATCTAATTCACCGAATGTAGTTTTCTTAACTTCCATGTTTTCAAATGCAGCTTCAACGATTAAGTCGCAATCTGCACATAAGTCTTCTTTAAGACCTGGTGTAATGCTATCAAGAATACCATTAACCTGTTCCTGTGTCATTTTACCTTTTTCTACAAGTCTTGCATAACCTTTAGCAATCTTGTCTTTTCCGCCTTCAGCCCATTCCTGCTTGATGTCACATAAAGCAACTGTGAATCCATCAACCATTGCGAAAGCTTTTGCGATTCCCTGGCCCATTGTACCAGCACCGATAACTCCTACCTTCATCTTTTTTTCCTCCAAGATATTTTTTATTTTGTATCCACTAGGGTCATGTTCAGTAAATCAAACATGCCAATGTGGTTGTATACTGTAAATTATTTGTTCTTAAAAGGTACAACCTTTAATTTCTTTTCTTTGTCCTTTTCAAGGAAATTACCCATTCCTGCTTTTTGATCTTCTGTTTCAAAACAGCTTCCAAATAATTTTTCTTCAATAACAATTGCATCATCCATCTTTGCATCAAGACCGTCATTGATAGCTTTCTTACATGCTCTAACTGCAATCGGAGCCTGCTTTGCAATTGTTGCTGCCATCTTCTTTGCAGCATCTAATAATTCTTCCTGTGGATATACAGCATTTACAAGTCCAACTCTGTAAGCTTCATCAGCCTTGATGTTTCTAGCTGTATAAATCATCTGTTTTGCCATTCCAGGGCCAACTAATCTTGCAAGTCTCTGTGTTCCACCAAATCCTGGTGTAATTCCAAGACCTACTTCAGGCTGTCCAAAAATTGCATTTTCAGAACAAATTCTAATGTCACAGCTCATTGAAATTTCACATCCACCACCTAAAGCAAAACCATTTACTGCAGCGATTACAGGAATATCCAATGTTTCTAATTTTCTAAATACGTCATTTCCTTTTTTACCAAATGCTTCTCCTTCAGCCTTTGTTAATGTTGACATTTCTCCAATATCAGCACCTGCTACAAATGACTTTTCTCCTGCACCTGTTAAAACTAAAGCTCTTGTTTCATCAACATTAACAGCATCTAATGTAGCCTTTAATTCATCAAGAACCTGGCTGTTTAATGCATTTAATGCCTTTGGACGATTGATTGTGATAACACCAACATATCCGTCCTGTTCATAAGTAATAAATTCCATATCACTTCTCCTTAAAATGTAAAGTTATTTTTCATTAAGGAATCTTAAAATTCCCATTTTAAAAACACACGAAAAGCTGGCAGTATACGCCACCAGCTTTTTATGTATTCAATTAGTCTCTTTCAACGATTGTTGAGCAGCCCATTCCGCCACCGATACATAATGTGGCAAGACCCTTCTTAGCATCTCTCTTCTGCATTTCATGAAGTAATGTAACAAGGATACGGCAACCTGAAGCTCCTACTGGATGTCCAAGTGCAATAGCACCACCGTTTACGTTTACTTTGCTCATATCGAACTTTAAGTCTCTTGCAACTGCAACTGACTGTGCTGCAAAAGCTTCGTTTGCTTCGATTAAGTCCATATCATCAACTGTTAATCCAGTCTTTTCCATAACTTTTCTTGTTGAAGCAACTGGTCCAACACCCATAATTTCAGGTGCAACACCACCAAGTGCTCCTGCAACGAATGTAGCCATAGGTGTAACACCCAATTCTTTAGCTTTTTCTTCGCTCATAACTACAACTGCTGCTGCACCATCATTGATACCTGATGCATTTCCAGCTGTAACAACACCGTCCGGCTTTCCTGAACAGCATCTTAATTTGCTAAGTGATTCAGCTGTTGTTCCGGCTCTTGGTCCTTCATCTGTATCAACAACAATATCACCCTTTCTATTTTTAACTACTACAGGAACTATTTCGTCTTTGAACTTTCCTTCAGCCATAGCTTTTTCGCATTTCTGCTGTGAGTTTGCTGAGAATTCATCTAATTCTTCTCTTGAAATTCCCCACTGATCAGCTACGTTTTCTGCTGTAATCATCATATGATAATCATTGAATGCATCTGTTAAAGCATCGTTTACCATTGTATCGATGATTGTTCCATTGTTCATTCTGTAACCAAATCTTGCTTTTGGAAGTGCATATGGTGCCATTGACATGTTTTCCATACCACCGGCAACAACGATATCAGCATCTCCTGCTTTAATCATCTGTGCTGCCATGTTTACACAGTTAAGACCTGATCCACAAACAACGTTTACAGTAACTGCAGGAGTTTCAATAGGAAGACCTGCTTTGATTGAAGCCTGACGTGCTACGTTCTGACCAAGACCTGCCTGGATAACGCATCCCATGTATACGTGATCAACAGCGTCCTTTGGTACGCCAGCTCTTTTAAGAGCTTCTTCAATAACAATAGATCCTAAAACAGGTGCTGGAGTTGTGCTTAAAGCTCCACCCATTTTACCAATTGCTGTACGACATGCGCCTGCAATAACTACTTTTTTTGACATAATATTATTCCTCCATGTATATAAATTTTTTTAAAGGTTTTCAACTTTGTTATAATTTTAACAAATTCTATTTTCTTTGTCTAGTATAATAATTTATTTTTTTTGTGAATTAATCATATTTTTTCACTATACATCATACGTGTTCTGATTAAATGTATTGTTTTGATAATTTTGTTCCTGGGAATTTCCTCTGTTTGGTCCCATACACAATGCAACATACAGTTCAGTGTCTGTTAAACATACATAAGGATTGATAAACAATGTTCCAAGCAATCCACATGTTAATGTTGCAAGAATATACCATCCCAAAAATGATAAATCAAGAACAAATGTATCTGCTTTGTTTCCGTTCATCAGTCTTTTACTTCTGTCGAAAGCTTCCTTGTAACTCATATGTGGATTCTCAGCAAGTAAAAAAGGAATCATTCTATATTCATATCCTTTAACTATACCGGGGATAATAAACAATAGGCTCCAGAAAAACTGAAACAAATCTTTTAAAAACATAACTTTTACAATGTTCAGATAACCATATCTGAATCCGTCAGCCACCTGACCTAATGATGGATTTGTAATTCTGTTATTTAGCATCCATTTGTAACTGCCTACCTGTAAAGGTGCAAATATAAAAATTCTTATAGCAATGGAAATAAGTGCAATTATCAAAATAATCATTGCGAAAATTTTTATCTCATTTCCTGAAAAAATGTTTGTAAAATCATCCGCAAACTGATTTATATAATCTATGGCACTTTCATAACCTCCACTGATTTCACCACTCATCTGACTTTCATAATCTTTTGTAGTAAGTGTCTGACTTGTACTTATTCCATTGTAAAAATTACTTGTCAAATTAATTGTTGCTCCTGATGTAAAAGAAACAATCAGTGCCACCAACACTGCTGCCCAATAATTCTTTTGTAATATCTGTTTTGCTGATGTTTTTAACTCTGCTCTACTCCACATATACTCTCCTATTTAAAAAATTAAGCCCGCCAAAATCAAATCAGCGGACTTATTTTGTTTACTTTATTTAATCTCTACAAGCCATCCTTCAGGTGCTTCAATTCTGCCCATCTGGATACCTGTTAATGTATCATATAATTTCTTTGTGATAGGTCCCATTTCATCCATTCCACTTGGGAAGCAGATTTCTTCACCATGATTTACAATCTTTCCAACAGGTGAGATAACTGCTGCTGTACCACACAATCCACATTCTGCAAAATCTTTTACTTCATCGATGAACACTTCTCTTTCTTCAACTTCAAGTCCAAGATATTCTTTTGCAACATACATAATTGAACGACGTGTAATTGAAGGTAAAATGCTGTTTGACTTAGGAGTAACAACCTTGTTGTCTTTTGTTACAAAAATGAAGTTTGCTCCACCTGTTTCTTCAACCTTTGTTCTTGTTGCTGCATCAAGATACATGTTTTCATCAAAACCTTCCTGATGAGCAGTGACAATTGCATGTAAGCTCATTGCATAGTTAAGACCTGCTTTGATGTGTCCTGTACCATGAGGTGCTGCTCTATCAAAATCACTAACCTTAATTGTAATAGGTTTTGCACCACCTTTGAAGTAAGGTCCAACAGGTGTTGTAAGTACTCTGAACTGATATTCATCTGCAGGCTTTACACCGATAACTGATGAACTTGCAAACATATAAGGTCTTACATATAATGTAGCACCTGAACCATATGGTGGAACATATCCTGCATTTGCCTTTACTGTTTCCTTAATAGCTTCTACGAATTTATCTTCAGGGAATACAGGCATCTCAAGTCTTCTTGCTGAATCAGCAAAACGTGATGCGTTTAAATCAGGGCGGAATGTGACTATACGACCATCCTCTGTAGTATACGCCTTCATTCCTTCGAAAATAGTCTGAGCATACTGTAATACTCCGGCACATTCGTTAATGACTACGTTTGAATCCTCTGTGAGCTGTCCATCGTCCCACTTGCCATCTTTGAAATTTGCCACAAATCTTTTGTCTGTATCCACATAACCAAAACCAAGATTTGCCCAGTCAATATTCTTCTTATCCATCTTTTATTCCTCCGTGTTTTATAAAATGTCATAGGTATTACGCTATAAAGCAAGGGACAGCCAAAGCCGTCCCTTAAGCTTAACCTTTTTTTATTATAGCACTATTTCGGCTACGGTCAATAATTGTAATAATTTTTTGTTATGTACACATGTAAGACACTTTATTCTTCCATATACACTCAAACAGCTTATTATTTGTCCTTTGTACATAACATGCAATTTATTACTTATTTTCCCATATATAGTCATACATGGCATCATTTATGTCTGTATCATATAAATTGCCTGTATGTTCTTTTAATTTAAGCACTTTTCCATCATATAATGAAGGAAGTTTTATTGCTCCTGTTATATTCACACTGTTTTTAGTTGGCTGACAGAAAATGATATGATTATATCCATTTTTATCTGACTTATCTGAGTTTTTAGGGAAATATAATGTGTACTTCCACAAATTGCCACTTATCTTTTCACATGCTGAGGATTCACCAATAGAATACATGTATTCCATTGAGCCTTCATCATACATAATTGCATATAAATTTCCATTATTGTCCCAACTCTTTGGCATTTCAAAATAGATGGTTCTGTAGGATTTTTTATCTACGGGGTCCGTATTATAAACGGATTGTGCAATTTTCTCCTTTACACTTAAATATGTATAATTTTTGTTTCCTAAAGCTTCAAGGGTATTTTTACACTTGTCCGTAATTCTAAACTGCAGATATATGTTGTTTGCCTTTTTATCTGAACATGAAAATACAATTGTGCATTGTCCGTTTTTAGTACTGTTAAGATTGCCTTCTTTATAGTCTTTTATTATAGCTTTCTTTAAAATATACACATCTCCTACTGTTTTTTTCTTTTCATCTTTTTCATAATAAGTAAAATCAGCATCTTCATTTTCAAATGAAAAATCTTTTTTCAAGGATAATCCTACAAAATCAATATTACTATCCGGAATCATTTCAAGTTTCTCTGCATTGCTTTTATAATTTTCAAGTTTTTTCGCCAACTTCTTATCATACTTCCATATCTGATAATATCTGTTTACCATCTTTCCATTTTTCAATTTGTATGAAATTCTCAACGTTGAGTATGAATCATCTATAGTAATTTCCTGTTGATTCTTATGCTTTGCGTAAGTTATATGTTCAGAGTAATTAAAGGGATAAAAAGATTTTTTTACGGTTTTAGCCATGTCGATTGCACTTTTATGAGCACTAATTACCTGTTTTATTATGTCCTTATCAGCAATATAGATAGAATTGACATTTTTTCCATCAACATAAAACTCTGGGTCATCATTAATGTTTACCGCAACTTCCTTAACATCATTTTCGTCCGGAACATAGGTATCATATCCAAATGCACCTGTTGCAACAATAATTGTAAAAACCATAATTGTTACAATACCGGCTACTGCCGTAATCAATGTTCTTTTTATATTATGAAATCCTCTATTATAAATCAGATGCAAAATAAACATTGTAATAATTACACCAAGAATTGCTGCAATTGTAAACCACAAATATTGCTCTCTAATTGATGTCCCTGGCTGTAATATTGATGCAAATACCCATCCGGCGCCAAGTCCAACTGTAATTCCTGAAAAGAACTTGATAAAGTCCGTAACTACCACAAATACAACTGCATTTTGTGCTAGTTCTGCTTTTCTCTTCTTACTCATAACAAAGCATACCGCAAATGTTACTATCACAAACAAAATCCACCATATTACAAAAAATGTTATTTTTTCAACATTCACTGCAAATAACGCAAGCATCGGCGACAGTAAAAAGAATACATCTGATGTGCTGTCTATAATGGATGAATCCATTCCCGGAAGTAAGTTTCTTGGGAACATGTCAAACAGTAAAACGCAAATAGGATATATACAATTTATTGCCAAATAGCTGATTATCGCGTCTATATTTGAGCCACACATCAATGTTATCATTGCAAGAAATGATATGTTTGCTATAACAATAAGTGTAAGTAAAAGTACGATTTTGGTAATATGTATCTTTGTTTCAAAATCCGTTGCCATGAATATTCCCATTATTCCAACAATAATCTGTGGAACAACAACCTGAACTATTACATACAAATATCTTGAGAAAAACAGTTCTCTTTTGCTAAGTGGAAAACCTCCAAACAAATCCACGCATCTCTTGTTATGCATATATGAAAACAGTATCATCGAAAATACTACTGAAAACATTAGAACTACAAATGGATAAAATGTTGTAGCCAATGTTACAAGTATTGTATCCTGAATTTTGTATTCATTTGTCTGAGTGGCAAAAAATTCTCCAAGTGACGGAAATGTTACCAACAATATAAGCACGTATATTAACAATACTCCCCAATATTTTCTTAACGACCACTTAAGCATGTTGCTTATTTTCTGTTTTTGTGTATACTGCTTATTTTCCATAACCTACGCCCTCCATTTCGTTAATAAATACTTCCTCAAGGGTGGATGGCATTGCTTCAATAAAAGCAGGCTCTAAAGCATTTAACTGTTCCATTTTCTCTTCCAAATCTCCCTTTACCAACAATACATAATAATTTCCAACCTGACTGATAATCTCAGCGTTGATATTTTTAAACAACTGTCTGTCAATATCCCTGTTAAATGCAAGTTGAATTTTATGCATCTGATTTTTAAGCTGGTCTGTTTCTTCATTCTTAACTAGCTGTCCCTTATGCAGCAAAACAATCTTGTCACATATATCATCAATTTCCCTTAGATTGTGAGACGCTATAATACATGTCATGTTTCTATCAGTTACATTTTCAATAATTAAAGTTTTTAATGTCTTTCTTATAACCGGATCAAGTCCGTCGAATATTTCATCTAAAAGTAAGTATTTTGGTTTTGTTGAAAAGGCAAGAATAAGAGATGCCTGTCTTTGCATACCTTTACTCATATTGATAATTTTGTCCTTTGTTCCAATTGGAAACATTGAACACAATCTCATATATAGATTGTCATCCCATTCTGAGTAAAGGCCTTTGTATAGTGAAGCCATATTTTCCAATGTGCTGTCATTGAAAAAGTATGGATAATCTGAAATGTATGCAAATCTTTCTTTTATCTTTGGATTGTCAAATACATTTTCTCCATCTATAATCACTTCTCCTTCATCAGCCTGATATACTCCTGATATAGTCCTAAGCAATGTGCTTTTGCCACTGCCATTGCTACCTGCAAGGCCAAATATTGTTCCTTCTGATATATTACAGTCTAAATTGCATATGGCTACTGTCTTGTCAAATCTTTTAGTAACATTTTTTATTTCTATCAATTGTTATTTCCTCCCCTTAATACGTCATCAACCATTTCAGTTATTTCTTCTTTGGTAATTCCTTTTTTATATGCTTTATCAATGGATTCCTTTAATTCTTTTTTTGCTTCTATTTTTTCAGCTTCATTTTGGTTCAGTTTGTCAGATATAAAGCTGCCACGACCAACTGTGGAATATATATATCCATCGTTTTCTAACATCTTGTATGCTTTTTGAACTGTATTTGGATTGATGCCAAGTTCTGTTGCCAAAGTTCTAACCGGCGGCAACTTTGTATTGCTCTTAAACACGCCTAATGATACAAGCCTTACAACATCATCGTAAAGTTGCTGATATACCGGTGTTCTTGAGCTAAAATTTACAGTAAGCATTCATTTCCTCCTTTATGCATATTGTACTACTTTGACTAATACAATGTGATTATAAAATAAAAACAGTTGAATTGTCAACTGTTTCTATTTTATATAAATTTTTTTCTTTATTCTGCATCACATTGAGTTCTAAATTATCTTATCATAATATTAATTCCACTTTTCAAGGAATTGTTCTTCGCTTATGATTTCAACACCAAGTTCTTTTGCTTTTTTATTTTTTGAAGAATTTGACATTACATCATTGTTGATTAAATAATTTGTCTTGGATGTAACTGAGCCTGTTACCTTTCCACCTCTTTTTTCAATATATTCCTTAACTTCATTTCTGTTGTTAAAATGGTTTACACTACCTGTTACCACAAAATTAAGGCCTTCCATATTTTGTTCAGTGCCGTCATCCTCTGTCTTTAAGATAGATACCTGTTCCAATAAATTGTTAAGTTTTTCATTATTGTTTTCATCAGAAAAATATTCTGTAAATTTTTCTGCCATAATGTCTCCAATACCATCTATTTCCACAAGTTGCTCCACTGTAGCCTTCCTTATTTTGTCCAAATCATCAGAGAAATGTTTGCATATTAATTTGGCATTGGCCGTTCCAATATTAGAAATGCCAAGACTGTATATTAATCTGTGAAGTTCAACTTGTCTTGCTTTATCCAAAGACTCCATCAGATTGTCATAAGATTTTCTTCCAAATCCTGGAGTGTTTACAATTTCATCTTCATATCTGTTCAATTTAAAAATATCAGCAAACTCATGAATATAACCTGCATCTATAAATTTTTCCAAAGTTTCTTCTGACAAACCATCTATATTCATAGCATTTCTTGATACAAATAATGTATAAAGTTTTACATGTTTTGCCGGACACTGTTTGTTTGTACAATACAATGTTTTCACACCATTTTCATTTTTAATTTCAGTATTTTCTCCACATGCAGGACATATCTTTGGAATATTTCTAACTCCTGATTTTGTAAGATTTTCAGAAATCTGTGGAATGATCATATTAGCCTTGTAGACTTTAATTTCATCTCCTTCTCCAAGGCTTAACTCTTCCATAATGCTGATGTTGTGTACGCTGGCTCTTGAAACAGTGGTACCCTCAAGTTCTACCGGCTCAAACACTGCCACCGGATTAATCAGTCCTGTACGGCTCGGACTCCATTCGATATATTTAAGAACTGTTTTTGCCTGTTCGTCTTCCCACTTAAATGCAATACCGTTTCGTGGGAATTTTGCTGTAGTGCCTAAAGATAATCCATATGCAATATCGTCATACATTAACACAAGACCATCTGATGGGTAATCATATGTTTTAATTTTTTCAGCAAAATAATGAACCATTTCTTCCATATTTGAATCAGTAACAACCTTTCTTTCAACTACTTCAAAGCCCTGCCCATCAAGCCATTCAAACTGCTTTTCTATTGAATTTTCAAAATCTACATTATCTGCACTTATTAACGCAAATGCAATAAAGTTTACATTTCTTTTTGCAGTAATTTCACTATTTAACTGTCTTACAGAACCTGAGCACAAATTTCTTGGATTCTTATATTTGGATTCTGAATCTTCAATTTCCTTATTTATTTGTTCAAAATCTGAATACTTTATAATTGCCTCCCCACGAAGAGTAAGATTTCCTTTATATGGTATTGTAAGTGGTATATTTTTAAAGGTCTTTGCATTGTTTGTAATAACTTCACCGATTTGACCATTTCCTCTGGTTACTGCTTTAATAAGACTTCCATTTGCATAAGTAAGAACTACTGTCAATCCGTCAAGTTTCCATGACAAAAGACTCTTTCTATTTCCTGAGAAATCTACCAGTGCAGCAACATCCTTTGTTTTATCCAAAGATAACATTGGTCTTTCATGCTGTTCTTTTGGAAGTTCACTTACAACTTGATACCCTACATTTACAGTGGGGCTGTTGGCAAGAACCATACCTGTTTCCTCTTCAAGTTTTACCAATTCATCATACAGGCCATCGTACTCAAAATTGGTCATAATTTCATTTGCATCCTGATAATATGCCTTGCTTGCTTTATTTAATGTATCTACTAATTCTTTAATTCTGTCTGTTTTATTCACTGCCATCCCTCTCTTTTTTACT
>OJUG01002203.1_pt1 | contig 21570 bp, 20 predicted proteins | sample 1599841 | NCBI WGS metagenome assembly OJUG01 (sample SAMN04168659, study PRJEB22393) | human gut metagenome | biome: human gut microbiome; feature: stool | host: Homo sapiens | collected 2014-05-12 | reverse complement strand
CGTGTCGCGCATCGCCGAGAGCTGCACCATCGAGATGATCTTGAACTCCAGCTCCTTGTCGTTATAGGGTTTGGGCTGGACCCGTCCCCGGACGAAGAGGAAATAATCCGAGAAGAGGTACTTGCGGAAATTCTCGTAATCCCTGCTGAACAGCGCGAATTCATGCGTGCCGTTGTAATCCTCCAGCACGAATTTGCCCCACGGCTTGCCGGTCTTGGTGATGAGGTTCTGCACGCTGACGACCATACCCGCGACGGCTATCTCCTGCCCCTTGAGCGCTTCGAGGTTTTCCAGCTCCGTGAGCTGGGTCTTGCACATGTGGTTGATGATGATCTTGTAGTCGTCGAGCGGGTGCGCCGAGAGGTAGTGACCGATCATCTCGCGCTCCTTGGCGAGCGTTTCGAGCTGGCTCCAATCGGCGCATGCGGGCAGCACGGGGCGCTGGATGTCAACGTGTCCGCCGCCGCCGAAGAGACTCTGCTGGGCGTTGTTCTTCTCGGCCTGAAAACGCTGGCCGTAACGCATCAGCTGCTCGATGAAGGTCACGCCCGTATTGTCGCGCGCGTCCGCACCGAAGAACTTGCCGCGGTGGAAGCCCGATATCGAGTCGAAACCTCCGGCATAGGCCAGATTCTCGAAACACTTGCGGTTTACGGCCGAGAAGTTCACACGCTCCATCAGGTCGTATATGTCCTTGAAACGGCCGTTGGCGTTGCGCTCCGCGATGATGCTCTCCACGGCGGCTTCGCCGACGCCCTTCACGGCCTCCAGACCGAAGCGCACGTCGCCCGCCTTGTTGGACGAGAAGGTGCGCATCGACTCGTTGATGTCCGGACCGAGCACACGGATTCCCATGCGCTTGCACTCGTTCATGTAGAGCGTGAGCTGCTTGATGTCCGCGAGGTTTCGGCTCAGCAGGGCCGCCATGAACTCCGAAGGGTAGTGGGCCTTCAGGTAGCCGGTCTGGTAAGCGACATAGGCATAGCAGGTCGAGTGCGACTTGTTGAAGGCATAGGATGCGAACGCCTCCCAGTCGCCCCATATCTTGTCGCAGATCTTCTCGTCGTGCCCGCGCTCCTTACAGCCGTTGATGAACTTGGGCTTCATCTTGTCCAGCACGTCGCGCTTCTTCTTACCCATGGCCTTACGCAGCGTATCGGCCTCGCCGCCCGTGAACCCGGCGAGCTTCTGCGACAGCAACATGACCTGCTCCTGGTAGACCGTGATGCCGTAGGTGTCGCTCAGGTACTCCTCCATGTCGGCGATCTCGTAGGTCACCGGCTCCTGCCCGTGCTTGCGGGCGATGAAATTGGGGATGTACTCCATCGGGCCCGGACGGTAGAGGGCGTTCATGGCGATCAGGTCTTCGAAACGGTTGGGCTTGAGGTTGCGCAGGTGCTTCTTCATGCCCGGGGACTCGAACTGGAACAGGCCGGTGGTATCGCCGCGGGCAAAGACCTCGTATGTCGGGGCGTCGTCCAGCGGGATGTCGTCGATGGCCACGTCCACGCCGTGCACCGCCTTGACATTCTCCACGGCGTCCTTGATGATCGACAGCGTACGCAGCCCCAGGAAGTCCATCTTGATCAGGCCGACGCTCTCGACCTCCTTGCCCTCGAATTCCACCACGTTCAGCTCGGCGTCCTTGGCAATGGCCATCGGCGCGAAGTTCTCCAAATCGTCCTGGCCGATAATCACGCCGCAGGCATGCACGCCCGTCTGGCGGATCGAGCCTTCGAGCTTCTCGGCGTATTTGAGCGTATTGCGTATCAGCTGGTTGGGCGACTCGCGCTCGGCGGCCAGTTCGGGGGATTCCTTGTATACGAAATCGAACGGCGTCTCGCCGTGTTTCTTGTCGGGCGTAACCTTGTCGGGCACCAGTTTCGACAGGCGGTCGCTCTCCGAGAGGGCGAGCTTCTGCACGCGGGCAACGTCCTTGATGGCCATCTTGGGCGCCATGGTGCCGAACGTCACGATCTGGGCGACGCGCTTCTGGCCGTATTTCTGCACGCAGTAGCGCAGCACGTCGGCGCGGCCGTCCTCATCGAAGTCGACGTCGACATCGGGCAGCGAGATACGCTCGGGGTTGAGGAAACGCTCGAACAGCAGGTCGTATTTCAGCGGGTCGATATTGGTGATTTTCAGACAGTAGGCAACCACCGAGCCGGCGGCCGAACCACGGCCGGGGCCCACCGAGACCCCCATTTCGCGGGCGGCGCGGATGTAGTCCCACACGATCAGGAAGTAGCCCGGGAAACCCATCCACTCGATCGTATCCAGCTCGTATTTGAGCCGTTGCTCGACCTTCTCGTCCAGCACCTCGCCGTAACGACGGTGCGCGCCCTTGTAGGTGAGGTCTACGAGGTAGCAATATTGCTTGGCGACCATCAGCCTGTCCGACAGCTCCTTGTCATGGGCGACGAGCCGCTCCAGCTCTTCGACCGACGCACAGGCGCCGATCCTGGCCAGCAACTCCGCGTCCTCGATCTTCTTGACGAAGGATTCGCGGAGCTCCGCGAGGTCGATCTTGAAATCCTCCGGCGGCGGGAAGTTCGGCATCAGAGGGGCGTGCGTGAGCTTGTAATCCTCGCATTTGGCAGCGATCTCGAGCGTCGTGGCCAGTGCCTCGGGGTGGTCGGGGAACAGCGCGGCCATCTCCTCGGGTGATTTGAGGTACTCCTGGAACGTGTAACGCATACGGTTCGGGTCGTCCAGGTCGCGCCCCGTATTGAGGCATATCAGGTGGTCGTGCGCCACGGCATCCTCCGCGAGGATGAAGTGCACGTCGTTGGAACAGATGTACTTCACGCCGAACTTGGCGGCCAGCTCCAGCAGCGCCTTGTTCACCCGCAGCTGGTTCTCGTAGACATCCGCATCCTTCTGCGGGTCGCCCGAGGGATGCAGCTGCAATTCGAGGTAATAGTCGTCGCCGAAGACCCCCTTGAACCACTGCACCACGCGCTCGGCCTCCTCCATGTCGTTGTGCATGATGGCCTGGGGCACCTCGCCGCCCAGACATGCCGAGCAGCAGATCAGCCCTTCGTGGTACTGTTCGAGCAGTTGCTTGTCGATGCGCGGCTTGTAATAGAACCCCTCGGTAAACGAGTAGGAGACCATCTTGCAGAGGTTGTGGTAGCCTTCGAGGTTCTTGGCCAGCAGGATCAGGTGGTCGCCGGCCTTCTCGTCCTTGTCCTTCTCGAAACGGTTTTTCACCACGTAGACCTCACAGCCGAGGATCGGCTTCACCCCGGCGTCCGTAGCGGTGTCGTGGAAATTCTTGACACCGTACATATTGCCGTGGTCGGTGATGGCGATAGCATTCATCCCCAACGCTTTGGCGCGTTTGATGAGCGGCTTGATGGCCGCGGCGCCGTCGAGGATCGAATATTGGGTATGTACGTGCAGATGGACGAATTCAGGCATGGTCGTAACTCTTCAAATTTATCGCACAACAAAGATAGGGATATTTCCGCAGAATTCATGGCAGGGCTCTTGCATTTTATCAACAAAATTCCTAACTTTAGGTATCCAACAAAAACCGAGAGATTATGCAAGACGAAACCATGGTTGTATTGGCGGAATACAACACCATCACAGAAGCCGAGATCGCGAAATCCATGCTCGACAGCGCAGGGATCTGGTCGATGATCCGCAACGAATATATGTCGGCCATTTACCCCATAGGCACCATGCCCGCACAGGTCGTCGTGCGTCCCGAGGACGTCGAGAAGGCCAGGGCGATGCTGCAACACAGATAAAAACGGCGCCGCCCGTCCTGCGCTAGGCAGGCTGCCGGCGGCAGCGGAGGGCTGTTCGGAACGGCGCGTACCGGCATCGCGTCCGGGAAGGCCATGCATCGAAAAGGGTGTACGTGCAGGTTGCACGTACACCCTTTTCGATTTTACGCGGCACGCAGTCCGGCGCCGCACGGGTCAGGTGAAATTGATCCGGTATTCGTAGGCCGTCCGCTGCGGCACACCGCGCACGCGGCGGGGCACCCAGTGGCCTTTGCTGGCCCGGATGACGCGGATAACCTCCCTGGCGAGTTTTTCGTCGGGCGACGAGAGCACCTCGCCGATCGTGACCTTCCCGTCCGGTTCGATGTAGAAACGCACATGCACCAGCCCGGCCACGCCGCGCGAGGAGAACCGCTCGTCGTAACGCAGCCGCACCCGCGCCCATTCGTGGAAAGTCTCGTCGGGGTCGCCGCCCATGAACAGCAACGGGTCGGCCTCCTGCCGCTTGGCGATCTTCTCCACCGGAAGGCGCATCGTCAGCCGCCAGGTATAACTTACGGGCAGACCGTCCTTCCGGGCCGGCGTCCACGCTTCGAGGCGCCCCAGCGCCTCGGTCACGAGCTGCTTCGTACGCTCCGTCGCGGGCTCGGCATCGCATTTGTCGCGCCCCTGACAGGTATTGTCCAGGAAACGCCACCCGTCCACCCGTCCCGCCGTGTCCACCGTAAAGGCGACCACGACCTGCGGCGAAAGCTCCGACGCCGGGATTTGCTTCTCTATCGCCAATTTCTCGGTTTCGCCCATCAGCCTTGCCATGAAGCGTTTGGCATCGGCGCCCTGGAAACGGGGCGGCTGGGTCTGCTGCGCCGCGGCACCGCACCACAGGGCCAGTGCCGCCAATAAGATCGCTGTACGTTTCATATGCCCTTCGTTTTAAGGTTTATTCGTTCCATATCCGCCACGAAGCCTCGGCCTGCCGGCGGAACATCACCTCGCCGTTGAGTATGCGCGCCCCGCGCTGGCGCCCCAGGTCGAGGAACCGGGTCAGGGGCGGGTTGTATACCAGGTCGAGCAGGTAGTGCCCGGGCGCAAGGTAGCCGTAGGGGATTCGCGGCGCGGCATCGACGGCGGGGTAGGTTCCCACGGGCGATGCGTTGACTATGAGGCGGCTCTGCTCCACGGCCTCGCACGGCAGGTTGTCGTAGGTGTAGTTGCCCTTCGCGGCGTCGCGCGACACGAGGTCGAACGGGATGCCCCGCTCGGCGAGCACATACTGCACGGCCTGCGACGCCCCGCCCGTACCCAGTACGAGGGCATGCGAGGGCTGTTCGCCCCCGAGCAGGCAGTCGAAGGCGGCCCGCAGGCCGATGACATCGGTATTGTGTCCCACGAGGCGTGAGTCTGCCGTACGGCGCACGCAGTTCACGGCGCCGACCAGCCGCGCATCGTGCGACAGGTCGTCGAGCAGCGCCATGACCTCGCGTTTGTAGGGGATCGTGACGTTGAAGCCGCACAGGTCGGGAGTCTCCGCCAGCAGGCGCTCCAGCGCCCCGATTTCGGGCAGTTCGTAGAGGGTGTAGGTGCAGTCGGCAATCCCCTCGCGTTCGAATTTCGCCGCGAAATAGGCTGCCGAGGCGGAGTGCCCCAGCGGCCGGCCGATAAGTCCGAAACGCCGCATGGCTATTCCTCCTGTTTTTTGACGACGATGCGCGCCGCGAGTTCGATGCAGTAAATCGCCAGGAATCCCACGATGCAGAGTACGATGGCCTCCGCGAGCAGTGCATCCTGCTGCGTGAGGGCCTCGAAACGGCCGGGCGCGACGTTGCTCTCGACGAGCGGCATGATCTTGCCGTGGCTGTCGGTGTAGGTTTCGACGACCTCTTTCCACGGCCACACCTTGTTGAGCGAGCCGACCATGAAACCCATCAGCACCGCCACCGTCACATCGTGCCAGTGCTTGAGCAGCCACGACAGCAGGTGCGAAAAGCTGATGATGCCCGCCACGGCGCCCACGACGAAGATCACGATGACCGGGATATTCAGGTCGCCCACGGCCTGCATGATGAACTGATACTTGCCCAGCAGGAGCAGGATGAAGGCGCCCGAAATGCCGGGCAGGATCATGGCACAGATGGCGATGGCGCCCGACAGCATGATGAACCACCACGTGTCGGGGGTCTCGGTCGGCGTGGCGATGGTGATCCACCATGCGGCGGCCGCGCCGACCAGGCATGCGGCGACAGTCCGGACGTTCCAGTGCCCGATCTGCCTGGCCACGAGCAGCGCCGAGGCGACGATCAGCCCGAAGAAGAACGACCAGATGGCAATCGGGTGGTGCGTGAGCAGGTAAGTCATCAGCCGCGCCAGCGAGAAGATGGCGATCCCGATCCCGATCAGCACGGGCAACAGGAAACGGCCGTTGACGTGGCGCCAGAACTCCTTCAGACGCAACGTGCCGAGCAGCCGCAGGGCGGTGCCGTTCACGCTCTTGATCGACTCGATCAACTCCTCGTAGATGCCCGAAATAAAGGCGATCGTCCCTCCCGATACACCGGGAACCACATCGGCCATGCCCATGGCGCAGCCCTTCGCTGCAAGCAGCAGATATTGTGTAAATTTCATATCATCGGTATTTAGCCCACAAATATAACGAAATTGCGGGAATCTGCTAAACGACAGGTGCACGATTACGGAAAATTCCATAATCGCGCACCTGTTTTTCACGTCGGGGATTCCTCCGGCGGCGTCACCCTTCCACGGGTTCGGGCTTGCGCTCGAAAAATTCGGGCTTGCTGCGGCGGATGAAATCGACGGCCTCGGACAGCCCTTCGGAGAATTTGGCGAAATCCTCCTTGTAGAGGAAAATCTTGTGCCGGTCGTACGAGAAACTCCCGTCGGGGTTCTGCATCTTGCGGCTCTCGGTGATCGTCAGGAAATAGTCGTCGCCGCGCGTGGCACGCACATCGAAGAAATAAGTGCGGCGGCCGGCTTTCACGGCTTTGGAAAGGATCTGGTCTCCATATTCTTCCGCATCCCGGCGGTATGGTTGGTGGGGTGTCATGGCGCAGTAGGTTTGGGTTATTTTAGGTTGAACGAATATAAGCAAAATAAACGTGCAATCCAAAAAAATCCCCTCCTAATCTTCCGGCGCCAGCAGGGATTCCCCCTTGTGCTCCCAATCGGCGAGTATCTCCACGGCGCGGCGGTAGGCCTCGTTCTGCGCCGGGTTCATCACCCGGTAGAATGCCGCCGTATCGAAAAGCCGCTGCGCCACGAGCGCCTTGAGCTGTATGCGCATCAGCGGCGCCGAGGCTGCGAAGCCCTGCTCGTCGAACTCCACGCCGCGCTGTCCGCCCAGCCCGGTAAGCCCTTCGAGCATCGCATCGCCGGCCTCGAACCCCTTGTCGAACGCCTCGAACGTGGGGTAGGCCTTCTCCAGTGCGGCACGCTCCCGATCCATATAGGAAATGACGTATTCGTTGACCACGCCGCGGCGGATCAGGTTGGCATAGTAGGCCGAGAACCCGGCCGTATCGGCTCCGACCAGGACGTCGGGGCGGATGCCGCCCCCGCCGTAGACCGTGCGCCCCGTACGCAGGGTGCGGTACTCCGGCGCCCCGGCATCGAGCGAATCGCGCATCGGGTCGTCATAGCGGCGCAGGTGGTCGAGGTAGTATTCGCGGCGCTTGCCCTTCTCGTAGGGCCGCTGGATGACGCGCCCCGAAGGGGTGTGGTAGCGGGCCACGGTGATGCGCACGGCCGAGCCGTCCCCCAGTCCGATCTGGCGCTGCACCAGCCCTTTGCCGAAACTCGGACGGCCGACGACGATGCCCCGGTCCCAATCCTGCACGGCACCGGCGACGATCTCGCTCGCCGAAGCCGAATTTTCGTCGATCAGCACCACCAGCCTTCCCCCGAGGTCGTCGCCGTTGACCGGCGCGCTGAACGACATGGGCGGCACGGCACGCCCCTCGGTCGAGACGATCAGGGCGCCGCGCGGCAGGAAGAAACCGGCCATCTCGACCGCCTGGTCGAGCAGCCCGCCGCCGTTGCCGCGCAGGTCGAGGATCAGCGCCCCGGGTTTCCCGAGTTTCCGGTACGCCTCGCGGAACTCCGGCATCGTCGTGCGGCCGAAGCGGTTGACCTTGATGTATCCCACGCCGTCGGCGGCCATGTAGGCGGCATCCACGGTGTTGAGCGGAATCTTGTCCCGCACGATCACGAAGTGGAGCGGTTCCGGTTCGCCCTGGCGCACGACGTCGATCTCGACCTTCGTGCCGGTCTTTCCGCGCAGGTACTTGGGGACGTCCGTCTGCTTGAAACCCACGGCATCCAGCGTGTCTATGCGCACGATACGGTCGTTGGGCTGCACCCCGACGCGCTCGGCCGGGCCCCCGACGATCGTATTGACCACGATGACCGTGTCGCGCAGGATGTTGAATTCGACGCCGATGCCGCTGAACTCCCCTTCGAAGCTCTCCTGCACGCCTTTCATCTCGTCGGCCCCGATATAGGCCGAATGGGGGTCGAGCTCTTCGAGCATCCCGCTAATGGCACTCTCGACCAGCGGCTGCATGTCCACCTCGTCGACGTACAACCCGTCCAGGTAACGGTAAACCTGCGTCAGCTTCTGCAACTGCCGCACAGCCCCGGCATCCTGCGCCGCAAGAGGCAGGACGAAGAGAGCCGATATAAATGCAAAAAGCTTTCGCATAGTTTGTTCTGTCGTTTATTTAAATCCTTATTTAAAATACGCCGTCAGCTCGCCGAACGGCACCTGCCGCTGCTCGCCCGAGCGCATGTCCTTCACCGTGGCGGCCTTCGCCTCCAGCTCCTGCGAGCCGACGATCACCACGTAGGGGATACCCCGGCGGTTGGCATACTCCATCTGCTTCTTCATCTTGCCGCAGTCGGGGTAAATCTCGGCGGCGACGCCCGCATCGCGCAGCTCACGGAGCAACCCGAGCGCCGCGGCCTGCTCCTCCTGCCCGAGGTTGGTGAAGAATACCCGCGTCGAGAAGTTGACCTCCTCGGGGAAGAGCCCCAGCCCCATCATTACGTCGTAGATCCGGTCTGCGCCGAACGAAATGCCCACGCCCGACATGTCGGGCATGCCGAAGATGCCGGTCAGGTCGTCATAGCGTCCGCCGCCGCAGATCGAGCCGATGGCGAAGTCGAGCGCCTTGACCTCGAAGATCGCCCCCGTATAGTAGTTCAATCCGCGTGCCAGCGAGAGGTCGAGCTCCACGTCGAGCCCGATCCCCAGACGCTCCACATAGCCCAAGACGGTTTCCATCTCCTCGATGCCTTTCAGTCCGGTTTCGGAAACAGCCAGCACCTCACGCAATTTCATGAGTTTTTGCGCATTGTCGCCGCTCAGTTCGAGTATCGGTTGCAGTTTGTCGACCGCCTCCCGGCTCAATCCGCGCTCCAGCAGCTCGGCCTTCACGTTGTCCAGCCCGATCTTTTCGAGCTTGTCGATGGCGATGGTGATGTCCATCATCATGTCGGCATGGCCGATCGCCTCGGCGATGCCGAACAGGATTTTGCGGTTGTTCATCTTCAGCGCCACGCGGATGCCCAGCGCCCGGAACACGCGCTCGACGATTTCGACCAGTTCGACCTCGCACAGCAGCGAGCGGGTGCCGATCACGTCGACGTCGCACTGGTAGAATTCGCGGTAACGGCCTTTCTGCGGCCGGTCGGCGCGCCATACGGGCTGGATCTGGTAGCGCTTGAAGGGAAACGTCAGTTCGCCCTGGTGCTGTACGACATAGCGCGCGAACGGCACCGTGAGGTCGTAACGGAGCCCCTTCTCGCAGATTTTCGACGCCTGCCGCACCTCATCGCCGGACAGGCCGGCGGCGTAGTCGCCCGAATTGAGTATCTTGAAGAGGAGCTTGTCGCCCTCGTCGCCGTATTTGCCCAGCAGGGTCGAAAGGTTCTCCATCGAGGGGGTTTCGAGCGGCGCGAAGCCGTAGGTGCGGAACACGCCCCGGATCGTATCGAAAATATACTGGCGGCGCATCATCTCCGCCGGGGAGAAGTCGCGCGTACCCTTGGGTATGGACGGTTTTTGTTGAGCCATATTACATAAATTTTTGTTTTATTTCCAAGTATTTCTTCCACCCCGCGTTATCCCGCGCATCCATGTATTTCCGCTGTTTCCCGAGCAGACGGTTCAATGCGCCCTCGTCCCGGCGGAAGAAAAGGACAACCATCTCACGAAGCGTCTCCATTTGGTCGACCTCATACATATTCACATAGCGCGGGGCGCGCACTCCCTCCTCTCCGGGATAGATATATCCGATGAAATAGCCCAATTCGTCCTTTTCGTCCACAGCGGACGAAATAAAAAAAGAACGGTCGGTTTTCAAATCCGTCACGGAGAGCGTCGGAGAGTTTTTCTTGTATCTCAAAGCTTCACGCGCTTGCTCATGCCAGGGGAAACGGTCTATCTCGGACAGGAACCCGTCAAGATCGCACGTCCCGGCCGGTTCTACTTTGTCCGGGTCTTCGTGCGCCCGGAGTTCGTCCCAAATAAATACATCGACCGGACGGTTCGCCTGCATACCGCAGGAGAAAAGCCCCTGCAAGAGCGAAAAAAAGGTCACAACACGCATCTTTGTCAAGCCATCAGTTTTTTGTACCTCACGCGGTGGGGCTGGGTGTCGCCGCCCTGCGCCTTCTTCCACTCCTCGTATTCGCTGTACGAACCCTCGTAGAAGACCACCTTCGAGTCACCCTCGAACGAGAGGATGTGCGTGGCGATGCGGTCAAGGAACCAGCGGTCGTGCGAGATCACCACGGCACAGCCCGCGAAGTTCTCGAGGCCCTCCTCCAACGCACGCAGCGTATTGACGTCGATGTCGTTGGTCGGCTCGTCCAGCAGCAGCACGTTGCCCTCCTCCTTGAGCGCCAGCGCCAGGTGCAGGCGGTTGCGTTCACCGCCCGAGAGCATGCCGCACTTCTTCTCCTGGTCGGCGCCCGAGAAGTTGAAGCGCGCCACGTAGGCCCGGGCGTTCACCTGCCGGTTGCCGAGCATGATGAGGTCGGCGCCGCCCGAGATCACCTCGTAGACGGTCTTTTCGGGATCGATCGACTTGTGCTGCTGATCCACATAGGCCAGCTTGACGGTCGGGCCCACGCGGAACGACCCGCCCGTAGGCTCTTCCAGCCCCATGATCATGCGGAAGAGGGTGGTCTTGCCCGTACCGTTGGGGCCGATGACGCCCACGATGCCGGCCGGCGGCAGCGAGAATTCGAGGTGCTCGTACAGCACGCGGTCGCCGAAAGCCTTCGACACGTCGTGCGCCTCGATCACCACGTCGCCCAGGCGCGGGCCGTTGGGGATGAATATTTCGAGCTTCTCCTCCTTCTGCTTCGTGTCCTCGTTCATCATCTTGTCGTAGGCCGACAGACGCGCCTTGGACTTGGCATGGCGGCCCGAGGGGGACATGCGCACCCACTCCAGCTCGCGCTCGAGGGTCTTGCGGCGCTTCGACTCCTGTTTCTCCTCCATGGCCATGCGGGTGGTCTTCTGGTCGAGCCAGCCCGAGTAGTTGCCCTTCCAGGGGATGCCCTCGCCGCGATCCAGCTCCAGGATCCAGCCCGCCACGTTGTCGAGGAAATAGCGGTCGTGGGTGACGGCGATCACCGTGCCCTTGTACTGCTGCAGATGTTGTTCGAGCCAGTCGATCGACTCGGCGTCGAGGTGGTTCGTGGGCTCGTCGAGCAGCAGCACGTCGGGCTGCTGCAACAGCAGGCGGCACAGCGCCACGCGGCGGCGCTCACCGCCCGAGAGCACCTTCACCGACTGGTCGGGGTCGGGGCAGCGCAGGGCGTCCATGGCGCGTTCCAGCACGCTGTCCAGCTCCCAGCCGTTGACCTGGTCGATCTGTTCGTACAACTCGCCCTGGCGCTCGATTAACCGGGCCATCTGCTCGTCGTCCATCGGCTCGCATAGCTTCATGTTGATCTCTTCGTACTCCTTGAGCAGCGCCACGGTCGCGGCGCAGCCCTCTTCGACCACCTCGCGGACGGTCTTCGAGTCGTCGAGCCGGGGTTCCTGTTCGAGGTAACCCACCGTGTAACCGGGCGAGAAAACCACTTCGCCCTGGAAATTCTTGTCCAGCCCGGCGATGATCTTCATGAGCGTCGACTTACCCGAGCCGTTCAGGCCGATGATGCCGATCTTGGCGCCGTAGAAGAATGAGAGGTAGATGTTGTTGAGAACTTTTTTCTGGTTGGTGAAGGTCTTGCTGACGCCTACCATTGAGAAGATTATCTTTTCGTCTGCCACAGGTTTGGTTTCGATTTTTAAGGGTTTGTCCATTTACCCCGCCGTCCGCATCGCGGAAGCGGTGCGGACGGTAAGGGTTTATTGATTGTATGATGCGTTGATTCGGGAATGGGGCCGCAACGTTGCGCATGCGGGCTCCGGCACTATTTCAACAGCGATTTCGGGTTCAGGTTGGCCGATTCGATATCTTTGAAATATTTGTAGGTACCCACCTTCAGTTCGTCGGTAGCGTCTTCGTCGCAGACGATGATGCCGGCCGGGTGCGTTTGCAGCGCACTGATCGTCCACTGGTGGTTGTAGGCGCCTTCGACTCCTTCGGCCAGTGCCCGCGCCTTGTTGTGTCCCATCGTGAGGATCATCACCTCGCGGGCGCTCATCACGGTACCCACGCCGACGGTTAGCGCGGTTTTCGGCACGAGGTTCACATCCCCGCCGAAGAAACGCGAGTTGGCGATAATCGTGTCTTTGGTCAGGGTTTTGACCCGGGTGCGGGATTTGAGCGACGAGAAGGGTTCGTTGAACGCGAGGTGCCCGTCGGCTCCGATACCGCCCATGAACAGGTCGATACCGCCGGCCGCCTCGATGCGGTGCTCGTATGAGGCGCACTCTTCCGTCAGGTCGGGAGCGTTGCCGTTCAGGGTATTGACGTTCTCAGGTTTGATGTCGATATGGCTGAAGAAATTGTTCCACATGAACGAGTGATAGCTTTCGGGGTGTTCCCGTGGAATGCCTACGTATTCGTCCATGTTGAAAGTGATCACATCGGCAAACGATACGGTGCCTTCCTGGCAGTAGCGGATCAGTGCCTTGTATGTCCCCAGCGGGGTGGACCCGGTCGGAAGTCCCAGCACGAACGGCCGATTGCAGCACGCTTTGCGCTCGCGGATCCGTTTTACGATATAGGCCGCGGCCCATTCCGATACGCCGTTGCTGTCCGGCTGAATGATAAGTCTCATGGATCAGAAGATTTATGGTTTATTGTTTCAGTTTAAAATCGGATATGACGATAATACATGCGACAGGTTTCACTATCGTTCGTATAGGTTTTGATCTGCCGGTACATGACTGGCTGTAACGATGGGTGAGCTGTTACTTATCTCCAATTTGCCCGACCTGTAATTTTAATTTGTCCGAATTGTCAGAACAACCTGACGAATACCTCAATGGCTTGGTATTCGGCCATGCCCAGTTTGTCGTACAGTTTGGCTGTATTCTGGTTTCGCTCTTCGGCCCGTTGCCAGAATTCGCGCTTGTCTTCGCCCGGGAACGGGACGATGTCCTTTTGCGAAAGATGGCGGTAGATCGCGTGGCGTTTCTGGATTACCTCGTCCGGACTCAACGGAACGGCCATGTCGACCATGTCGAGGTCCCACTCCTGCCATGCTCCGCGGTAGAGCCACAGGCGGCACTCCTTGACCCACTCTTCGTCCTGTACCACTTCCATGGCGGCCAGTACGGCTTCGATGCAGACGCGGTGCGTGCCGTGCGGATCGGAGAGATCGCCGGCCGCATAAATCTGGTGAGGTTTGATTTCGCGCAGCAAATCGACGACGATCTGGATGTCTTTGTCGGTGAGCAAGCCTTTCTTTACGCCCCCCGTTTCGTAAAACGGCAGGTTCAGGAAGTGGATGTGCGACGGATCCGTCAATCCCATTTGGCGGCAGGCGGCTTTCGCCTCGGCCCGGCGGATCGAACCTTTCAGGCGGCGCAATTCTATCGGTTCAGCCTCGCCTTTTTTCTTGTTGTTGATAATCTCCTGCACTTCGTTGTACCGGTCGACGAAACCGCATTCGCGTGCGGTATCGAGGGTCTGCAGCACGATGTCGTCCAGCACGGCGATGTTGCCCGAAGTCTGGTAAGCCACATGCACGTCGTGCCCCTGGGCGATCAGCCGGATGAACGTACCGCCCATCGAAATCACATCGTCGTCAGGGTGCGGACTGAAGATCAGCACCCGCTTGGGGTAGGGAGTCGCCCGTTCGGGACGGGTCGAATCGTCGGCATTGGGTTTGCCGCCCGGCCAACCTGAAATCGTATGCTGCAGGTCGTTGAATACCTGTATGTTGATCATGTCGTAGGTCTGGCCTGTCGCTTCGAGCAACTGACCGAGCCGGTTGTCGATGTAATCCTGGTAGGTCAGCTTCAGGATCGGTTTATCCACCTTCCTGCAGAGCCACAGTACCGCCGTGCGGATGAAACGCTCGGGCCACAGGCAGGTGCCGACCAGCCACGGCGTTTTGACGCGGGTCAGTTCCTGCGAGGCACCTTCGTCTACGACTACTTCGATATTGGGGTGCTTTTGCAGGCAGGTCGCCGGCGTAGCCGAATTTTCCTCGCCTTCGACGATATCCTTGATTACGGTGGCTTTCTCCTCACCCCAGGCCATCAGGATGATCCGTTTGGCTTTGAGAATCGTTCCGAGGCCCATCGTGATCGCTTTGCGCGGCACGTTGTCGATCCCGTAGAAGATCGATGAAACGGCCTGCCGGCTTTCGTTGCCGAGCGCCACCAACCGTGTGCGGGTGTTGGTGTACGACCCGGGCTCGTTGAATCCGAGTTGGCCCTGTACGCCGGTGCCGAGAAACAGCAGGTCGAGTCCGCCGTACTCTTCGATCTTCGCTTCGTAATCACGGCAGAAAGCGGCCACCTTGTCCTGCGGGAGGGTACCGTCCGGAATATGAATGTTTTCAGGCAGGATATCTACATGGTCGAGCAGACTTTCATGGATCAGCCAGTTGCGACTCTGCTGCTCTTTAGGCGAAATGGGGAAGAACTCGTCGAGACTGAACACCACTACATTGCGGAAGCTCAGGTTCTCCTTCTTGTGTATTTCTACAAGCGCACGAAAAACGCCGACGGGCGATTTGCCCGTGGTGATGCCCAGGATGCATAGTTCTCCGAACTTCTGTTTTTCACGGATACAATTCTCGATTTCTCGGGCTACATACATCGAACCGCTCGATTCGGATGCGAATATGTTGGTGTAGACTTTCTCGAATTTACGGATGATGTCGGCGGGATCGGCGCCCGGTTTGAGGCCGCCCGGCTTGTTCAGTTTGTAATTTCTTGCTGCCATCTTTTATCGTGTTAGAAATAACCCTTAAAGGTAGGAATAAACTGCGGAAATGCAAAATTTCAGATGGCAACAATCTTGCCTGGTTACGGTGCCGCGACCCCTGTTTCCCGGTAAACGGCCTCACCGAGCAGATGCACGATCGCTTTATCCCGGTAGGGGGCAGCCTGTTCCGCCAACCTGTATTTGTTGCTAAAATCGTCTGTCCCGCTGTAATCCCGTCGGATCAGGATCGGATAGGCGCTCCGTGCCGCTTCGGTCATGTAACGTACGGCGATCAGGTATTTTGAGGCTTCGGAGCATTCGATTCCTGCGAGCAGTTTTTTGTAGCGGACGGTGTCGCGGGCAAGCAGCGCATCGTAGAGTTTGTGGATTTTCACACACTCTTTTTTGAATATCTCCTTTCGTGGTTGTGCTGCAACCGGACCTGGAGCGGCGAGAAAAAAACTGCCAACCAATGCGATCAGGTGAATCCGAAAGAGGCGGATGCGAGATGTATGTGTCATGTCGATCAAGATTATTGTATTACTGCTACATTGATTGTCAGTTATTTAAATGCAAATGTAGTGGAAAATCGCGAAATTCAAAATCTTTATTTAAATTTGAATAATACAATGCAGTATTGTATTTTTGTAAAAATACCTAGGCTTGCCAGTCATTCGGAATCCCGGTGACGGCCACTCCTGTCAAGATGAATGTGTGCTGTATGGTAATCGAAAAGTTACAAGGAACCTCGCCCCGTCTCTATACGCTGATCGCTCCTTTGGTCATGCGGCGCAGCGTACTTCGCCTGAACAACAATTATCCTTTCTGGACTTCCCGTTCACACACCTGGTTCGTTGCCGAGGAAGGGGAGTCCGTACTGGGATTCGTCCCGGTCGAAGTGAGGGACAACGGGGTCGTAAAGATCAACAATTATTATGTTTCGGGCGACGACAACAGATTACTTTCCCGGTTGATTCAGGAAATTGTGAATGATTATCGGGGGGATTACACGATCCAGTCCGTCACCCACACGCGTCATATCCCCGTTTTCCTTTCCGAAAAATTCCAGACCGTCAAAGAGTGGAAACTTTATGTCAAGATGCAATACGGTGAAAAACCGTGCGGGGAATCAGCAAATGGATAGCAGCTTGCCGAATGTATATGAATTGGCCCAACGGCGTCTGAAGTTCCTTTTCGAAGCGTTCGACAATATTTATGTCTCTTTTTCCGGCGGCAAGGATAGCAGCGTCCTGCTGAATTTGTGCATCGATTACATTCGCAGGCACGGACTCGACCGGAAAATCGGCGTTTTCCATATGGATTATGAGATACAGTACCGCGATACGGTCGCCCACGTCGATCAGGTGCTGGCCTCGAATGCCGATATTCTCGAAATATACCGCGTCTGCGTGCCGTTTAAAGTGCCGACCTGCACGTCGATGTTCCAGCCCTACTGGCGGCCGTGGGAGGAGAGTAAACGGGAGTTGTGGGTGCGGGAAATGCCTGCCGGATGCTATACGGGCAAAGATTTTCCGTTTTTCTCGGCGAAGATGTGGGATTATGAATTCCAAAGCCGTTTTGCCCAGTGGCTGCATCGCCGCAAGCGGGCCGGGCGAACTTGTTGCCTGATCGGAATCCGCACCCAGGAGAGTTACAACCGTTGGCGGAGTATTTACAGCGACCGTAACAAGCATCGTTTCCGGGGAGAGCGGTGGATCCGGCAGTGTAAGGCGGATAATATTTGCAATGCTTATCCGATTTATGACTGGTTGACGACGGATGTCTGGACCGCGAACGGGAAGTTCGGATGGGCGTATAATCGGCTGTACGATCTTTTTTACCAGGCCGGGGTGCCGCTCGAAAACCAACGGGTCGCCAGCCCTTTTATCTCTCCGGCCATTCCGAGTCTCTCGTTGTACAGAGCCATTGACCCCGATACGTGGGGAAAAATGGTGAGTCGGGTGAACGGAGTCAATTTCGCGGCGCACTATGGTAAAAGCCCGGTCGCAGGATGGCAATCCGTCAGTTTGCCGAAAGGACTGACGTGGGAGAAGTATATGAATTTCCTGCTCACCACACTGCCTGCAGAGACTCGGCGGAACTACCTGGAGAAACTTTCCGTGAGCATCCGTTTCTGGCGCGACAAGGGCGGCAGCCTCTCCGACCAGACCATCGCCAGGCTGCAAAAGGCGGGTATTCCGATCCGCATCGGTGAGAAAAGCGGGTACCGTACCGACAAAAAACCGGTCAGGATGGAGTATCTCGACGACATCGACGTTCCGGAGTTCAGCCAGCTGCCCACGTTTAAACGGATCTGCATTTGCATCCTGCGAAACGACCATGCCTGCAAGTATATGGGTTTCTCTCCTAACAAGAACGAAACGCTCCGCCGCAAGAAAATCATGGAAAAATATGAATCGTTGTTGCGATCCTAAACAGATGAAAGAGTACCGCAGTCCTGTCTATAACATCCGGGCCGTTCCGGTGGAAAAGGTCGTGGCCAACAGCTACAATCCCAATATCGTCGCTCCGCCCGAAATGAAATTACTTGAACTTTCCATTTGGGAAGACGGTTATACGATGCCGTGCGTTTGTTATTACGATGCCGAAGGGGACGTTTACGAACTGGTGGACGGCTACCATCGTTACCAGGTATTGAAAACCTCCCGCCGGATTTACGAACGGGAGAAGGGCTTGCTGCCGGTGTCGGTGATCGAGAAGGATATTTCCAACCGGATGGCGTCGACGATCCGGCACAACCGGGCGCGCGGGACGCATAACATCGAACTGATGAGTGAAATCGTCGCCGAACTTTCCCGGGCGAATATGTCGGATCAGTGGATCATGCGCCATATCGGTATGGAACGGGACGAATTGTTGCGGCTCAAGCAGATTACCGGTCTGGCCGAACTGTTCGCGGACAAGGAGTTCAGCACCGGCGAAGCGCAGGACAGGGTATAGACCGAAATCGGCAGGCATATGTTTCATCGCTTTATTGATCAGCGTGACCCCGATGTTTTCGGGACTGTCGGGATCGATCCAGGTCGTGCGGCCGTTTTCGTCGGTGATTGCCGTCACGATGGAAGCCGTCCGGTCGATATCGTAATATACCTGCAGGTATCCGGCATTGTGCAGGGACGGGTAGAAATTCTCCAGCTTTCCACAGGCTTATCAGATAACGCCGGATTATCGGGATAACGGCAGAGTCCTTTCGGAAGTAGCCGCTGCTTTAGCGAAGTTGCGGGAATCGCGTGATTTTATGCTGAAGTCGATTGTCGTGGCAGGTTTTGCTTCGCCTGACGGCGATTTTGCCGCAAACGACCGCATGGCATGGCGGCGCGCGGTGTCGATCAAACGTTACCTGATGACCGAATTCGGTATTCCCGCCGAGAAAATATACCTGTACAACGGTTCTGAAGACTGGCCTGGATTACGTATGCTGATCGAAAAATCCGAATTGGAAGGAAAGCAGGCACTGTTCGGAATTTTCAACGATACACCTGTTGCGGACACAACCGGACGCAAGCTTTTGCTTCAAAAAATTAAAAGTGTGGCAACCGGAGTTCCGTATCGGTACATTAGCGATCACTATTTTCCGCTGCTTCGTCGCGGCGGGATTCTCAAAATATTTTTCGAAGAGAAAAATAATTCGCTGAGGGAGCAAATCTTAACCAGATGCTTTCTTGGGACGATTTTGCCTGTTTTTGCTCGAAATTCACTGTTTGATACTTGTGAATGTGTTGATAATTAATGTATTGTTGTGTATATTTCATGGTTCATGATTAGAAAGGTTCAACCTTAGTGTTTAATTAAAAACTTTTTTAATCATGAAAAATGCCCAAACTTTTTGTAACAAGATGATCGGTTTGACCTCTTTGCCGAACCAGGAACGAATTACAGCGGTTTTTAACCGGTTAATCTGCGATTATTACTCGCATGAACGGAATACGATACAACAACTGCGCACCATCCGCCAGACGCGAATCAGGTTTTCTATGGCGGTAGGTAATTACGAAATTACTTCCAGACAGGCCGACTATGTGCTGAACTTGTTGAAAACGGAAGAGGAACTTTTGTTGATGGTCATTCCCAAAGGGATGGATCGGAATATCGCACCGGCCGGAAATCTCGCTGTGCATTGGACCGGTACGGTCAGCGAACTGACCGAATTGATTTACGGGTTGTATCTGGCCGGCTGCATCGACGGAGGACAATGCGATATTAAAGAGATTGTCCGGATTTTTGAACAGACGTTCCACATCAAACTTCCCCATATTTACAACCGGTTTATAGCGATCCGCAGCCGTAAAAACGAGCGGGCTGTTTTTCTCAAAAAGCTGTATGATGCGCTGATCCGGAAAATGGATGAACTGGATCGCTAAAGGCAAATAAAAAAGACAGGGCGTCGGCCCTGTCTTTTTCATAATCTTGTATTGTTCAACAATCGTCAACTACCCCGGCTAATTGAAAAAATACCGGATGCCGATCTGCAATTGCAGGCTGCTGGTCATGTCAGAGTTCTTTCAAAGGTGCGAAAAGGGAGGCTTTGTGTAGTTTTACCGAGTTTATTGAGGTGTTGGTTTTTGAAAAATTAAAAAAGCAGCTCCGAAAGGAGCTGCTTTTGGTAAAGGGAACGGCCCGGTAGGGCCATGGTTAAATTTAATATTCTTCTTCGTTGAAAAAGAAATCGTCTTTACTGGGGTAGTCGGGCCAGATATCCTCGATGCTTTCGTATATGTCGCCTTCGTCCTCGATCTCTTCAAGATTCTCGATCACTTCCAGCGGCGCGCCCGACCGCGTGGCATAATCGATCAACTCCTCTTTGGTAGCGGGCCACGGCGCATCTTCCAGTTTGGAAGCCAACTCTAAAGTCCAGTACATAGCAGTTATATTTTAGTTGTTTTTATGATCTATGCATCAACTTTGGCAAAGCTATGCCTCGTCAGCCTGCAAAAATAGAAAAAAATTATTTATCGTATACCCATAGGATTTCTTTTATGTTAAATTCCATGGATATTTTACGGGCCAGTACGTAAAAGTAGTCCGACAGGCGGTTTAAATAGCGTAAATCAAATTCATTGACAGGATATTGTTCGCTCAGGGAGATGGCCCTGCGTTCGCTTCGGCGGCATACGGTACGGGCGATATGGCAGAGGGCGGCGATCGGATGACCGCCGGGGAGCGTGAATTTGTCTATTGTGGGCAGCGTACTTTGAATGCCGTCGATCCACTCTTCGAGCAGTGCCACCTGCGTGCCGTCGAATACGGGAAGGTATTTCTTGGCTTCCTCTTCGGTGGCCAGGTGCGATGAGAGACGCATCAGGTGATCCAATATTTGTAGTAATTCGTCTCGGTAGCGGGTAAGCTGCGGATGATTTTCCATATTGTCCCGCAAATAGGCCGTATGGGCCATCAATTCGTCGACGGTACCGTAAGCTTCGAGCCGGGGATGGTCTTTCGCTACGCGGGTGCCTCCTACCAGCGAGGTGGTCCCTTTGTCTCCGGTTCTGGTGTAGATTTTCATATCCGAAAGTTTTTATGTGTCGTCATGCTGTTTGCCCGGACGGGGCGGCAACTTTATATCCGGTAGTGTTGCGGTTGCAGTTTCGGATCGGCAAAATACAGCATCATGATCCGCCGGTCCACACTGACGCAACGGTAATGTTGCCGGATCTGCTGCGCGACTTTCCATCTGCGCGATGAGCGGTGCGGTGCGAGCACTACCAGGCAGCCCGACTGCTCCAAAATTTTGCGAGCCATAAAGCCCACTGTTTCGGTCGGCGTGTTCGGCAGCAGGATGCAAAAAACGGGCCTGGGCGGAAGCGGTGTATCCGTGGCTCCGACCAGCACAAACCGCTCCATCTTGCAATGTGTGTAGAGGTTTTGCAGCATGATCCCGTTTTTTCGTCCGACCCCGTGCCGGATCAGTGCGTTATACAGCGTCCGGTCGCGTCCGGTAATCCGGCTTTTCATAAACACATTGCGCACGATCCCGTACATGAACGGCGAATGGATGCCGTGTCCCCGCCAGTGACGCACATGAATCACCGCCCCGACGCGGAAATACCCCCGGAACAACTGACGTTTGATGCGCGAAATGATTTTCATGCGGGTTACGGTTTCAACTCTCCGGCCAGATGTCCGGTCGAATAGGCGATTTGAAGGTTATAACCGCCGGTGTCTGCATCGATATCGAGTACTTCTCCGGCGAAGTAAAGTCCTTTTACTAATTTTGATTGCATCGTGAACGGGTCGACCTCGTCGACGGAGACGCCGCCCGCCGTGACGATCGCTTCGGTGAACGGGGCATAGTCCGCGATGCCGATTGTCCACTCTTTCAGCGTTCCGATCAGGGCTTTTTGCTGGGGTGGGGTGAGCGCGGCCGCGTACTCTTCGGGGTGGATGCCTGCTCGTTTGAGCCATTCGCCGATCAAAGCCGACGGAGATCGGAAGAGCGTCGTGTAGGGAAAGAG
>OJUG01002201.1_pt1 | contig 21599 bp, 23 predicted proteins | sample 1599841 | NCBI WGS metagenome assembly OJUG01 (sample SAMN04168659, study PRJEB22393) | human gut metagenome | biome: human gut microbiome; feature: stool | host: Homo sapiens | collected 2014-05-12 | reverse complement strand
ATCATACTCCCATGTGGTTGATTCCACGTGCTCCGTCAGTCATATGACCTCATGGATATTAGGTTACTATAACTGGTCAGATTCGTCAACCCTGAATTTTAAGAAAATGTTATTGATATTGTATAAATTTTCAGACAATTAGAAAGAGGTTGTGTATAAAAAGAAAAAAACAGGACATCCTCTGAATATGAGTAAAAAAAACATGATCAAAGGGATTCTGTTTCTGGCCATAGCATGTATGATTTTTGTGGCAGGACAAAGAAAATCCAATAACATAATACAGCAAAATCTGAAAAGCAATCTGATTCGATTTCATGTGAGAGCTAATAGTAACAGCAGGATGGATCAGACATATAAATTGAAAGTAAGAGATGCCGTGATCGATCAGATCAGTCCAGAATTGAGTGAAGCAAAAACGAAGGAAGAAGCATTTAAAATCTTAAAAATGCAAAAAAACAGAATAAAAAATACAGCACAGGAAATATTAAAGAAAGAGGGAGTGAAACAAAAGGTAAACGTACATTTTGTACAAGAAAAATTTCCAGAGAAAAACTATGGCCAATATACATTTCCAGAAGGTATTTACGATGCAGTAAGAATCGATCTGGGGGCAGCAAAAGGGCATAACTGGTGGTGTGTCATGTTCCCAGATCTATGCGTAACAAAAGATGACAAGGTAAGGATCAACAATACAGCAAGAAAAAAGATGGAGAAACTTTTAGGGAAAAAAACGATCAGAAAAATAACAAAAGATAAATATCTTGGATGGTTGTTTAAAGTATAAGAAAAACGGAGCTGATACAGATCGTATCAGCTCCATTTTAAGTTCTGGAATTTATTCTAATGGTTTCTTTGCAGAGATAAGAAGTAGACGTTTCTTCTTATATACACGGAATTTGGTAAGCCCTGCATTCTTAAAATATTCTAAAGTCTCATAAGTAGAATGTCTGCGATCATCACCAGAAGTCAGATAGGATGGAATATTAGAAACAATTCGCAATGCCTCAGGAAGGGCAGATTCTCCAACATAAAGTCTTCCGCCAGGAACTAAGACACGAAATGCTTCATCAACAAACTTCTGTGGATCTTTAAAGGTGTGGAAATCGTCACATACAGTGATCACACGAAAGCTGTTGTCATCAAAAGAAAGAAAATCGCTGTAACCTGTCTCAAAATGAAGTTCTGGCCAAGTTTGCTTTGCGATAAGAATCTTATCCTCAGATTCATCGATACCATATCCTTCAACATCCTTCCAGCGTGTCAGTTCATGTAAAAAGGTACCATCACCGCAACCGACATCTAATATATTATCTGCATCTCTGACGCATATTTTCTTGATCATTTCATCCCGTAAAGCATCTCTCATAAGAAACTCCTTTCGTATGCCTTGTGGTTTGTATGCCGTCTCTTTATTAACTTTCATTATACCAGATTCTGGTATACATGGAAAGAAGAGCACTAATTTTTGATTATAACATAGAAGAAAAATTTGTCAAATAATCTTATGGATGTATTCGGTTAACATGAAAACAGGATATGTGTTATACTTATTTACAGTGAATACGAAAAAAGGAAAAAGAAATTTATGAAGAATAAAAAGCACATAGTAACTGGTATTCTGGCTCATGTAGATGCCGGGAAGACAACACTATCAGAGGCAATTTTATATACTGCAGGGAATTTGAGAAAAATCGGACGTGTGGATAATGGAGATGCATTTTTAGATACTTATGAACTAGAACGGTCCAGAGGAATTACCATTTTTTCCAAGCAGGCAGAGGTTTCAATGAATGAGATGGATCTTACTTTGCTTGACACACCAGGACATGTGGATTTTTCTGCGGAGATGGAGAGAGCCCTGCAAGTGCTTGATTATGCGGTTCTTGTGATCAGCGGAGCAGATGGTGTGCAGGGCCATACTTTGACATTATGGAGCCTGCTTGAGAGATATAAGATCCCAATATTTTTATTTATTAACAAGATGGATCAGGACGGAACACAAAAAGATCAATTATTGAAAGAATTACAGGAACGTTTAAGCAGCGGATGTATTGATTTTGGAGAAAAGGGCAGTGATGAGTTTTATGAGATGATCGCTATGGAAGATGAGGCGTTACTGGATTATTATCTGGAATCAGGTGAGATCACGGAATCCAAGATCCGGGAAATGATCGCAGAACGTAAGATTTTCCCATGTTTTTTTGGATCAGCGTTAAAACTTCAAGGAGTCAATGAATTTCTGAGTGATCTTGCATTTTATACAGAAGAAAGAGAATATCCAGAGGAATTTGGTGCACGTATATTTAAGATCACAAGAGATGAAAATGGAAATCGTCTGACACATTTGAAAGTAACAGGTGGAAATTTAAAGGTAAAAACAGTTATTACAGAAAGTGATGAAAAGATCAATCAGATCCGTATCTATTCGGGAGAAAAGTATGAGACAGTAAATGAACTGCAGGCAGGAAGAATCTGTGCGGTTACAGGACTTTCAGATACGATCCCTGGGCAGTGTCTTGGAGCAGAGCAGGGCGGATATGAACCTGTGTTGGAGCCAGTACTTACTTACCAGATGATATTGCCAGAAGAGACAAGTGCAAGCGTGATACTTCCAAAACTTCGTCAGCTGGAAGAGGAAGAACCAGAACTTCATATCATCTGGAATGAAGAATTACAAGAGATTCAGGTGCAGATCATGGGAGAGGTTCAATTGGAGATCCTAAAGAGTCTGATCAAAGAACGCTTTGATGTAGATGTGGAATTTGGACAGGGCAATATTGTATACAAAGAGACGATAGCAGATGTTGTAGAAGGTGTTGGGCATTTTGAACCGTTAAGACATTATGCAGAAGTACATTTGTTGATGGAACCGCTGGAGAGGGGAAGCGGAGTTGTTATCGACACACAGTGCAGCGAAGATGTATTGGATAAGAATTGGCAGAGACTGATCATAACACATTTATTAGAAAGAGATCATAGAGGTGTTTTAACAGGAGCACCGATCACAGATATCAAGATCACGCTGGCAGCAGGACGGGCACATCAGAAGCATACAGAAGGTGGAGACTTCCGTCAGGCGACATACCGTGCAGTAAGACAGGGGCTTCGTATGGCACAGAGTGTTTTATTAGAGCCATATTATAAGTTCCGGCTGGAAGTTCCACAGCAGATGATCGGAAGAGCTATGACAGATATTGAAAAGATGCAAGGTACGTTTGATACACCAGATACTGTAGGAGAGATGTCAGTGCTTCAAGGAATAGCACCAGTTTCTACGATGCAAGGATACCAAAAAGAAGTATTAGCATATTCCAAAGGTATGGGAAGATTATTTACAACTTTAAATGGATATGATATCTGCCATAATGAAGAAGAAATCATAGAAGCCAGTGGATATGATCCAGATAGAGATCTTGAAAATCCATGTGGATCTGTTTTCTGTTCCCATGGAGCCGGGTATAATGTCGCATGGAATGAGGTACCAGAACATATGCATTTAGAGAGCGTTCTTGCGAAAGAAATCGAGGAAGAGGAATTTGATGAACTGACACAGCGAAGGGCTTATATTGAAGAAGAATCAATTGATACAGAGGAAATCGATCGGATTCTTGAACAAACATTTTATGCAAACCAGCATAATAAAAGTAAATGGAAGAAGAAGAAAACAGCAAGGCTTGTACAGGATTATCATACATCTGCAGAAAAATCATCGGTAAAAAGAGATATGTCCAAGAAATACCTGCTGGTTGATGGATATAATATCATTTACGCATGGGATGATCTGAAGGAATTATTAGATACGAATGTAGATGCAGCCAGAGGAAAATTACTTGATGAGATGAGTAATTATCAGGGAATGAAGGGCATGGAGCTGATCGTTGTGTTTGATGCATATCGTGTGAAAGGACATGAAACAGAGATCACAGATTACATGAATATTCATGTAGTCTACACAAAAGAAGCAGAAACAGCAGATCAGTATATTGAAAAATTTGCTCATACCCATGGACGAAAATACGATGTAACAGTTGCAACATCCGATGGATTGGAACAGATCATTATCCGCGGACAAGGCTGCCGTCTGCTTTCTGCAAGAGAATTAAAGAGAGACTATGAAGAAGCAAAAGCACAGATCAGAACAGAATATCTGGAGAATCAGAAAAATGAGAAAACTTATATGATGGATGGAATATCCTTGGAGAAAGAACAGCCAGAGAAGGAAAACTGATCATACAAAAATGGAGGCGGTAACATGGGGAAGATTTATCTGGAAGGTGCAGATAATACGAGAGACCTTGGCGGATTAAAAACGACAGAAGGTGCAGTGATCAAAGATAAACAGCTGATCCGCAGCAACCGTTTATCAAGGATTACGCAGAAAGATAAGATTTTACTGGAAACAGAATATCATTTACAGAAAATTCTGGATTTAAGAACACCAATGGAAGTAGAACAAGAGCCAGATCTGGAAGTGGCGGGAGCTGTTTATGAGAATATTCCGTTTTTTATGGAAAGCATGGTGGGAGTCAGCCGGGAGCAGGAAACAAGAAAACAGATGTTACATATGGAAGAATTTCCAGAGATGTCAGATATTTATAAGATGATGATCAAAGAAGAATTTTGCAGAAAGCAGATCTCACAAGCAGTCAGAGAGATTATGAATAAAAAAAATGGTGCGGTTTTATGGCATTGTACAGAAGGAAAAGACCGTTGTGGATTGTTATCAGCAACCATTTTATTTTTGCTTGATGTGTCTGAAGATGACGTGATGGAAGATTATCTAAAGACCAATAAAGCTGCGATCACAAGAGTAGAAAAATTAAAAAAGAAACTTCATTTAGCAGGATTGCATCGCGAAAAAATCGAAAAAATAGAGGGTTATTTTGTGGCAAAAGAAGAATTTTTAAATGCAGCACTTAAAACGATGAAAGAAGAATATGGTTCTATTAATCAGTTTATGATCAAGGGATTAAATATTTCCATGCAGCAAAAAGAGGATTTTAAACAAAAAGTACTGGAGTAGACAATGGAAGAGAAGAAGAGAACAATTGTTATGTTTGGGGATTCCCTGACCGACTATTTCCCAATGGAAAAATTAAAAGATATAGATGCACAGTTCATTAACAGTGGAGTTGCAGGGGATACGATCGCAGAGATGGGTGCAAGACTGGCTTATGACGTATTTCCATATAAACCAGATATCATTATCATGCAAGGTGGTGCAAATGATTTCCTGATGTCATTGTATCCAGGAGCAAGAGTGTTAGCAGAACGATTGATCAGACTTGCACGAAGGATTCGGCAGCAATTGCCAGATACAAAGATTTATATTGAATCTATGTATCCGGCATATACCAAAAGGATTGGATTGATGCCGTCCTGGGCAGAAGGAAAATCCAATAAAGAGATTCAAAAGATCAATACAGAAATACAAAGATTGTGCAAACAGGATAACTTTGAGTATGTTGATGTATTTGATAAATTGATTGGAGAAGATGGGCAGTTGTCAAGAGAGTATACCGTGGACGGAATACATTTGCAGGAAAATGCCTATGATGTTGTAGCTGCGATTATTTATCATTTGATGGAAGGTTGATCATTAACCTTCCAAATTACAATTTCAATACATCCAGATCTTCAGGTATATAAAGTGTTCCAGTATAATACTGCTTGCCTTCCTTCATATATTTTTCTTGACGATGCAGCATATTTTTATCTTCTGTATGCCATAGAACCAGATTTGGAATCTTTAGATGTTCTGCTAATTCACAGGCATCTTTTACCGTACTATGGTGTTTTTCATAAGGTTTAAAAATATCCCTCTCACCATACACACAAAATGCTTCATGAAGCAGCCAGTCAGAATCTTTCACAAAATCATAAAGAGATTCACGATAAGGTTCATCTCCAGGAAAGGATACCCTTAATCCATTTTCCATAACCGATGTGAAACCAAACTGTTTTTCTTTTGTAGAGCCGATATCAAAGAATGTAAAAGAATCTCCAAGAATCTGAATCGTATCTCCATGTGCAATGACATGAAATACAATACGTTCATCAAAATGCTTATAAAATTTCTTACCAACGGTAAGTTTTGTCAGTGTTTTGATCGTATGAACCAGTTCTTCATGACAGTAGATCGTCAGAGTGCCATCATAAGTTCCCTTGTTCATAGAAGTAGCGATCATACGGATCATCCAGACCATTCCTAAAATATGATCATTATGAGCATGTGTCACAAAAATATTATGAATGCTTTCAAGAGTGATTCCAGCTTTGTCAAGCTGAGATAGAATTCCATTTCCGCCGCCGGCATCGACAAGGAAGTATTCTTCACCTTTTTGCATGGCATAACAAGTGTTATAGCAATGAATTGCCTGTGCATTTCCAGTTCCTAAAACGATCAGTCGTTCCATAAAAATCTCCTTTATATATCATCATAAGTGTATAAAATCATCGTATCTTTCTGCATTATATTACATTTTTATGAAGATGGGAAATTCCTTTTTACGATTCTTGATATTTCCTGTCAGTCAGCTATAATAAGGATAGTGTATACATGGAGAAAGGCGAAGGAAAAGACGATGCTTAAGATACAATACAGAGATGCAAAAGATGGAGGAATCGAAGTTCTTCGTTGTTTCAGCAAAGAAGATCAAGTAGAGATTCCTTCGGAAATTGAAGGAAAAAGAGTTACGAAGATTGGTGATTATGCATTTTCTGCGCATAAACGAAAAGAAGACGAAGCAAAAGAGATTATGATCGGCGAAGACTTTTTGGGCAGTGAAGATGAACCGATGTTTTGCGGGGAGGCAGTAAAAGAAGTTTATCTGCCGCCGGATACTGTGGAAATAGGGAAATATGCATTTTATGGCTGTGTAAATCTGACAACACTTGGGTTTTCAGATTCTCTTTTAAGAACAGGAGCAGGAATTTTTACAGGATGCAAGCTGCAAAAGATCTACTATGATGTTTATGAGGATAAAAAAAGTGCTTTAAGAGACGTTGTAAGAGATACTCGTTTTCCATTGCAGGTAAATATCCGTTATAAAGAAGAAAAACAAAGTCGTTTATTTTATCCAGAGTATTATGAAGAGGCTGTGGAAAATACACCAGCAAGAATTGTGGAGACACATTTTCATGGAACAGGATATCAATATCGCCAAAGTTTTTTGCGAGGAGAGATCGACTATCGTAAATATGATGATATTTTTCCAGTGGCAGCAGTTCAGGAAGATCTGGACATTGTATGGGAGATATTAGCTGGGCGTATGTTAATGCCATACGGGGTATCAGATTTTGCATGGATGCAATACGAGGGATATATAAAGCAGAACCAATGCGAGATGATGAATTATTTAAAAGAAGAAGATCAGATGCCATTTATCAATTTGATGGCTGAGAAGAATTATTTCAGTAAAGAAGGAATCGAAGCAGCGATCGACTGGGCATCCAGAAAGCAGAAAACAGAACTTTTAAGTATTTTGATGAACGAACAGCATAAGAGATTTCCAAAGAAAAAGAAAACATTTGAATTATAGATAAGATAAAGGGAAATGAATAATGGAAGAAAATATCAATGAGCGTCTCAGTGAACTTGGAACAAAGATCCTTGCGACGACAAGAAATGAATTATATATCCATATGCGTTTTTTAGATGTGGCATTAAGCAGTTTTGCTTATGTGATCGATCCTTCTGTAAATGGTGTTGGAACGGATGGAATGTGTATGTTTTATCATCCAGGAGCTCTTGGAGGAATGTATAAAAGCAGCAGAGTGAGAATGAACAGAGCTTATCTGCATATGGTCTTGCACTGTATTCTTCATCATATAACAAGAAGAAAAGGAAGGGACAAAACATTGTGGAATATTTCCTGCGATATTGCAGTGGAATCCATTATTGATCACTGGCATTTAAAATGTATCCATATGGTACAGACAAGGCTTAGAAAAGATACATACAGGCAGATTGAAAAGAAGTTAAAAGTATTTACGGCAGAGGGAATTTACAAATACCTCGTCTCTTTAGGGCTGGATGAAAAGAAGCAGAAAGAACTGCAGATGGAATTTCATGTAGATGATCATCAATACTGGCCGGAAGATCCAAAACAGGATCTGCATCAGGAAGTAGAAAATAAATGGAAAAATATCAGTGAAAAAACAGAAACAGATATGGAAACATTTTCAAGTGAGGAGTCACAGCAGGCGGGAGATTTGATCGGACAAGTACAGGTTGAAAACAGAGATCGCTATGATTACCGAGAATTTTTAAGGAAATTTTCTGTTTTAAGAGAAGAAGTCAGTGTTGATCCAGATTCTTTTGATTATATATTTTACAGTTATGGACTTTCGATGTACGGAAACATGCCGCTGATCGAACCACAAGAATGGAAAGAAGTAAAAAAGGTAGAAGATTTTGCGATTGTTATTGATACGTCAATGTCGTGTTCTGGAGACCTTGTAAAGAAATTTCTGGAGGAAACTTATGATGTATTAACAGAAGCAGAAAGCTTTTTCCATAAAGTAAATATTCATATTATTCAGTGTGATGAGATGGTGCAAAATGATCAGAAGATCACAGATGAAAAAGAATTAAAAGAATACATGGAACATTTGGAATTGATCGGAGAAGGTGGAACAGATTTCCGCCCAGCATTTGAGTATGTCAATCAGCTGATCGAGCAAGGTGAATTTTATCATTTGAAAGGACTTATCTATTTTACAGATGGAAAAGGAACATTTCTTTTGTGAGTTGCCCTGCTCAACGGGTAATAAAGTGAGAGGAACTTTTGGAAGGAGGCCGCGATCATGAAAGAATCCAGTTACAAAAGCTATGACGACCTGCCGCTGTTTCTCAATTCAGAGACAGTGGCAAAAGTGCTTGGCGTATCTCCATCGTCGGGATATGAGCTGATGCACGAGCCGGGCTTCCCGGTGCTGCGCATCGGCAACCGCATGGTGGTGCCCAAGGAGCAGTTCATCCAGTGGGTGAACGAGCACACAGGAGGCAGCACATGAGGTACAGCAAGTACGACGGACGCGGGAATTTTTTCTCTCTGCCCAACGAAATGTTTCTCCTGGGACTGAGTGCCGGAGAGTTGGCGGTGTATAGTTTCCTGAAACGGTGCGAGAACCGAAAGACCCACCAGTGCTGGCCCAGCATCAAAACCATTGGGCAGGCGGTGGGCATGAGCGAGAATACCACCCGTAAGTACATCCGACGGTTGGAGGAGCGCGGGCTTCTCTCCGCTGAGCCCACAACGGTCCTTACCAAGACCGGCGAGAAACGCAACGGAAACCTGCGCTTCACCCTCCTGCCGATGCAGGAGGTGGTGGACCAGTACTATGCCAGCCGACTGGAGAAGTTCGAGCTGGCCATGGAGCGACAACAGATGGCAAAGCTCCTCCAGGAGAGGGAGGGCCCCGCGTGACCCCCTGTGAGCGGCCGTGTACCCCGAAAGAGGGGGAGGCAACGTCCCTGGCCCCTCCTGGGCGTTCGGGGCGGGTGTGGACCGGTGTCGGGGCCGTGGCCGGGGACGGCTCCACCAGACGCGCCCGCCGCCGGGGCGGCCAGAGGGGAAAACGGAGGACGAAAAGAGAAGCAGGATAAAGGCCGGTGGCGCCTCCGGCCGGTCACAACTGCCCGCAGTGCGGGCAGTTGCGAGGGTTTTGCGGTGTATCAAAAGTGGGATCAAAATCCGACCTGTGCTGTCACCTCTGCGGTCACGAACCCGGAACACCTACTGTCACAACAAAAAAACAGAGGTCAAGCCCCAGAAAGGAGCAGTTTATGGGCAGAAAAGAGAAATTCGCCTTCTACCTCTCTCCGGAGAAGAAGGCCATCTTAGAGCGGCGGTACCGGGAGGATTGAAGCCGCAGTCTCACCGCCTTCATCGAACGAGCCGTCGACTTCTATCTGGACTGCTTCAGCGCCAACAACGCAGGACTCTTTCTCCCGGCCTCCATCAAATCCTATGTGGACGGCCGACTGGGACAGTTGGAGAATCGGATGTCCTCTCTGCTGTACAAGCAGGCAGTGGAGCAGGATATGGTAGTCGGCATTCTGGCGGATGCCTATCAATTCAACGAAGATGATCTCCAGCCACGCCGCACGGAGAGTATCAACAAGGCACCTGAGTAAAAGTGAGTTTGAAACGGTGCTGTCTGCCTCAGATTGTGTCAGGCATCCCGTGGAGGATGCTGTACTTCAGAACTTCCAACCGGGATGTCTACGAAAAACTGTTGATGGTCTTGGAATTGGGGTAAATGTCAAATATAAGGGGCAATAAAGGAGTGTGGGCGTGGCTAAAGCCACACCCACACTCCTTTATATCCTCCTGTATTTGACATTTACCATTTTGTGTGTGGGACTCTCTCTTATGCCAGTTTCTTCACTCTATTTTCTTAAAACAACAGGGTTATAACTTTATAGAGAATGAACAGGAACATGATCACAAAGCCACCGCAACGGCTCACTACACGTCTCCAAGACCGCTGTTCCTGACAGCGGTCCGCATGGATAAGTGCCGCCAGAAAAACTCCGCTGCAGGCCAGCAACACCGCCCATAGAAATGTTGCATTGGGCAGAGCAGTTTCCCATGCCAGCAACAGGACGCAGGGAACAAGAATCAAAATTGAGGCGGCGAATTCTGCCAGCTTTCTAGCGACATAAGCATTCACCTTTTTCCCTCCTTCAGCATTTTCTTGGAAAAGAGATTTCCTGTTGCTTATGAATGCTGTGCGGCAGTCTTCCGCAACAGTTGCCGCCCAGCATCCGTCAGTCCGGCTTTCAATCGTCCTTGGCCGAAGACTCTCACCAGTCCCAGATCGGAGAGATGTTCAGAAATGGCACTCAGTTCCATCATGTAGATGGAATGCTTTCCAGAGATCTCGCTCATCGTGGCATCGTCCTTTTCGATCCAATGCATGAACTGGATTGCCTGACTGTCCACTCCATATACGGCAATGGTCTTCAACTCTGTTTCACTCATATTGGCACAGGCCGCGGCATCGCCTTTTTCCGTCAGGGAAAAATATAGCTGGGCAATCAGCCGCTGTCCCTTTCGCTTGACATAGCCGCTCTTCTCCAGAGAATCCAGCGCATTGTGGATATGGCCAGCCTGTAGCTGATGCTCATTGCAGAAGCGCGTCATACTGGTGATAATAGCGCCGGCATTTGAATATCCACGCTTGATGGTTTTCAGAATCTCCATCTGGGCTTCATTGGGTCCCGTCTTTTCATCCACAGGAACAACGGTATCCTTCTTGGTCAGAAAGCTTACAATCACCAGCGTGAGGAAAGAGGCCGGGAAAATCAGCCAGAGGCTGTTCATCTGCTGGGAGTTGGTGGTTAGGATATCCCAGTACAGTACAATGGCCATAGACACGGCAACAGAGGCAATCGCTCCCTTCTGGTTGCCTACCCGCAATAGCCAGGAGTCCAGATAGTAGACAAACAATGGGGCACCCACTCCTGTGCCGAAAGCGAAGAGATAGCTCAGCCCGCCGCTCCAGAAGATGGCGAAGAATACCGAGGCCATTCCATAGATGATGGTGCCCCACTTCGCCCACTGCAGGAGCTTTTTGGTATCACGAATTTTCAGGAAATACTGCGCCACATCACGGACTAGCTGATTCACGCCAGATACCAGGTAGATGTCGCAGGTGGACATGGTGGCCGCCATCAGGCCAGCCATAATACAGGCCGCCAAAGGAATCGGCAAAATATTCATCAAGGCTCCGAACGCCTGACTGGAATCCGTCAGTCCCGGCAGAAGCTGCCGGGCATAGCAGCCGATAAAAGCTCCGACAACACCGGTAAAGTAGGCGATGATCACAGTCCACATCCAGCCGCGCTTGCAGTTCTTTAGACTGCGAGTACCCGCCGCCCGGGCCCAATACGGAGACTGGTTCAGCAGAGACTGGTGCATCATCAGGAAGGTGATGACAGACGGTGCCACAAATTTGATGACAGGGAGCGTACCGAAAGGAAGGGAGAGGAAAGCATCTGGTAGCGCCACTGCATCAGGCAACCCGTACTTCGCGATCAAAAAGGTCGGCAGGATGATGAACTGGATAATGAATACCCAGGAGAACTGAATCACATCTGTGGCGGTAGCCGCCCAGATGCCGCCGAATACCACGTAGGCCGTGACCACCACACCTACCAACAGCATCGCGATTTTGGGGTCAATGCCCAGCGCACCGCCGATGGTCTCGCCGCATCCCACATACTGCCAGCCCAGAATGGCTAGGGAGGCAAAAAGGATTACAATGGTGATGGCCATGCGGCCGCCCTTTCCGTAGCGGTATTCAAACCACTCGGTGGGCGTCAGGGCGCCGGATGTCCGCCAGAAGCCGGCGCAGCACAGCCAAGCCACCAGAGCTCCTGTGCCCCAGCCCAAGTAGAACCACATGCCGCCCATACCGAACATATAGCCGTACATGATAATGGAGGGCAGATAACCGCCAGAGATCAGAATGGAACCGTTGCCGATGGCTGTCATGAAGGCCGTAAACTCCCGGCCGCCAACCATGAATTCCGTCTCATCCTTGGTGGTCTTTTTTCCGATGATCCAGCTCAGTAGCATCATTGCGCATACGTAGACCACAGTAATTAGGATCATCCACATTTGTGAAGTCATACAGATACCTCCTTACGTATGAACATTTCACCAGCATTGGCATTATCCAAAGTATTTCTTGTTGACGCACCACATGTCGTGTCCAGTGAGGAACCACTTAGGCTCTTCCCGCTCCGCCAGCATCATAATCTTGTTGAAGCTGTCATAGCAGGCATAGTGGTCATAGATAACGCTGTTGAGGATAAAGGGTCCCCAGTTCTCAGGTGCAGGTGTGATATCCACAATTTCGCCGCCAATGACCTCCATCTTATCCATCTGCGGGAAGAGAGACTGGGCAATATGGGGCATATCGCCGGTAATCACATACTTGCCCTCTGCAGTCTGGACCTGAATGGCCATACCGCCTAGGGAGTGACCGGGAACCTTAAACAGGCGGATTCCGTTTCCCATGTCAAAATCGCCGTCAATCATGCGTACATTCTTGATCTGTGCAAGGTCGCCTGGCGTGCGCGGGTCATAATCTCTTCGAATCTTCTGTGTGGGCAGGGGGTGAAGCATATTGTAATACTCATCCCTCTGAAACAGGTGCTGTGAATTGGGAAACAGCAGCATGCCGCCTGCATGATCGTTGTGGAGGTGGGTATACATGACAATCTCAATATCGTCGGGTGTCAGACCTTCTCCTTTCAGCGCATCCAAAACAAATTGATTGCCGCCCTCCGCCGGACTGTCCGCCCAAGCTTTGCCATCGACAATGTTGTCCTGATGAACACCAGTATCCACAAGAATATTTCTACCATCCTTTTGCAGGAGATACCCACTATAGACAAAGGGATATCTCGTTTGGTCAAGCCCACCATCAAATAAGGACTTATAGCAGGACAGCGTACCATAGTGCAGGCAGGTGATTTTCCAGTTGTTGTTCGCCATATTTTCCATCCTTTCTACTCCAAATGTGAGCCGGTGTTTCATTCACTCCGGCATATGCCATTGCCGGACGCCCTCAAAATAGGGAGCCTGCTTCCGGTATCGGAAGTCATCCTCGTCCTTTTCAGACCAATCATAGAGTCCTTGGCCCGCCTTTTGCCCCGTGCGCCCGGAGGCAATCCCCACCAGAGTGGTCTTTTGGATACTTTTTGTGTCGCAGAGATCTGGATACACATTCAGTGCAATGGCCCTTTCCAACTCAAAGCCAACCGCATCGTAATATTCCAAAAGCCCTATAGAAGCGTACCGCATTCCAACTGCATACTTAATTGCCCGATCAATGTCCGCCGCAGTGGTGATCCCCTGCTCAATCAAATAAATCGACTCGCGGAACAATGCCTGGGCAAAACGATTTACTAAAAATCCTGGGACACTGCGATTCAGCATGACCACTTGTCGATTCAGGTCCTTCAGCAGCGTACAGACCTGATTCAGAGTTTCCTCTGATGTCTCTGTATGCCGGACGACTTCCACCAGGGGAAGCATGTGGACGGGTTGGAATGGATGCGCAATCAGGAATCTTGCGGGATTTTCAATTTTTTCTGCCAGGATTGCAGCATCAATGGAAGATGTTGTGGATACCACAATGATATCTCTGCCGCAGACCTCGGTAATGATGCTATACACACGCTGCTTAATGTTCACATCTTCTGAAACCGCTTCAAAAACAATGTCACAGTCTCTAAGGGCTGAGACATCATTGGTGATCGTCACCAGGTCCATCGCAGCACGCCGATTGGCCGCGGTCGCCAATTTCTGGGCTATAAGGTCATTCCAGTTTTGCAGCATGGTGTTTCTGCAGCGGGATAGTCCCTCCTCTGAATGTCCAATTACAACGGTGGAATATCCATTGCCAGATGTCAGCGTCGCTTGGCACGCGCCGATCGTTCCTGCCCCATAAATTGCAATTTTTTTCCCCATAGAACGCCTCCTCTCGTTTTGAAACAGCATTGTCAGGGCCTTGACGCCTTACTACCTAAGCAAAAACTATGCCAAGAATGGAAAATACAAAAATTCTCCATTCTTGGCATAGTGTGTTGTAAAACTGTACAACTCCCCTGTTTGCTGAGTCTTTAAAGAAGTTGATACTTATGAAGTTTTTTATACAGGATTGTGCGGGAAATTCCCAAATTTTGTGCTACCAAGGTCTTATTACCGTGAAACTCCTGTAAAACTTGCATCAGGATATCCTTTTCCAGCTCATCCGTCCGTTGGCGCAGCAAGCGCGGCGGCGCGGCAGAGTTTAATGTTTTTGTTTCATATGCGTGATGTTTAAAATAGTCCGAAAAATACTTCCACTCCAGCGTCTCAAACCAGGCAAGATTCATGGCCCGTTCTAAAACATTCTGCAGTTCACGGACATTTCCCGGCCAGTCATATTCCATCAGACGCTGAACGGCTTCCTGAGAGATTCCCGGGATTTGGAGGTTCAGCCGGAAATTCAACTGCTTCATCAGCCAATCGATCAGCAAAGGAATATCCTCGCTTCGCTCTCTCAATGGCGGAACATGAATGCATACCACATTCAGTCGGAAATAGAGATCACTGCGAAATTTTTCTTCCATCACAAGCTTTTCAAGAGGCGTGTTTGTCGATGAAATAATCCGCGTGTCAATGGGGATTGTGGCAGAAGATCCCACACGCTCAATCTCCCGCTCCTGCAATACCCGGAGGAGTTTCGGCTGCAGGGCAAGCGGCATCTGATTAATCTCGTCCAAAAAGAGGCTGCCGCCATTTGCCATCTCAAATTTTCCAATCCTGCCTCCCCTGCTGGCCCCCGTAAAGGCTCCCTCCACATAACCAAAGAATTCTGATTCCAGAAGTTCAGCGGGGATCGCTGCACAGTTCACTTTGATCAGGCGATTCTTACATCTGGGACTGAGTTCATGAATGGCATGCGCTACCAGCTCCTTGCCGCTGCCAGTTTCTCCATCAATCAAAACCGTGGAAGAGGACCGCGCTGCACAGACAATTTCGTGCTTCATTTTCAGAATCTCCGGGCTGTTTCCGACAATCCGATCCAAGGGATCTACGGTATTTTGCTGAAAGGACTGGAGCAGTTGCATCTGGCGATTCAGTTCTTCCAGCAGTGAAACGACATGAGAGGGAACCGCCATGGAAACATCCTCATTCTTTCGAATCATATAGACGAGACAACCCTCCAACTTGTTTTCGTGAAACAGCGGTGTGTAGGAGCAATAGACCGGTACCTCCTCCCCAGTTTGACTGTTCAGGAGAATCGCATCCCCAGACACAAATTTTTGAGTCTTTAATACCTCATCCACGCGGGAAAGCCGAACAACATCCCGGACATATCGGCCCTTTACCTGCTCAAATGTATACCCGGTAAGTGATGACCATCGCTGGTTGACATAGGCATACCGTCCCTCTGCATCCGCGACAATGAGTCCCTCCAGTTCATCGGCAATTCTTTGCATCAATGCTTTTGTTGAAATTTCATGTAGACTCTGGACCATCAAGGGAATTTCTCCTCCTTTCGATTTCCGTTATTTTAACGAAAATTCACACAGCACCCCGGTTCTGTTTTGGAAGAATTATTGTAAGCCAATTTTAACACAAGTTGTAAACACTGTAAATAAATACTTACAATTATGTAAAATTGTTACAGTACCTAAAAAATTCTCCCAAAAATAAAAAGCTGGAAAGTAAAAATTGCTGCACTGGTACTGCTTACGCTGTGGCAACATGGCTATCTATCATATAATCTCTCTGGCTTTTCAAAATACTTAGCCATCCGTTTCTGCCGTATTCTCAGGAACGGCCTGCCGCTAATCAGATAACCATAGGGTGTTCCTATATTCATTTCTAAAATTCTTCCCCCTTCTCTCCACCGTTTTCATTGATTCTTTGCTAAGTATAACATCGGCACAGTCGGAGGTTTCCTTTTACAGTCATAGTCACCGGCTAAGCCGATGGCTTGAGTAGGCCCTATGAAGGCCTATTACCGGCAAGCGTCTCAAGGCGCACTGAAATTTATTTTGCTTGCATCACTTGCCTTACAGCCTGTAAACGGGTAATCATCGTTCTAATAGTAGCTTTCTATTATTGGAAGTCTCATGCCAGCGGCTCACTTCGCTCGATGCTTGAAGCTAAAGCTCCTCTCTCGATTGACAACTTTGATGCCTGCGACTACATCTTCCTGAATCACGCGCACCCGGACCACTACCTGAACATCAAGGAGTTTGTGGACAAATTCCACCCCCCGATCTCTGTGGACAGCCTGTATGCGGCGGAACTCTCCCGCACCATAGGCATTGAGCTGGCATACATTTTCCCGGTGGACCGGACACAACTACCGCTTCCCGGACTTCCGCCTAGATGTCTACTACGGGAGCCACAACGCGCTGACAGGGATCGGCTTCGACAACTATACCTTCACGGAAAAGCTGTTTGGCATCAAGGGCACGGAGGCGCTGGATCAATACGGCAGCCTGTTCAACACGAATTTCATGTTGACCCTGCCCAATGGCTACAAGGTCGGCTCTGTCGCCGGAATCGACAATCTGAACCAAGCGGAGGCGTGGCGGAACAATCAGCCAAATCTCCTGCTGCACCAGCGTATGGTGTACACAAAGCCGGAGGACTATGCCCAAGAAGTGATCGATCTGGGCGGGCAGATGGGGATTGTGGAGGCGTGAGGTGCCTCTGCAAGAAGGCGGGAGCGATGCTCCCGCCTTTTCAAAACTGTCTGTCCTTATTTCTGCCACTTATCAGATTTTGATATGCGATACAAAGAAAAAGCATTGGTTGCAAGCCCACTTGCGATACGCTGATCAAGCAGAATGACGGCACCTTCTTCGACTGGCCGGTATTCTGCCTTTAGCTCCGTGAACTAAACGTACTGAAAGTTACGGTGTAGGCTATCAAGAATATTTTGTCTAAATTTTGATTTCAAGATTGTTAGAAATGCAGAAAACGAATAAGCTCCTACAGGATTTTCGGAGGCCCGGCAGTTACCTTGCCGGGTCTCGCTGTATCCTCGGAAGTAAGGAGCGATAAGTGGGAGTGAGATCATTGGGACCCTCGGAACAGAGACAAGCGATATGGGGCTACTTATGCGGCGCACGGTTTGGTACAACGAAACAACTGGCAAATCGATTTGGAGTTTGTGAGCGGACGATTCGAAGCGCCCTGGTCATGTTATCCTGTACATATCCCATCGAGACTTCCTTTGGTCTCTATGGAGGAATTCGCGTCTCAGATTGGCACCACCCAGCTCAAACGCAACTGTCGGCAGCTCAAATATCGCCTTTGCTAAGAGTCCGAATGGATCTGGATGGTGAGGATTTGAAAGTGATGAACTCTATCCTCATCCAATTTGCTTTTCCTGGAAGTTACTAAAATGAGTCCTGCTTCCCGCGAAAAAGCACTACAGCTAGAATGAAAATTTCAAAAAGAGCCGGGACAAATATACCAGAAGTGAAGGATGCCAGAGAGACCCACTCCGTGGATGAGTTCCTGCGTTTGATCCATCCAAATGTTGTCTGTGAGGCTTCGAAAAGGGATGCTGATTGAAAAAATTTCGAGACCCGGCAAAAAGGCTGCCGGGTCAGCTGATAGACTGAAAGCACAAACATTGGATCGAGATCTACTGGCAGGAGGTGCGTATGAAAGAGTCCCATTACAAAAGCTATGATGATCTGCCTCTGTTTCTCAATGCAAAAACAGTGGCAAAGGTTCTGGGCGTGTCACCATCTAGCGGTTACGAGTTGCTGCACGACCCGGGCTTCCCGGTGATGCGCGTCGGGAACCGGATGGTGGTGCCCAAGGAGCAGTTCATACAGTGGGTGAGCGATCACACAGGAGGTGGAACATGAAGTATAGAAATTACCGAGACGTTTTCTTTCTGCCCAACGAGTTGTTTCAGCTGGGACTGGACTATGGAGAACTGGCGGTCTGCAGTTTCCTGAAACGGTGCAAAAATCGAAAGACACATCAGTGCTGGCACAGCATCAAAACGATTGGCCATGCGGTAGGCATGAGTGAGAACACGGTGCGCAAGTGCATCCGCCGACTGGAGGAGCGGTAGCTTATCTCCACCGAGCCTACCGAGGTCACCACCAAAGCCAGTGGTCGGCACAGCGGAAATTTTCTGTTCACCCTCCGGCCAATTCAGGATGTGATCGCCGAATCCTACGCCTGACAGCTGGAGAGGGTAGAATTGGCTGCAGAGCGGCAACGGGTCGCCAAGTCCTTCCAGGAGCTGGAGACTCCAGCGTGACCGCCTGTGAGCCGCTGTGTGCCCCGTTTGCGTGAGCTCTTGCCCCTCCCAGTGGCTTCGGACGGATTTGGCCCGTTTTGGGGGTTTTACGAGGGACGAAAAAAGGAACAGGATAAACGCCGGGGTCACCGATGGTGCCTCCAGCCAGTCACATCTGCCCGCAGTGCGGGCAGTTACAGGAATTTTCCGGATGACCGAAAGTGGGGTCAAAACAGCCAGCGGGAATCACGTTTGCGGTCACTATCCCAGAACACCTACTGTCACAACAAAAAACAGGGAGCACGCCCTGGAAAAGAGCCGCTTTTGAGCAGAAAAGAGAAGTTTTCCCTGTACCTGACGCTGGAGAAAAAAGCAATTCCGGAACGCCGGTATCAGGAGGACGGGGGCCGCAGCCTCACCGCCTTCATCGAGAATGCCGTAGATTTCTATCTTGACTATCTCAGCGCCAATAATGCTGGTCTATTCCTCCCCGCCTCCGTCAAGTCCTGCCTGGATGGACGCTGGGACAGCTGGAAGATCGCCTGTCTTCCCTGCCTTCAAACAGGCAGTGGAGCAGGACATGGTGGCTGGCATCCTCGCTGACATCTACCAGTTCAGCGAGGAGGATCTCCGCCGTTGCCGTGCGCAGAGCGTCATCAATGTGAAGAAGGCCAATGGCCGCGTCTCGTTGGAACAGCGGGCGCGGGAGTTCTGGGAGTAGGACGATGAGTGGCAGGATTGATCGTGAAAAGCCCCTACCTGAAGTGTGGCGAGGATCATTCCGTCAGTGGATACCTCCACTACATCGGGACCAGGGAGCGGGTGGAGCTGCTCCCAGATGACCGTCCGCCAACCAGAAAGCAGGAGCAGTTCATCACGAAACTGGTGAAATATTTTCCGAATGTCAAAGAGCTGAATGAATTCTCCGGCTACGAAACCAAGCCTACCAAGGCCAATGCCTCCTCGCTCATCACTAGGGCGCTGGAGGAAAACTGGTCAGCACTACAGAAAACAGAGGGCTACATGAAGTACATCGCCACTCGTCCCAGGGCGGAGCGGCTGGGGGGCATGGTCTGTTTAGTGATGAGGACGGCGTGGACTTGGCAAAGGCCATGGAAGAACTGGACCACTACACTGGAAAGGTATGGACGCACATCCTCTCCCTGAAACGGAAGGATGCAACACGGCTGGACTGCGACAATGCTAAAGTGTGGATGAATCTGCTCCGGACAAACCACAACGACATCGCCGCCATGAACATTCCGCCGAATCACTTCCGATGGTACGCCGCTTTCCATGATGAGGTGAAGCACCCCCACGTACACATGATGGCGTGGTCGGCGGTACCCGGTGAGGCCTATCTCACCAGAGAGGGCATCCGCAAGATCAAGTCCACGCTCACCAACCAGATCTTCCGTCAGGAGATGCTCCACACCTACGAGCAGAAATCTCAGTCGCAGGATGAAGTGGTGCGGGAAGCTCGGCAGACCATCCGAAAACTCCCCCAGGAGATGGCTCGGACTATCTGTACTCGCCCTGAGATCGAGCAGAAGATGGCGCAGTTGGCTGAACAACTGGAAACGGTTAAGGGAAAGAAGTCCTACGGCTATCTCTCCAAGCCGGTGAAGAAAACCGTGGATGAGGTGGTGGACAAGCTGGAGGAACTGCAGGTAGTTCGTGCGTGCTATGACCAGTGGTGCAGGCTCCAGGGTGAGGTGGAAAGCTGCTACCACGACAAGCCCAGAGAGAAGAAAAGCTGTCCCAGGAGAAGGAGTTCTGGCAGATCAAGAACGCCGTCATTCAGGAGGCGGAACGCATTCGGCTGGAGGAGATCACCTTCGAGAATGATGACTTGGCTGAGTGCGATGAGTCGGAACAGGTGCAGAGCGAGTCCTCTGCCTGCTGGGAACTACGGCAAATCATCCGGGACGCGCCCTTTCCTCTGAAAGATCAGAACGATGCGGCAGAGGAATTGGAACGGCTGGCGGAACAGAGTGATCTCCATGCGCAGTACCTGATGGGTCTACTCTACCGGGATGGCCTTCTACTGATCCCGGACAGCCAGAGCGCGAAATACTGGCTCACCCAGGCGGCAAAGCAGGGATTGCCGGAGGCACAGTACGCTCTGGACAAACTGCTTTCTCTGACGATCTTGAAGTCTGTGATTCGGACGGGGGCATCCGCTGCTTGAAAGAAGCAGCTGGGAACGGGAACCACTTTGCCGCCTACCGGCTGGGCAAGAAGTATCTCAGCGGCGAGGTTGTGTCAAAAGATGCAGTCAGAGTCACAGAGCGCCTCACCTAGTCAGCGGAGGCGGGAAACCAGTATGCCCAGTATATGCTGGGAAAGTTGTATCTGACTGGGCAGAGTGTTCAGCCGGATCAGGTCCAGGCAATAGTGTGGTTCGGCAGGTCCGCTGAGGGAAATCAGTACGCCCAGTTCTTTCTGGAGCGGCACGATGATATTCGACCGCCCTCTGTCATGCTGGCAGTTACCCGCCTGCTCTACCACATGAGCCGGAGCTTTGAGGACTGCTCCCTGCCTCGATCCAGCACTGGTCTGCGCATCGACCGGAAGCGCCGGCAGAAACTCCAGGCGAGGCGTATCGCTCTGGGCCACAAGCCGGATGACCATGAGGATGAGTAGCATCAGGATGAAATGACGATGAAGGGATGGTGAGCTGCACGAGAAAGGAAAAAGGCCTCCCGCAAATACGGGAGGCCCGGCAGATCAAGAGGTGCCTTCTCCCACTCCGCCCACATAGAACTCGGCCATATCGTCCAGCCGCAGGCAGGCCAGGCGTCGGT
>OJUG01002200.1_pt1 | contig 21604 bp, 19 predicted proteins | sample 1599841 | NCBI WGS metagenome assembly OJUG01 (sample SAMN04168659, study PRJEB22393) | human gut metagenome | biome: human gut microbiome; feature: stool | host: Homo sapiens | collected 2014-05-12 | reverse complement strand
GGCGACCACCGAGATCTACACTCTTTCCCTACACGACGCTCTTCCGATCTACGAATGAAGCCTATGCGATTGCCAAAATTGCGGGGCTGGAAATGTGCAAATTTTATAAAAGGCAGTACGGCGATGATTTTATCAGCTGTATGCCCACGAATCTGTATGGCCCCCATGATAACTATGATCTGAAGGGAAGCCATGTGCTGCCCGCCATGATCCGGAAGTTCCATGAGGCAAAGGTGAACGGCGCGTCCACGGTGGAGCTGTGGGGCACCGGGACTCCCCTGCGCGAGTTCCTTTACGTGGATGATATGGCGGATGCCTGTGTGTTCCTTCTGGAAAATTACAGCGGTGAGCAGCATGTAAATATCGGCACCGGCAAAGAGATTACAATTAAGGAGCTGGCGGAGACCGTGCGCAGGACGGTGGGCTTTACCGGTGAAATCGTATGGAACAGCGCCATGCCTGACGGCACGCCCCGGAAGCTTACCGATGTGACCAAGCTGCACGGGCTGGGCTGGACACATAAGGTTGAGCTGGAGGAAGGCGTAAAGCTGGCTTATGACTGGTTCAGGGAAAATGTGGAGGCGGCAAGGCTGTAATTGACGGCAGCATGGAGCTGCGGGAATTAAAAAAAATGGCGGCAGCCGTAAACGAACAGTTAAAGTAACGGTCCTGTTACCTGAGCCGTTACCGATTAAGAATGGAGAATGGACATGAAAACATACGGAGTAGTAATGGCCGGGGGCGGAGGCACCAGATTGTGGCCGCTTTCCACGAAAAAGCTGCCCAAGCAGTTTCTGAACCTGTCCGGCAGGGAAACGCTGGTGAACGAGGCTGTGGACCGGCTTCTGGGCGTTGCGGATAAGGATGATATTTTTATTGTGACCAATGCCTCGCAGACGGAGGTGATGCTTTCGCAGACCGCAGGACGGGTGAAGGCGGATCATATCCTGGCGGAGCCGGCGGCGAGGAATACTGCGGCCTGTATCGGCTATGCGGCCATAACCATTTTGAAAAAGTACGGCGACGGCATCATGTGCGTGGTGCCCTCCGATCCTTATATCAGGGATGAAAAAGGGTTCCAGGAAACGCTGCAGGAAGCGGTAAAGGCCGCTGAGGAAACGGACGCCCTTGTGACCATCGGCATCAGCCCCACCTTTGCCGCTACCGGCTACGGCTATATTCGGAGCACTGCGGTGGAAGGGAAAGCGTACCGCAAGGTAGAGGAGTTTGTGGAAAAGCCGGATGAGGAAACGGCAAGGGAATACCTGGAGGCAGGCAGCTATGCCTGGAACAGCGGCATGTTTATCTGGAAGGCTTCCACCATCCTTTCTTATTATAAGAAACTGCTCCCGGATATTTATGAATGCCTGATGAAGCTGGAGGAGGGCTTTTGCACTCCCGGAGAGGAAGCGCTTCTGTGGGAGGTTTATCCTGCAATCCCGAAGATTTCCGTGGATTATGGCATTATGGAAAGGGCGGATCATGTGCTCATGCTGACAGGCGATTTCGGCTGGAGCGACGTGGGCGGCTGGGACGCTTTTGACGCGCTGAAAAGCAGGGATGAAAACGGAAATCTGACCGTGGGAAAAACTTTGCTTCTTGACAGCAGGAACTGTACCGCGTATTCTGTAGACAAGCTGATCGCTGCCGTAGGCGTTGAGGATCTGATCATTGTGCAGGCCGGGGAAGCCGTTCTGGTATGCCCGCAGGCCGAGGCGCAGAGAGTGAAAGAGATCGTGGAGGCCCTGTCGGAAAAAGGAGAAAATTCGTATCTGTAGCGCGAAATTTCTCGATCGCTAATCATTCTATTTCCGGTGATACCGTGATATCATTGTAGATGGACCTGGAAAAAACTACCTTTGAGCAGGTCTGCGCACCTGTTGCGCTGACTGTAAGAAAGTGATTCAGGAGTGCCGAAATCCATCGCCAAAGGTGATACAGGCCGGATTTTGGCTGTAACTGTGAAGGTACTGAACAGTTACCGTCACGCACGGACATCAGGAGGAGAAGAATGGTTACGGAAAATTTAACGCAGGCACAGATAGAACGCTACGTATCGGAATTCATGCTGGAGCTGGGAGTGCCGGCTCATCTGAGGGGATATTATTATCTGCGGGAGGCCATTGTTCTCACTGCTTTGGATATGGAACTGGTAGGAAGCGTAACCAAGCTTCTCTACCCCGGTATTGCAAAAAACAACCATACCAATATCCAGCGGGTGGAAAGGGCGATCCGTAATGCCATAGAGGTTTCCTGGGAGAGAGGAAACCCGGCCGTATTCGAGGATTTATTCGGCTACAGCGCCGCTTCCGGGGCAGTAAGGCCGACAAACAGCGAATACATAGCCCGGATAGCGGACCGTATCCGTATGGACGGGCCGCTGGAGCCGGAAGCTTAATAAGGCTGCCTGCCTTACTGCTGTGCAGAAGGACAAGCGGCCGGTTACGTCAGGAGGAATACCCATGAGTTTACTGAGCGTCATTGTCCCATGCTACAATGAAGAGGAAAACGTAGATTGTTTCTATGAGGAATTGATGAAAAATACCCCCTTTTTTGAAAAAGAAGGGCTGGAACTGGAAATCCTGTATGTGGATGACGGTTCCAAAGACAGGACTGTGGAGGAAGTTAAAGACTTAAGGAAGAGGGATGAAAGGGTGCATCTGATTTCCTTTTCCCGGAATTTCGGGAAGGAATCCGCTATTTATGCGGGGCTGCAGAAAGCGAAGGGCGATTATGTGGTTATGATGGATGCGGATCTGCAGGATCCGCCGTCCCTGCTTCCGGAAATGTTTTCATATATAAAAGAAGGTTATGATTCCGTGGCAACCAGAAGGGTGACAAGAAAGGGAGAACCGCCAATCCGTTCCTTTTTTGCACGGATGTTTTACCGCCTTGTGAACCGGATTTCCAAAACGGAAATTGTGGATGGGGCCAGGGATTACCGGCTGATGACCAGGCAGGTGGTTGACTCCATTCTTCAGATGACAGAGTATAACCGGTTTACCAAGGGGATTTTCGGCTGGGTGGGGTATTCCACCAAATGGCTGGAGTTCGAAAATGTGGAGCGCGCCCATGGAGAAACAAAGTGGAATTTCTGGAAGCTGTTCATTTATGCGCTTGACGGCATCACTGCTTTTTCCACGGTTCCGCTGGCATTAGCCTCCTTTATGGGGGTTCTGTTCTGTTTTGTGGCATTTCTGCTGATTCTTGTTATTGTGATTAAGACGCTGGCGATAGGAGATCCGGTGGGCGGCTGGCCTTCCATGGTATGTATTATCTGCATGGTCAGCGGCGTGCAGCTTTTCTGTCTGGGGATTGTGGGGCAGTACCTGTCCAAGACCTATATGGAAGTGAAGAAGCGGCCTATTTATCTGGTGAAGGAAGAGCTGTAATGAAGAATGATTTAATAAGTATTGTCATGCCTGTTTACAACGCTTCAGCGTACCTGGAAAAAACAGTGGAAACGGTACGCCGTCAGACCTGCACAAGCTGGGAGCTGATTGCGGTGGATGATTGTTCCACGGATGACAGCTTTCAGGTTCTCCAAAGGCTTGCCGGGGAGGATGCAAGAATCCGTCCGGTCAGGCAGGAGGGCAACCAGGGAGCGGCAGCGGCGAGAAACAGGGGTGTTGCGCTGGCTGAGGGCAGATATCTGGCCTATTTGGATGCAGACGATTTATGGACAAAAACAAAACTGGAAAAAGAGCTTGCTTTTTTAAAGGAAAAGCAGGCTGCTTTTGCATTTACAGGATATGAATTCGGAGACAGTGAGGGCGTGGGAAACGGAAAGGTTGTCCATGTGCCGGAAACCCTCACTTATAAAAAAGCGCTGTCCAGAACTGTGATTTTTACAACCACAGTCCTCTTTGATCTGGAAAAAATCAGTAAGGATCTGGTGAGCATGCCCCGGGTAAAGAGCGAGGATACCGCCACATGGTGGAGGATTCTGCGAAACGGTTATACTGCCTATGGCCTGGATGAAAACCTGGCGGTTTACAGAAGGCCCGCAAGCTCCCTCTCCTCCAACAAGCTGGAAGCCATCCGGCGGATCTGGCATCTGTACCGGAAACAGGAGAAGCTTTCCCTGCCTGTGAGCGCATGGCACTTCTGCTTCTGGGCGTGGCGCGCGGTTGCAAGGAGAGTTTAGGTATGGTAAACTATTAGCGATTGCTGCCATGCTGCACAAAGCGTATGAAATAAGGGCATACTATACAAAAGAAAAGGAACTGCGGCTGTGAAGAAGCACAACAGCCCCAGGGAGCTGCTGAAGGAGAAACGATGAATCAGAAGGAATCCAGAAAAAGACTGCTGATTTTACTGCTGTCATATATTGGTTTGCTGGCTATGCTGGGAGGATATGTCATAGCCTATTTCGGTTATTATTATCCGGTGATTATCAGGCATGATACGAAGCTTTATTTTAAGGGACATCTTCTGATTTTTGCTTTTTACCTGGTGGTTCTGTTCCTGTTTATGAAGACCTACGGCGGGCTGAGGATTGGATATCAGAAGCCCATGGAGGTTTTTGGTTCCCAGGTATTTGCACTTCTATGTACCAATGTTTTTTCTTATCTGCAGATGGCGATGATCCACGGCTGGTTGATTCCTCCGGTTCCGCTGCTGCTGACGCTCATTGGGCAGATTGTGTTCGGCGCATTTTATACCTGGCTGTCCTACCGCATCTACAGGAAGCTTTTCCCGCCAAGGCAGCTGCTGCTGATTTATGGCGATCGTCCCACTGAGGATATCCAGCGTAAATTCGCCAGCCGCAAGGACAAGTATAATATTGTAAAATGTATGAACATTTCAGCCGGAGCCGACGCGATTCTTGACGAGGTGGAAAAGGGCTACGGCGGCGTGGTTCTGTGGGACATCCCCACGGCGGTGAGGAATAAGCTGATCAAGTACTGCTACAGCCGCTCCGTCCGTATTTATATGATGCCTAAAATTCCGGATGTTATCATCAAGGGCTCCGAACAGCTGCATCTTTTTGATACGCCGATTTTTCTGACCCGGGAATTTGCGCTCACCGTGGAGCAGCAGATTTTCAAGCGCTGCATCGATGTTGTGTGCGCGTTGATTTTGCTGGTGCTCGCTTCGCCCTTCATGCTGATTACGGCCATTGTAATCAAGCTTTATGACGGCGGTCCGGTCCTGTATAAGCAGATACGTTGCACCAGGGATGCAAAGGAATTCAAAATCCTGAAATTCCGCAGCATGAGAGTGGATGCGGAGAAGGACGGCGTGGCAAGGCTTGCCGCCAAAAATGATTCCCGCATTACACCGGTGGGGAAATTCATCCGTGCGGTCCGGATTGACGAGCTTCCGCAGCTTATCAATATCCTGAAAGGGGAAATGTCCTTTATCGGTCCCCGTCCGGAACGGCCGGAAATCATCGCCCAGTATATGGAGGAGATGCCGGAATTTGCGTTCCGCATGAAGGTGAAGGCAGGCCTGGCCGGTTACGCGCAGGTTTATGGAAAATACAATACGACTCCCTATGACAAGCTGAAGCTGGATCTGACCTATATCGAAAATTATACTGTATGGCTGGATATCAGGCTGATGCTGCTTACGCTGAAGATCCTTTTCAAGGCGGAAAGCACCGAGGGTGTGGAATCCACACAGATCACGGCGATAAAGTCGGAATCCGATGAGGACAATAAATAATGAGAGAAGAAAAATTCTGGCAGGAGGGCATGGACGGAAAGCGTTTTGCCCTCTGTCTTTTCAAAAAAGGATGGATTATCCTGGCGGCAGCGCTGGCAGGAGCCGCCGTGGCGGCGGGAATCTATCTCTTTGCGGCGCTGGTGCTTGGCGGAAAGCCGGAGTATCAGGTGTTTTCCCAGTACCGGATCTATTTTGACAAGGAGAAATACGGGGAAATCGAAGACTATTACAATGCCTATACCTGGGGGGAAATCATGAAGACCGACCAGGTGGTGGATTTTGTCATGGAGGCGCTGCCGGAGGGAATCAGCAAGGCCCAGGTAAAGGCGTCCGTTTCCGTGGGGCAGATGAACGATGTGAAAATTATGCCCTTGTACATCACCACGCAGGATGCCGGGCTCTCGCAGGAAATTGCCGAGGCTTATGTGTACGGCCTGGACATGTTTGCCAAATCCATCGAGGGGCTTAGCGGGATGCAGTGCTGGACGGTGGAGCCTGCAACGCAGGTGCCCCGTGCAACGAAAACTGTGAATGCATTTATTTTCGGCGGTATTCTTGGTGCGGTGTTCTCTTTTCTGGTTCTCGTATTTTTTTATATTCTGGATGATTCCATTTATCTGGAGGAGGACTTTGCGAAGCGTTTCCGTATTCCGGTGCTGGGGATCCTGACCCGGGGGAAGGATGCGGATTATCTGGAGGAACTGAAAGGGAACGCGGCATTCCTGTTAAAAGGAAGCAAGCGGATCTGCCTGGTGGACGGGAGCTGCCTGAAACAGACGGGGCGGATGGAGAAATCAGGGCAGACGGAAAAGACAGGTCAGACGGAGAAATCAGGGCGGACAGGAAAAACGGGTCAGACGGAGATAACAGATCAGATGGAAAAAACGGGTCACGAAACCGGACAGGGAGCGGCTGCCGGGGCCTCTGCCGTCATGCCGTCCTGCCGGGAGGCCGGTGAACTGCTGTCAGCCGCGGCGGGGGAAAATGCGGAGACCCTTGTTACTGCCTGGCCCTTCGGGGAAAAGGAAGTGCGCATGCTGCACAGTGTGGACAGCGTAGTGCTTGCGGTTCCCTGTGGGTTCGGAAACGGCAGGGCGCTTTTTCATCTGGCGGCGCAGCTGGAAAAGCTGGGAATCACGGCCGCGGGCGCTGTGCTCACGGATGCGGATGATAAATTCCTCAGGGCCTATTACGGGAAGAAAAAACGTAAAGCGTCCGGAAAGAGAAAATAATGGACATGAAAATGCAGTTTCTTGTTTCCGCCGTGAAGGAGGATGTGGAAACGCTTGCGGAGCGTATGAACCTTCAGGCGGATGCGATTATTGTAAATCAGTGTGATGAAAATGCATACAGGGAGTATACGTATCAGGGACATACCATGAAATGCTACAGCTTTGCGGAGCGCGGCGTGGGGCTTTCCAGGAATAACTGTCTGATGCGTGCGGACGGGGATTTGTGTGTGTTCGCAGATGAGGATATCGTTTACCGGCCGGGAGCGGCGCGGGCGATTGCGCTGGAATTTGAAAAAAATCCGAAGGCGGACATGATCCTTTTTGATATGGAGGTGCCCCGGGATCGGGCTACCTACCACATTGATACGTACGGAAGGGTACGCTGGTACAACTGCGGCAGGTATCCGACCTACAGCTTTGCGGCGAGGACGGAAAAGCTTCATGAAGCCAATGTGACATTTTCCCTGCTCTTCGGGGGCGGGGCCAGGTACAGCAATGGCGAGGACAGCCTGTTTTTAGCGGAATGCATCCGGAAGGGGCTGAAGGTGTATAAGGCGCCGGTGACCATCGGAAAGGAAAACGGGAGGCCGTCCACCTGGTTTCATGGCTATAATGAAAAATTTTTCTATGACAGAGGGGTTCTGTATCATTTCCTGTATGGCAGGGCCGCTTTGCTTATGGCGTTGCGTTTTCTGTATAAGCACAAGGGTGTCATGTGTAAGGAGATGCCCTTTTCCAGGGCATTTTCGCTGATGTGCAGGGGAATACGCAGGGAAAACGGCCGGCAGGAGTAATTGGGACCGCACAGTTACCCGCAGGAGACGGAAGGTGAAGGCGGATGATATTTTATGGACTTCTGGGCGCGGTGACCATCGCGCTGGCATGTTTGGTAGATAATAGAGCTTCCTGTTGTGCCAAAGCAGTGGGCGGAATGGGGATGACGAGGCGGCAGGCGTGCAGCTGCGCCGCGCTTTTTACTCTGTTTCTGGTGCTGGCAGGTACGGCGGCGCTGCGTATTGATGTGGGAAATGATTACGGAAATTATGTGAATACCTTCCATGAAATCTATGTGGGAGGCTATGTGGTGACGGAGCCGGGCTTCAACTGGCTGGTACGTTTCCTGTTCCTGCTTTCCGGCGGGGAGAATTACCTGCTTGTTTTTGGCCTGTTTGCGGTGGTTACGGCGGTAATTTTCCTGAAGGCCATGTATGATCAGAGCGTGGACTTTACGTTATCCTTTGCTCTGTTTATGCTGCTTGGCCTGTATTTCCGTACCTTCAATACGGTGCGTTATTATTTTGTGCTGGCGGTTACGCTGTACAGCCTCCGCTATGTGCTGAAACGGGAATACGGTAAATTCGTGCTGCTTATACTACTGGCAGCGCTGTTCCATAAATCGGTGCTGGTAGTCATTCCCCTTTATCTGATCGCCGCGCTTCCCTGGAAAAAATGGCAGGTGGCTCTGGGAGCGGCATTCGCGGTCAGCCTCCCGCTGTTTCAGGGGTTCTGGATGAAGATGGTGCTGTGGCTGTATCCCTCCTACCAGAACACGGTATATCTGCAGAAGGAAACCGGGCTGGAGGGAAGCCTGATGGGCATCATCCGCTGCGCCGCGGTGCTGGTGCTGGGACTTTTTGCCTATCGGGAGACGATAAAGGAGAACCGGGCCAATCTTTTTTATTTTAAGCTGAACCTGCTGGGGCTGGCGCTTTATACCTGCGCTTCCTTTCTGCCTCTTGTGTCCAGGTTTGGCTACTATCTGATTACGGCGCATGTGCTCCTGGTGCCGGGGATTTTAATGGGAATGCCAGATGAGGCGCCGGAGCCTGGGGGCGCGTCCGCTTTGCGGCTCCTGAAAAAAGGCGCCGGAAAGAAGAAAAAAGTGATGTTCCTCCTGACAGCGGCTTTTTGCCTGCTGTATTTTGCCTATTTCCTCCTAACAGCCCATCAGGAGGGAGTGCGCGTGCTGCCCTATCACAGCTGGATTTTTACGGAGAAGGAATGGTTGAATGGCTCATTTATTTTTTAGTATTGTGGTCGTGTCGCTGAATCCGGGAGAAAAGCTTGTGCCCACGCTGAAGAGCGTGCTGGATCAGGACTATGGGAATTTTGAAATTATCATTAAGGATGGAGGCTCTACGGACGGCTCCGTTGAGAAGCTGGAAGAACTGCCGGCGGACAGCAGGATCCGTTTTTTCCGGGAGCCGGATAAGGGCATTTATGACGGGATGAACCAGGCGCTTGCCCATGCCCGGGGGCGTTTCCTGCTTTTTTTAAATTGCGGCGACCGGCTTTACAGCAGAAGCGTGCTGTCGGAAACAGCTGAATTCATTGAAAAAACGGAGAAAGAAAGCCTGTGCCGCACGAGGCCGTATATTTTTTACGGGGATCAGTATAATGAACTGCAGGACTGTCCGGTGCATTCCGCGCCGCGGATGAATGATTTCGCCTGTTACCGGAATGTGCCCTGCCATCAGGTCTGCTTCTATGACGCCGGCCTGTTTGCGGAGCGGGGATATGATACGGATTTCCGGGTGCGGGCGGATTATGAGCATTTCCTGTACTGTATTTATGACAGGAAGGCGGAGGCTGTGTATATGCCGGTGACAGTGGCCTTCTACGAGGGAGGCGGTTTTTCGGAAACCAGGGAAAACCGGAAGCGTTCCGCGCTGGAGCACAGGGTGATCACACGTTTTTATCAGGGCTTTTGGAAAAGAAGTTTCTATTCCTTCCTCATGCTGGCTACTTTGGCGCCGCTGCGCACGAAAATCGCGGAAAGCCCTTCGTTATCAAAGGGCTATAATGCGGTTAAATCTGCGGTCTACAGGAGGAAAAAAGGATGAGGGAAGAAAGTAAGCGGTTGCGGGTGTTATGGCTGTGCAATATCTGTCCTCCTTCGGCGGCTGCCGCGCTGGGGCGCAGCTACAGCGTCAGGGAAGGGTGGCTGACCGGGGCATTGAACCGTTATCTGGCGGATGAGGAGCAGGATTTGGAGCTGGGCATCTGCTTTCCTTCTGAAGAAGAGGAGCTTTCGCAGTTTAGCGGCAGGATAAAGCTTAAGGAGCTGACGGATGCGCCGGAAGCGGGAGAAAAAGAAGTATACGTGTATGGCTTCCGGGAAAATCTGAAGAGGCCTGAGCTATATGATTTGTCGATGGAAAAGCGGTTTGCAGGAATTCTTGCAGATTTCAAACCGGATCTGGTGCATATTTTCGGTACGGAGTTTCCCCATGCGCTGGCCATGGTGAGAAGTTTTCAGCGGCCGGAACGGACGCTGGTGGGGATCCAGGGGCTGATAGGCGCGTGCGCAGAAAGCTATATGGCGGATCTGCCGGAAACCGTACAGAAAAAGGCGACCTTCCGGGATCTGCTGAGAAAGGACAGCCTGCGTATGCAGCAGGAAAAGTTCCGTATCCGGGGGGAACGGGAGCGGCAGGTGCTCCAGGGCAGCGGCCATGTGACCGGGCGGACCGTTTTTGACAGGGAGGGATCCCTTGCATGTAATCAGGGGCTTGTTTACCATAAAATGAACGAAACCATGCGGTCCTGTTTTTACCAGGGAAGCTGGAGGCGGGACAGCTGCAGGAGCTATGAAATCTTTGCCAGCCAGGGGGATTATCCGCTGAAGGGATTCCATTATCTGCTGCAGGCCATGCCGGAAATCCTGCAGAAATTTCCCGAAGCGCATATCAGCGTGGCGGGAATCGGTATTACGGCCTATGGCAGCCTGAAGGAAAAGCTGAAAATCTCCGGCTACGGCAAATATCTGCGGAAGCTGATGGAAGAAAACGGGCTGGAGGATAAAATTACCGTGTTGGGCCAGCTTTCGGATGTGCAGATGAAGGAGGCTTATTTGAACAGCCATGTATTCGTCTGTCCCTCCGCGCTGGAAAATTCCCCCAATTCCCTGGGGGAGGCCATGCTGCTGGGGGTTCCCTGCGCCGCCTCCCGGACGGGGGGCATCCCGGATATGGCGGAGGATCAAAGAAGCGCGCTGCTGTTTGAGAAAGGCAATGTGCATGAGCTGGCCCAATGCGTGATCCGGATATTTGAAAATGACGGGCTGGCGGACAGCCTTTCCCGGGAAGCGGCGAAGCAGGCCGGACGTAATCACGACGGGGATGAAAATTATGCCGTCCTGATGGGGATATACCGGGATATGATTAACCGGGGGAGTGTTCATGAAAATTAACTTTATTTCCAATTACATCAACCATCACCAGATTCCTTTCTGCGACTGCCTTTACCGGAAGCTGGGGGAGGATTTTACGTTTATACAGACGGAGCCTATGGAGGAGGAGCGGGTAAAAATGGGCTGGGCGGTGGACGCCCGGTCGATTCCCTATGTGCATCTGCTTTATGAAGAACCGGAGGTCTGCAGGGGGCTGATAGAGGACTGTGATCTGCTGCTTGCCGGCTGGATGGAGCAGGAGGAGCTGATTACCGGAAGGCTTGGCAGCGGAAAGCCGGCCATACGCATCAGCGAACGGATTTACCGGGAGGGGCAGTGGAAGGCGGTTTCTCCCAGGGGGCTGGCGCACAAATACAGGGAGCACATCCGGTACAGGAACAAGCCGGTCTATCTGCTTTGCGCGGGCGCATATGTGGCTTCGGATTTTTCACTGATTCATGCGTATCCGGGGAAACGGTTCCGGTTCGGGTACTTTCCGGAAACCAGACATTACGATGGGAAGGGGCCGGAGGAGCGAAAGGCTGAGGATGGGCCGGTGCAGATTGTCTGGGCGGGCCGGATGATGCCGTTAAAGCACCCGGAATTTGTGGTGAGGCTGGCGGAGGATCTGCGGGAAAAGGGGCTGGATTACCGCATCCATTTTATCGGCAGCGGGGAGCTGGAGGATCAGCTGAAGGGCGAAATCGAACAAAAAGGCCTCTCGGACCGGGTCATTCTGTACGGCTTTCTTGAGCCGGGTGAGGTGCGAAAGAAGATGGAGGAGAGCCATATCCATCTTTTTACAAGCAACCATCTGGAGGGCTGGGGCGCCGTGGTGAATGAAGCCATGAACAGCGGCTGCGCTGTGGTGGCGAATTCGGAACCGGGCGCGGTGCCCTATCTTATTGAAAACCGTGTGAACGGGATGATTTACCGGGAAGGAAGCTATGAGCAGTTCCGGGAGGCGGTGGTTTATCTGATGGAGCATGAGGAGGAACGGCGGCAGATGGGACGCAGGGCCTATGATACCATCTGTTCCCTGTGGAATGCGGAAAATGCGGCGGCGCAGTGTCTGCGTTTTTATGATAACTGGCAGAAGGGAAGGGTGGAGCCGCCCGCAGAGGGGCCTTTTTCCATCGCCCCTGTCATCTGGCCGGGAAGGAGATCGGTATGAGGAATGAGGATCCGCTTATCACTGTCATCATCCCGATTTATAATATCATGGACTGTCTGGAGCGCTGTGTGAGCTCGGTGTGCGCCCAGACCTACCGGAACCTGGAAATCCTGCTGGTGGACGATGGATCCACCGACGGCACGGGGGCGCTGTGTGACCGGCTGGCGGAGCGGGACGGGCGGATCCGGGTGTTCCATAAGGAAAACGGCGGCTCCTCCTCTGCCCGGAATTTAGGGCTGCAAAAGGCGCGCGGGGAATATCTGGGCTTTGTGGACAGCGACGATTTTATTGAGCCGGATATGTATGAAAGGCTGATGGAACAGGTAAAGGCGGGCGGTTACAGCATCGTCCAGGCTTCCAGGGATGAGATTGATGAAAACGGGCAAAAGAGGGCGGATGTATGTACGCCGCCTGAAAAGGTGACTTTTTTGTCCGGGGAAGCCTTCCTGCGGGAGCTGCTGCTGCACAGGGGGGACTGTTCCTTCTGTACCAAGCTGACGGCTCGAAGCCTTTTCGGGGAGAAACGGTTCCCTGAGGGGGAGCTGAACGAGGATTTTTACCTGCTGGTGGAGCTTTTGCAGGAGACGGAGGGCGTCTGTATCCTTCCTCAGCAGCTTTATCATGTATATTACCGCATGGGCAGCAATACCAGGCGGAAGGAGCGGAATGATTTTTCCAGGGTTTTTGTGGATATTGTGAAGAATGCAGACTATGTCCAGGTGATAGTGGAGGAAAAATATCCGGCGCTGCAAAAGGAAGCGGTGCGCTTCGGCCTGTATCAGCGGCTGGATTATCTGCTGCATATCCCGGTGGGACTTATGGTGCGGGAGGATAGCTTTTATACGGCGGTAAAAAAATACTGCCGCAGGCATGCCGCCGATACTGTGGTTTCCCCCTACCTGACGGCAAAGCAGAAGGTATATCTGCTGCTTCTGTCCGCAGCACCCAAAACGGTGCGGCGGCTCCATGGCCTGACAATGCGGGCGCGGGGCGTGTAGAAGAGGGGTATTATAAAAAAGGAGGGGCGGATGCTTCATTTCGAGGAAATAGATAAATACAGGGAAAATAACCGGATTGAAGCGAAACGGGCGCAGGGAGGCTTTCCGCGCAGCCTGTGGGAGACCTATTCCGCTTTTGCCAATACCATCGGCGGCGTGATCCTCCTGGGAGTGGAGGAGCTGCCGGATAAATCCTTCCGTCCGGTTAAGCTTCCTTCGCCGGAATGGCTTGTTGAGGAGTTTTGGCGTCTTGTAAATGACAGGCAGATCGTAAGCGCCAATATCCTGGAGGAAAGCCATGTGCAGATTGTGGAGGCGGGAATCGGCGGACAGGGCGCCGGGGAGCTTCCCTTACAGGCGCAGGGCAGCAAAACTTCCCCTTTTCCGGCAGAAAACAGCGGTAGGGGAAGGATTGTGGTAATCGAGGTCCCCAGGGCGGACCGCAGGGAAAAACCGGTTTATATCGGAAACGATCCTTATATGGGCTCCTACCGCAGGAATGGGGAAGGGGATTACCGGTGTACCCGGGACGAGGTGGACAGCATGCTGCGGGACGCGGCAGGCGGTTCCCAGGATATTCAGGTCTTTGGGGATATGGGAATGGAGGTCCTGGACGGGGATACGGTGGAGAGGTATCGGCAGGAGTATTTTGTCTGCCATCCGGAGGAGTCCCCGGCACAGCTGTCTGTTCCGGAGTTCCTGGAAAAACTGGGAGCCATGGAGACGGACGGCAGCGGTATCAGCCATGTGACAGCCGCAGGGCTTCTGATGTTTGGAAGAGAGCCGGAAATCATAAAGAAATTCTCCCGCTTCCATCTGGAATATACGGAAGAAGGGGACGCGGCTTCCAATGGTATTTTTTCAGATTCCGGAGACTGGAGCGGCAGCCTGTTTGATTTTTATCTGCGGGTGTCAGCCAGAATTATGTCAGCAGGCCCATTTTTATCGGAAGGACAGGCGCAGGAAGGAAAAGGACAGGCAGCGGATGGCCCGCAGAAGGGGATCTGTGAGGCTCTTGCCAACGCGTTAAGCCATGCCAACTATTACGACCGTATGGGCGTGGTTGTCCGCCGGGAAAGGAAGCAGCTTGCGATTGCCAATCCGGGGGATATGCGAGTGGCCGAGGAAGCAGTGATTCACGGCGCGGCGCCGGATGCCAGGAATGAACGTATCAGCCGTATGTTCCATCTGATAGGAGTGGGGGACGGAACCGGAAAGGGGCTGACCGAAATACGCCGCATCTGGAACAGCAACGGCTGGAACCGGCCGCGGCTGCTGGAGGAATTCAATCCGGACAGAGTGGTTCTGATTCTGCCGCTGACAGGGGAGGAAGAGGCCGGGAAGCAGCTGCAGGCGCGCGGGCGGAAGGAACACCTGGAAGAAACGAAGCTTCCCAGGATACTTGACTATCTTAGGGACAATGTGCGGGCAGGCGGAAAGGAAATTGCAAAGGCAATGGGAATTTCCGAAAAAGAAGCGCTTTTGTGCCTGGCCTTATTGGAGAAGGAAAGTATGATTGTCCATGAGGAGGGCAAAGGAGAGGTGCGGTACCGCCTGCGGGATTGAGGGACTGTTTTTCAGGGAAAACAGTTCGGGCACAGAGCGTTTCAGTTCATCCAGGTCTGCGCATTTACCGCGCTGACGGATTCAGGTGCATTGCATTAGCCGGTAGGCTATGTTATAATGCCGATAGAAACCGGCTTTTCCTTGAAGGGTCCTGAACTCTCGGCAGTACCGGCCGAAAAGCAGAAAGGGAGCAGCTGTGATGATGCGGGGCGGCAGGCTGTTTTGTCTGCGGCTTCAGCTACACGAGTGCTTTTGTGCGCAGATGAGAGTAAAGATGTATAGACCATCAGAAGAAAAGGGAAACTATACACAAATGGAGGAAAGTTCATGTTAGATAATAAAACGATACTGATAACCGGCGGGACCGGCTCTTTTGGCAAATGTTTTACCAAGTATGCGCTGACCCACTACAATCCAAAGAAAATCATTATTTATTCCAGGGATGAATTCAAACAGTACCTGATGCAGAATGAATTCAAGGAATATGAATCAAAAATGCGTTACTTTATCGGTGACGTAAGAGACAAGGACAGGCTGAAAAGGGCTTTTGAAGGTGTGGATTATGTCATCCATGCGGCGGCCCTGAAGCAGGTTCCTGCCTGTGAATATAATCCCAACGAAGCCATTAAGACCAATATAAACGGTGCGCAGAACGTGATTGACGCGGCGCTGGATTCTAATGTAAAAAAGGTGGTGGCCCTGTCTACAGATAAGGCGGTCAATCCGGTAAATCTTTACGGCGGAACCAAGCTGGTGAGTGATAAGCTTTTTGTAGCGGCTAATGCCTATGCGGGCAATAAGGACATCAGCTTTTCCATCGTGCGTTACGGGAATGTGGCAGGAAGCCGCGGCTCCATCATCCCTCTTTTTAACAATATCATTAAAAACGGGGGCACGGAGCTGCCTATTACGGATTTCCGCATGACACGTTTCTGGATTAGCCTGACAGAGGGCGTGGAGCTTGTTATCAAAGCACTGAAGGAGGCGAAGGGCGGCGAAACCTTCATCAGCAAGATCCCTTCCTTTAAAGTGACAGATCTGGCCGAGGCCATGCTTCCCGGCTGTACGAAGAAGGAAATCGGCATCCGTCCCGGTGAAAAGCTCCATGAAATCATGGTGACACCGGAGGATTCCTTCAATACCTACGAATATGACAAGCATTTCATCGTATATCCTCAGGTGGTATGGAATGACAGGCAGGTTCCGGATCTGAGCGGCGTAAAGGTGGAGGAGGGCTTCTCCTACAGCTCAGGGAACAATAAGGAATGGCTTACCGTGGAGGATATCCGCGAGCTTCTTAAGAACGTGGAACTGGAGAAATAAAAATCAGAGGGGGCCTTTACGCGGCTGCTCCGGGTATCGCTTCCGGGAGACAGGAGCTGCATAAGGCGCCCTTCTTTTTGCAGCTTAAACAGTTCAGGATATGGGAAAGGACAATTTTATGGAAGAAAAAATATGGGGGCTTCCGGCGGCGGCAGGCGGATCGCCGGTCAGGGAGACAAAAATATATTACGGACATCAGTATCTGGACGAGGCAGATTATCAGGCGGTTTTGGACGTGCTCAAAAGCGACGCCCTCACCTGCGGTCCCAAAATCGGAGAGCTGGAGGAACGGCTTTGCAGCATTACGGGGGCGAAGCATGCCGTATCGGTATCTAACGGCACAGCGGCTCTACATATCGCCTGCCTTGCTGCGGGAGTGGGCCCGGGGGATGAGGTGATAACCACGCCTATCACCTTTGCGGCTTCCGCAAACTGCGCCCTGTACTGCGGCGCAAGACCTGTATTTGCCGATATTGATGACAAAACCTACAATATAGATCCGAAAAGCGTGGAGCAATGCGTGACGGAAAAAACGAAAGCGGTGGTTGCCGTGGATTATACCGGCCAATCAACGGATTTGAAGGCTCTGCGGAAAATCTGTGACAAATATGGACTGATTTTAATTACGGACGGCGCCCATTCCATCGGCACCTTTTATGACGGGAAGGCAACCGGTTCTATTGCGGATATGACCACCTTCAGTTTCCATCCGGTGAAAACCGTAACTGCAGGAGAGGGCGGCGCCGTAATGACAAACAGCGACGAGCTGTATAAAAAGCTGGTACTGTTCGGAAGACACGGCATTACCAGAAATCCGGACTGGATGGAAAATACACCGGAAGGACCTTGGTATTATGAGCAAATCGAGCTTGGCTATAATTACCGTATGACGGATATCCAGGCGGCTTTGCTGCTCAGCCAGCTGGACAAGCTGGAGATGTTCAAGGCCCGCAGGAAGGAAATCGTGAAGCGCTATAACGAAGCCTTTTCACAGATGCCGCAGATTACGGTGCAGGAGGAAATCCCGGAATCCGATACTACAAGGCATCTGTATATCCTGAGAATCATGCCGGAAGCGCTGACCATAGACAGAAAGGGATTTTTCGAGGCGCTGGCGGCGGAAAATATCTGCTGCAATGTGCACTATATCCCCACCTATTATTTTCCATATTATCAGAAACTTGGATATCAAAAGGGGCTGTGCCCGAAGGCGGAAAAGCTGTATGAGGAAATCATCAGCCTGCCTCTTTACTATGGAATGAGCGATGCGGACGTGGAGGATGTGATTACGGCGGTTGGGAAAATAGCGTCCTATTATGCAAAATAGAGAGAAAAAGCCGGCCGTTGCATCCTGATGATAACAGGATGCGTCTGACAGGCCGGAGGAGAGTATATGCAGACAGAGGTGAAAAAAAAGAGTTGGCATCTGCCGGATGGAAAGCAGAAAGGAATATTAATCTGGGGCAGCGTAATATTTTTTACATTGCTGTACTTGTCCCTGATTTTTAATAACAATGTATGGACGGACGAAATTTTCAGCATGAATCTGTTCAAGGCGGGCTTCGGAGAAATCGTATCGGAAACGGCAAAGGATGTGCATCCGCCGCTGTATTATTTCCTGGGACGTTTGTTCCGGCTTCTGTTCGGGGAAAGCCTGCAGGTACAGAAGGTACTGACGCTGATTCCCATGAGCCTGACGCTTGTTCTGGGAGCGACGAAGGTGAGAAAATATTTCGGGGACAGAACCTCTATTCTGTTTATCATCCTGCTTGGCTGCATTCCCTGCTCCATGGTTTATGCGGTCCAGGTGCGTATGTATTCCTGGGCGCTTTTCTGTGTTACGGCGTGCGGGCTGGCCGCCTGGGAAATCTACGTGAATGACAGATGGAGCTGTTGGATCTGGCTTACCGTAACGGCTGTGGCGGCGGCCTATCTGCATTATTTTGCATTTGCATCCGTTATCATCATTAACGGACTGCTGTTCCTGGCGCTGCTTTTTTCCAGGGAAAAAAGAAAGAAGCTTGGGAAATGGGTGCTGTTTTCGCTGCTTATGACGGCGCTTTACCTGCCCTGGATGCCTTATTTTTACGAACAGGTAACCAGGGTGGAGGCCGGTTATTGGATACCGCCCATCACCGGGGAAACGGTGTGGAGCTACTTTTTATGGGCGTTCGGACTGGCTCCGGTGCCGCAGACTACCTATGTCTTTCTTGTGATTTCCCTGCTGACGGGAATCAGCTGCCTGGTTTCTGTGAAAAAGGGCGGAGAGGAAGGAAAAGCCGGTGTATTCGCCCTGCTTTGTATGGCCGTGCCCACGCTGACGGCGGGCGGCGGCATTTTGCTTTCCCTGCTGAAGCAGCCGATTTACAGAGATCAGTACGTGTTCCCGGCCATGGGCCTGTTCTGCCTGTTTACAGCCATTGGCTGCCGGCGGTTCCGTAAGGAAATCGCTGCTTTGTTTCTTGTATTTTTCCTGGCTGTGGGGGCGATTTCCTACAGAGATAATTACCGGGCGGAATATAAGGCCACGCTGACCGCCCAGACGGAGGAGTTTTTCTCGGAAAACCTGGGCGAACGGGACCTGGTGGTATACAATTACCAGGCGTATTATTTTAACTATAAATACTATTTCCCTGAGGAACGCCTTTTCTATGTCAGGGATGTGGATTTGTCCCGGGATTTTGACCGGATCTGGTTTTTGGATACGGAAATGGAGTGGGACTTTGTGCCGGATCAAATCATTCCCTACCAGCTGCAGATAGAATACGTGGGACACTATGGGATAGAGGATAACGAGTTTGATTTATATCAGGTGACCAAAGGGGCGGCGCCGGAGGCCGGGGAACCGTAAAGAGAGGAAAACTGAGAATGAAGCTGAGTGTTATCGTGCCTGTTTATAATACGGCGGCAGACGGAAAACTGGAATACTGCCTGAATTCCCTGGTGGGACAGACGCTGCAGGACATGGAAATCATCGCAGTGGATGACTGCTCCACGGATCAGTCCTGGGACATCCTTCAGCAGTTTGAAAAAAAATACCCCGGCCGCTTCCGTGCGGTTCATTCCGAGGTAAACCGAAAACAGGGGGGTGCCAAAAACATAGGCCTTACCCTGGCATCGGGGGAATGGATCGGCTTTATTGACAGCGACGACTGGATTACACCGGATATGTACGAAAAAATGCTGGCCCGCGCAGAAGAAACAGGCGCGGACATGGTGGGCTGCGACTACTGCCTTACACAGGAGCACAGCATGAAAACAGGACAGGTGGTCCATAACAACAGCCCGGAGCAGGCCGGAAGCCTGGATCATGACAAATATGCCTCCCTGATACTGGACAGCGGCAGCCTTGTCGTGAAAATATACAGACGTGATATTATCCTCGGCTGTGAAAGCCGCTTCCCGGAAGGCATTTTCTACGAGGATAACGCGCTGGGAAACACCTGGATGCTGCGGGCAAAGCACTTTGCATACATGCCGGAGCCCATGTACTACTATTACCAGCACGAGGCCTCCACCGTCCATACCATCACCCGCAAAAGATGCGAGGACAGGATGGAAGCCGGCAGAATCATGATAGCGGAGGCAAAGCGGTACGGCTACCTTGAGGAATACTACAAGGAACTGGAATGCAGTTTTTCTGTCCTTTTCTACGTGAATACCCTGTTCACCTATATGTTCGGCGTAAAAAAGAAGGAGCTTTCCTTCGTAAAAGCGCTGGGCGATGAAATGCGCAGCACCTTCCCGGGTTTCCAGGAAAATCCCTATTATCAAAAACGTTTTAATGAGGAGGAGAAAAAACTGGTGCGCATGCAGCAGAAATCCTCCCTGTTCTTCATGATATATTTCAGCCTGCTCTGGACCTACAGAAACTTCAGAAAAAAATTAAAGCCATAAAGAACCGAGAAATTACGAAACATATAAAACATGCAATACGGGAAACCGGCGGAGGAGAAGCAGATGAAAGCAGCATTGATAGGCGCAGGAGAGGAATCCCTGCATACCATCCAAAAAGCACAGGAGCTGGGCGTCTACGTGACGGCCCTTGACGGCAATCCGGACGCGGAAGGACTGAAAGCGGCAGATGAAGGACTTACCATAGACATTTCGGATGAAAGGGCCGTACTGGACGCCCTGCAAGACAGAAAGCCGGATTTCCTGATCACCGGCCCTATCGGCAGATACCTGACCACGGCAGGCGCGGTAAATGACGCCCTGGGACTTGCCGGCATCAGCAGGCAGGCCGCCGAATACTGCACAGACAAATACCTGTTTCACAAAAAACTCCAGGAAAAGAACCTGAGGAACTGCCGCTGCCTTCTCATACCCGCAGAAGCAGCCCCGGCGCAAGCAGGGGACCTTGCCGGAGATTTCAGTACCCTCCAATACCCCGCAATCCTCAAGCCAAGATACGGCTCAGGAAGCAGGGGCATCTTCTTCCTGAATAATCCCCGGGAACTGGAACAAGCCCTCACCTGCGTCTTCCCCGAAAACCAGGACACAGCCGCCCCCGCAGAAGACTACGTCCTGGAGGAAGCCGCGCCGGGCGTAGAATACGGCGCGGACGCCTGCATGGACAAGGACTGCTTCCGCATGATATTGCTCCGCAAAAAACTCCTCACCCCACCCCCTGCCAGACAGGCCATAGGCTACCTGAGCGTAACCCCCCGGGAAGATGAAACACAACGCCTCCTCTGGGAAAGAGCCGCAGCCTACCTGACAGAAACCACCGCCCTGCTGGGCCTCAAAAACTGCCTCCTTCACGCAGACCTCATGATCACCGAAAACAGTATCTTCGCCATCGAACTGTCAGCCAGGCCCTCCGGCCACAACCTCCACAACCTCTTCACCCCCCTGGCCACAGGCATCGACATGGCGGAACAATACATCAGAAGCCAATGCAACATGGACTACACCTACGAGCCCGCAAAAACAGAAAAACTCCTGATTCACTACTTCAACCTGGAACAATGCCGCATCAAAACAATCCCCCAGGCCTCCCAACTCCGCCTCCCGCAAGGAATCACCCTCAAAGCCTGGAACTGCCGCATAACTCCCGGAGACTACATGCAGAAAGTAACCACTGGCCACTCCCTCATGGGAAGAGGCTACTTCATCCTCCAGTCAGCCCCGCCCCGCCCCTCTGCTTCCGAAACCACAGAAACCAACCTCATAAACGCCGCCGACCACATCCTCACCCAATTCGAAACAGAGTAACCACCCGGGAAAACATAACCTCCCCAGGCTAAAAGCACCACCCCCGGTTCCGCCAACACAAACCAATAACAAAAGAAAACCTCCGCAAGACTCGCACAAACTCATTTTTTTGTTTGTCCTCCTTCCCCAATTTTTCTATTCCACTCCCTCATTTCCCTTCACACCCAGGTTCGTGTCCTTCCGGCGGGGGCGGTTCCGGGGGGCCTGCTGTCCTGGTATCCGGTGAGGGGCTTTGGAGGGCGGGGGGCGGCTG
>OJUG01002182.1_pt1 | contig 21715 bp, 17 predicted proteins | sample 1599841 | NCBI WGS metagenome assembly OJUG01 (sample SAMN04168659, study PRJEB22393) | human gut metagenome | biome: human gut microbiome; feature: stool | host: Homo sapiens | collected 2014-05-12 | reverse complement strand
AGCTTCATCATATTATCAGCGTATATACCATACTGACTTCTATGTGCTTCATCTGACATAATAATGATATCATGCTCAGGATAAATCGGTTCTTCATCCGGCTGATTAAACTTCTGAATCAAAGTAAAAATAAAGCTTGGATTGCCCTGCAACTTTTTTACAAGGTCATCACCACTTGCAGCCATAAATTTTGATGCCTTAATGTTTTTTCCAAGCAAACCGCAATTTTCAAAAGTATCACTTATCTGTGTATTAAGCTCATCTCGGTCTGTCAAAATAACGAAGGTAGGTGTGCCTTCCATTTTTCTACGCACCTTTTTTGCAAAGAAAACCATAGAATAACTCTTGCCTGAACCCTGTGTATGCCAGAACACCCCCAACTTGCCATCATTAAGCTTTCTTGCAGTATACGCTTTCATTGCCTCATTTACGCCAAGATACTGGTGATTACGTGCAAGTATCTTAGCTGTGTGACCACCAGAATGGTCATACAGAATAAAATTTTCAAACAAATCAAGAAAGTTTTCCTTCTTGCAGATACCACGAAGCATTGTTTCAAGAGCTACACTACCTTCATCCTCCTCCGCAAGACGCTTCCATTCATGGAAAAATTCAAACTTACTTCCGAGAGTACCCACCTTTGCTTCCATACCGTTGGAAAGCATAAGAAAAGCATTGTAATAAAACAAGTGCGGAATCGTATCCAGATAATCTGTATAATTGTCATCATAGGCATTCTGCACATCCACCGTATTCTTTTTCAGCTCAACAAAAAGTAACGGAATCCCGTTTACAAAACCTACAATGTCCGTTCTGCGACGATATAAATCGCCATGGATTTTCAATTCTTTGATTGCAAGAAAATAGTTTTTTTCCGGATTCTGAAAATCAATCACTGTCGCCTTCTTGGTTTCAGTCTGTCCGTTCGGTTTCTTCACTGTTACAGGGATACCGTCACGAATCAAAAAATATTTCTCCTCATTTATCTGCAACAAAGAAGAAGTGGACAATCTCTGTTCCAATATCTTCTGTGCTTCGGAAATCTGGCTGTCATTTATCCAAGGATTAAATTCTTTCAAAGCTTTCTTAAAATAACGAAAAAGGAGAATTTCATTGTAGCTTGTCCTTCCAAATGTCCCATCTTTGCCCAATGTTTCTGTGTTATAGGCAAACTGTACATCCCACCCCAGTTCATCACGGAGCAGATTGCCGGCACTTTCCTGCACAAGAATGTTTTCGGAATAATCATAGCTCATAACTTGACACCTCCTAACGCCATACCAAGATAAATTACATAACCTATCATTTCATACAATCAGACTAAGTGTTTCGACATATTTTTTTAATTCAATGTAATTATTCGCAACCGTCTTATACGCTCCTTCTACCTCATAGTATAGACGACACTTTGAGCTCTTTTTATGCATCTGATACCACGAAAGTAGAATTGCTCCATACAAATTAGGTCCTCCCAAAAGTGTACGCTCTCTGATAGAATCTGGAAAGACGGTATTTTCCGCAAAATTTATTTTTTTAAATTGTTCTTCAAAGAATTTTGAAAATCCGACTTCAAAACTTTCTTTTCCACGCGCCCTAAACATACCACCGAACGAAACAACATCTATAGGTGTATCTTCAAAATCGGACGCCTTATAATTATGTACATAAGTCATAACCACAAGTATCAATTCCATACACATAAATGAATAATCCTTCTTCTCTATATATAAAAGTTTATGTGCCAGCATGGCTTTTTTTACAAGCTGTTCCTGCGTACGAATATCAATGTCCTTGAATATGGCCTGCAAGCACTCCTCCACAGAATCTTCAAATTGAAAAATATTTTCATCAAATAATTCAGCAAACTCCGCGTACTTTTCGTATACTCTTTCCGAAACGGTTCCATAATCCAATTTTATTTCAAAATTTATAAACTTTTGCAAATATTTTTCAGGATTATTAATTCCGAAAATCTTCTTAATGCCGCAAACAAGTTGGGGTTTATCAATTGCAATGATTGTTATAAGATTGGTGCTCTCTTCTGTCAAGTGATGCAGCCTCTCCAAAACTTTAATTGCATATTCAGGAATACAACGGTCTAATTCATCTACCAAAAATACTACCGTGTACTCCTGAGCTATCTCTTGCAGCAAATGGTTTAATGCTTTTAGTGTCTTATTGAATTGAAAATAAATATCATATTCCTGTCTATCCTCATAGTCTGCTGTGCCATTTTGTTTCCCGGTTAAAACGATATCCACACACTTTTGAAAACCTACGCCAATCTTATTCTTTACTACCTCATCTGCCATAGACAAAAGAACCACGCCCGCAGATTTCAGTATACCAAGAATTTCCTCCCTTCTTTGACTACTTGGAAATAGCTTTGTTTTTTCTTCAACGATAGAAATCATAGTAGATACAATAGCCACAAGCGGTTCTTCATAATAATCGTACTTCCAGCTATTGTATCGAACAACAAAATATTTATCTTTGGATGTGTTTTCCGATTGAATCTCTCCAAGTCTTTCTTCAAAAATATCGAGCAAAAAGCTTTTACCACATCCCCATGCCCCATTGATAGCAAAACAAGTGGAGGATTTATTATCGGATAAATTATTCATTAGCCGAACTAACTGTTCAACGAATGTATCTCTATTAAGAACATCAAGCTTGTCCATATTTTTCACCTCTTCTCAACTTTCCCCTAACATATCTTTGATAATTTGAATCATGATATTGTTATACCTCAATTTCCCCGCTCATCAGTTTAGGTAATAAGCGGTCACGAGCTTGAGATAATTTATAACATTTTTCTCTCAACTTTTGAATTTGAGAGAATATTGGAGAAATCAATCTATCAAATTCATCTGCAACATCTTGTGACGGAATTAAAATAGATTCTGCCTTAAGATACTTAAAATGACGAGCATAGTGATAGTTGGATAAATCTACAGCAATCAAAGACAAATATAATAATGACTGCGGCATATTAGTTCTATCGCTGATAATCAACTGTGTTCCATCTGCTCCTTTTGCAAAAGGAAACTGAATGTATTTCAGAATCCTTGTATGGTCACCGAAAACAATTACAGGTGTTCCTGCATTCACTAATGCTTCACTATCATTTGTATAACCAGCGATAAAATTACGGCTCTGATCGATAACAGGAATTGCTCCTTCTAATAGGTAATCTGCAGTTTTAATTTGTTTTGTACGAGACGCCTTACCTATAATGCTTCCGATTGGTTCTTTGCTCCACCCCTCAGGCACACTGTCAACAATCTCCACATCCTCATATCCCGGAAAACGCAAATCAACAAACCATTCCTTATATAGACGCTGTGCTGCTTCTTCAAGCAGTTTTATTTGTTTTTGGTTATTTTCAATCAAATTATCAAAAGCTTCCAAATAATCTCCGATTTTTCTTTGAACATCCAATGGCGGTTTGTCTATTACAACTTCTTTAAGCTTTTGACCTGGCATGTGCATTATTGTTGCACCTGTATAATACTGTTTAAGAGCACCTTGCTTTCCTGCTAAAAGAAACCAATAATAAACATATCTGTAATCCATTTCTTCATTTACTCTTAAACGGTGCAAAGCTTTTTGAATTTTCATATTGGGAAGTTGTTCCTTCCAAATAGCACATCTTCCTGGTTCTCCACCTTCACAAATAATCAAATCGCCATATTTTATACCATATCTCTCATCCTCATCATCTTCGAATTTCATTTCTTGAAGATTGTCTAAATCAAAGGCTCCCCAACGCACATTGACGTTTGCAAGATACGGTTTATATATCCCCTTATTCTTCCTTTGGTCCAACATTTTTCCCAAGCAAGAATCTGACACATCAGCTAACTTCACTCTTTCCCACATCATAACCCCATCTCCTTCATATTCTTCGAGATGGTATCCATCAAATCATTGGATTCTGCTTGCAAAGATAAAAGCTCCCGATGAATCTCAGCCATGCGTTCCTCAAAATCCACACCATCATCTTCAACAGGTGCAACACCTACATAAGCCCCCGGTGTCAAAGACCAGCCTTTTTCTTCAATCTCAGAAATAGTTGCCACCTTACAAAGACCAAGAACATCAGCATATACACCGTCACCGAATTTCTCATAAAGCCATACCGCTTCTTTTGCTACAGTGATTCCTGCAGAAATATCTGCTAATCTTTCATCCCAAAAAGCCTGCTGTTTTTTCTTATCCTGACGTGCAACATGCTCCATATCAAACTTCGCCTGTTGTTTCTGCTCTGTTTCAAACTCTTTAAATGCCGACAATATATCAGAAAATGCTGTTGTAGGAGTGATAATACGACAAATTTCATCAGCTTTTAATTCTGCTGCAAGATGCATCAAATACCTTCGGTATTCATCCAGTAATGCTGTGTACTTTTCCGGTTCTCCACGATACAGCCATACAATAGCATTCATGTTCTTAAGTTGCCAGTCAGACCATTCATTCAATGTACGGTCAACCACTGTATAGTAGTTTCTCGCATCAATAAAAAGTACCTTATCTTTAATAGTGTCGGCTTTTCCCTTATCAAAAAACCAAAGTGAGCAAGGGAGCGACTTTGTATAAAAGAAATTGTTTCCTACACTAATCATTGCGTCAACATGACCTGTTCTCACAAGGCGTTCTCTGATATTCTTATCCTTGCCCTGACTATCCGTTGCAGAGGATGCCATAACAAAGCCGGCACGGCCTTTTTCATTCAGATAACTGTAGAAATAGGAAATCCAAAGATAGTTAGCGTTTCCGACTTCTTTGCTTTTGTTAATACCGGGCATACCAAATGGCAGTCTGCCTGCATTTTCGCAGGTTTCGGATTTTACTTTATCCACGTTAAACGGAGGATTCGCCATTACATAGTCACAGCAACCGTTCAGATTATGTGCATCATGATAAAAACTGTTAGCCTCATCACCCGATTTGATAACACCGGTAAGACCATGCACAGCCATATTCATCAAGCAAAGCTTCGCATTGTATTCTACCTTTTCCTGACCATAAAATGTCATTGCACTATTGGCATTCATGCCCATAGCATTTACAAAATCTCCTGACTGAATAAACATACCACCGGAACCACAAGCAGGGTCAAGAAGAATGCCTCTTTCAGGCTCAATGATATTAACAATCATTTTTACCAGTGATTTCGGTGTAAAGAACACTCCGTCATCAGAAGCAATATTTTTTGCAAACTTGTTGAGGAAGTATTCATAAATACGCCCAATAACATCCCCACCGACCTCATCAAGTGCGGAATTATTGAATATACGAAGAAGTTCCGACAAAATTTCATCAGAGAAATCAGTATAACTGTTCGGAAGCACCCCGGTAAGCTGCTCGCTCTGTTCCTCTATTAAAGACATAGCGTTATTGACAACTTCACCAAGGCTTTTCATGTCATTATCGTCTTTGTCTTTAAGACCTGCAACCGAAATATCCTCAGGAAGATTTAACAAATACTCATATTGTGCCTCTTTCGGAAGATAAAGAGCGCTCTTTGCCGCAAAATCACTTGCTTCTATTGGTAATACACGCCCACCACGGGAAGGGCGATTTTTTAAAATTTCAGTCTCAACTAATTTGAAACGACTATACGCATAACGTAAAAAGATAAGACCAAGCACCGGCATACAATATTGATTTGATGTCAGTTTAGAACCTGCACGCAATAAATCTGCCGATTCCCAAAGTTCACTTTCAAGTTTACGAATGTTAATCATTTTTATCCTCCGATAATACTATCAAGCCATACCTCTACAACATATGATTGCTCAATGTTGTTCTTCAGGCAAAAGACTTTTATTTTCTTATTTTCTGAACTCCTTACTTGCCCGGAAAAGATTCATTTATCATTTAATATTATATCATATAATAACGAATTTACCTACTCTCCGCCCTCCAAAAGCGTATCTTCTGCATATTCAGTCTCCGAAAGCCAACAAAAAAAGCTTAACCCATATACAGGTTAAGCCTTTCAAAACTCTAAAAATTTACTTGCTGGAACATCCAAAACCTTTGCAATCCGAAACAGCGTGGTCAGCGAAATCGGTTTATAGGTTCTGGATTCAATCGAACCGATATAAGATGTGCTTGTCCCCAGTTTCTCTGCCAACTGCTCCTGCGTCAGATTTTTCGCCTTTCTATAATACGCAATCTTCAAACCAAGCATTCTGAATTCCTGTTCAAATTCATGTTCCATCATACCACCTCTTTCTTCTATTATTTTAGAAGAATTTTTCAGAGGTTAGTATTTTCAAAATAATATATATTTACAACTGATATAGTTATATTTATACTTAAATAAGATAAAGTTTGAATTCCATACGCATCGGAGATGATACCATGTCAACCTTCGCTCAAAACTTAAAACGGCTCAGAAAGCAAAAGGGCTTTTCGCAAGCACAGCTGGCAAGCCTCCTCCATTACGGTTCCACTGCTATTGCAAACTATAAAGCAGGCAGAAACGAACCATCTTTTGATACCTTAATACAACTCGCCCATTTTCTTGACACCACAACAGACGAACTGCTCGGCGTTTCCATAACCTCACAGGAGCAACAGCTGCTATCCGATTATAAGAAGCTTCGCCCCGGAGAGCAAAAACTGATTGCCGCATTGGCAAAAGCCCTCAAAAATGACTGATTCTGTCATTCTACTGATCCGTTTTCATTTTCCATTCTCTGTTCAATCGCTTTTTTAATGTACCCGTTTACCGTTTCGCCTGCTTTATCCGCAACAGCCTTAATTTCATCATATTTTTCCTTCTGCACATCCAAAGGAATACAGAGGAAATTTCTCTGCTGAAGGGGCGTATCGTGGTCGGCTCCGGCAAAATCAGAAAAGGCTACAAAGAGCTACAGCTTTCCAAAATTCTTGAGGATTCTTCCGTTTTCCAGCGCTTAGAAGCAGAAAACTTCGACTCCCTTGACAGCAAGTGCAAGCTGCTGTCCACCTACTTACACGCTTGGGAACACGTTTATGGTGTTTCGTTTCAAGCACCTACGGATGCAACATTGACAAAAATCAGCGGTATTCGATACATCATGTATTTGCTGCCAACTATTCTGGAAATTCTGAAAAACAATAATACCGCTCCCACAGAAAAAGCCTTTAAGGAGCTGATTCAAAAGCTTCCCTTAGCCACAGGTGTTTCCGATGTATTTACCGACCCTTCTACCGTTCTGGCATTCCGTGGCGGTGGTGCTACGGTAAAGCTTGCAAAGGAACACAGCACCCTGCTGATGAAGCATGCTACCGCAGCAAAACCGAATTTTGATTTATCGGAGGGATTTAAATAATGACAGACACCTATACAACCTTGAATACCATGCTAATGGCAAACCATATTCCTCCCGAAACCGCAGAGCAAATTATTTGCGATACATTACGCTTTCTCCAGTTCCAGAGTATCTGTGATACTCTGCGAACTGATAGGAATAAATACATCCGCTGGCTCAGCCTGAGCCGGCAGATGCTGCATCCGGCAGAGTTTGCCCGTGAAATCACAAAAAATCTCTGCCACTGCCGGTTGGATGAGGAAAGCTATCATCTAATGGGAAAATGGCTTCTGGCCTTCTTCCGTAAAAAAGATTATCGTGTAATATACCCTCAAAAAATCCGTACCGATCTGCTGCATCAGCAGCATTGCCACTGTGCCATCTGTAATGAGCTGATAACGGACCACGCCGAACTCGACCATATTATACCATGTTTGCAGGGGAAGAAAGCAGCTGCGAAGCAGATATTTTCTTCCGCAAGGCATGGTATGAGCAGGCTGCGCCTGCGAATTGTAGAATTTGCTGTGAAAACAGCAACTATACGCTGTAAGCGGCTAACCCACGGACAAATCCGTAGGTATTATACCATGGAAATATGTAGGCGATGAATTAGACAACAACCTGCAGCTGTTGTGCTTTACCTGCAATCGCAGCAAAAAGGCATCCCCTCTGTATCAACTGCAAATGCTCCTGCGTACAGGAAAAGCTTGGTCGCAAACCCCTGCATAAGAGCTTTCTATCACTCACTAATGTGTATTACCGTAATACACATTAGCTGTTCTAAAATTCCTTATGCGCATTAACAGCTCCAAAATCATTAATACACATTAAATTGTGTTCCACAATACACATTAATCCCTTTATGCGCATTAAATTACATGGCTTAATACACATTAACGCCACAAAGCCTCTTTATGCGCATTAAATTACATGACTTAATACACATTAGAAACCTCAAATCCCTTTATGTGTATTCGCTCTTTATAGAAGCCACAGCTATCCATATCTCATAATACAAACCCACTTATCCGCCTTAGAGGTTACCCATGTCTACAGGGGTAACCTTTTAAGCCCCTCTCCTGCCCCTAAAATCACGCTTTTCCATCTCAAAATTCAAATTTTAATCTCGGAATTGACAAACCTGTTATATCGACGTATACTGATAATGAAAAGATTTCTATTATTAAACTAATTTATTAAGATACCGAACCATTAGCAGAAACATAACTTTTCGCTGATGGTTTTTCTTTACTCAAAAATTTTATTTCGATGCCGATTTTGGCAAAATTCCAACCACAAATACTAACCACAAATATAAGTAGAAATAAAACAAAAAATCTTTTTCAACGGAGAGCAGATTGGCTCCCAAAAAATCATCTACAGTCTCAGCCCGGTGCAGCTGCGACAGAACCTCTGCGTATCCAAAACACCAAAAATTCATTTTGAAAAACACACTCATATTTCGTTGACGGCTACCATGCCGGCACCACCGGCCACGGGGTTAATCTTCCCCTTACCAAAAAGTTCACTTGGCCGATGACCTTAACCAATGGCGTCCTGCGGTTAGACGAAAAACAACCGCCTCATCACTCGTCACCTTTATTTTCCGAAAGAAGGGGGCTTGCTTATGCCCAGAATCCAAAATATTGGGTTTCAACTGAAACAGTCCTTGCGTGCCATGGCGGCCTTTGGGGAGAGCAAAAAAGCCTACAAAGAGGAAACCTCACGCTTACGAACCGAATATAAAAACAGACTCCTCTCGCAAGGATACAGCAAAAAGGATGCACACAAAATGGCTCAAAGCATTTGTACCTATCGAGATAAAATTTTCTCCCAAAGCACCTTGTCCGCCTATCAGAAAGCCGCAGGTGTATTCGAGCAGTTCTGCCAAGAAACGCTTGGTACAAAGCGCCTGACACTTGAAGATGCCAAAAATCATGTGCAGGAATTTGTTGATTGGAATATCTCAAAAGATCTGACACCGCAGACGGTTCATCTTCGTTTGAGCGCAATCTGCAAGGCCTTGAAGCTGAATATTTCCGATTACGAAAAGCCGATTCGGCATTACGCCGATGCAACCCGAAGCATAAAATCAGCGCAGAATGACGCTTATAACGCTGTTCATGCTGAAAAAGCATTGACTGCCAACCGTATCATCGGACTGCGCCGCAACGAATTGGCTCGCCTGCAATGCTCGGATATCCACTTTATATCCGAGGAAAGAGCAGAGGTCTACACTATCGGAAAAGGCGGAAAGCATAATGTCAACATCGTTTCCGGCAGAGAAAAAGTCTCAGCCTTGAAAATGATGGTGCAGGAAGCCGAAAGCCGGTACAATCGCTATTTGTTGGATAAAACAGATTTAAATAATGACGCCGACCTGCACCATGAGCGAGCAGAGTGCGCCAAGGATGTATACAATTCGGTTTGTGCAGACATGGCGGCACACCCCGAACGACGTACCTATTACCAAAATGAAATTTTTCGCATTTTTGCCGAAAACGGAAAAACCCTGCACGAAAACTTAGACATACCCTATCGTTGCAGGGGACAAAACCGCAAAAAATTGGAAAAGCTGGGCAAGCCCACTGTGTTTGACCGAGTAGCTGTGCTGTATGTCAGCTGCACGGTCACAAATCACTTTCGGAGTGACACCACAGTTCAGCATTATCTTGTCAAATAAAAAGGAAGGATGAATCATTATGAAGTATCTCTATTTAAATGATAATTTTAAGCTTTATACCGTCGAGGATTTGCAAAAAATCTTAAAAATCAGCCGCAGCTTTGCCTATAAGCTGGTAAACAGCGGCGAATTGAAATGCGTCCGTATGCACAAGTTGATTCGCATTTCCCCTTGGGCATTGGAGGAATACATGAATTCCTTTTCTCCCGAGGAAAGCCATGCACAGATGGCTGGCGTAGAAGCCTATTTCTGCGATTCCGTACAGTATTATACCATTCAGGAATTGCAGACAATTTTACAGATTGGCGACTGCTTTACCCGCCAATTACTGAACAACGGAGAATTAAAAGGCAAACGCATTTGTCGAGAAACACGAATTGCCTCTGATTCCTTATTTCAATTTATCACATCACACGAAAAATAATTGCAAATGAATAGATTCCCTACCCTTGCATTACCGGAGTGCATTCCATCCCTATTTTCATTACATATCTTCTTGTAAACTCACTCAAAAGTCAGTACAATATTATCAACAAGGTGTCGGTCTCTATTCTTCGAAAGGAGAATATTATGACAGGCAGCATTCAAGAAAAAAACGGTAAATATTACACTGTTTTAAACATCAAGGACAAAAATGGCAAATACAAAAAGAAATGGCAGACCACAGGACTGCCCGTAAAAGGCAACAAACGAAAGGCAGAGCAGATTTTGCGCCGGCGCATTGCAGAATACGAAGCCAATCAGCTGCAAACGCCGAAAAATCTGTCCTTCGCCGACTGGATGCGTTTCACCGTAGAGAGCAAAAAGAACACCGTTGCACCCACAACCTATAATGGGTACTGCGACATGGTGCGGCTGCACATTGCCCCCTATTTTGAGGAAAGAAGGGTTCTTCTGACCGAATTAACGGCAGGTGCATTGGAAGCCTATTATCTGAAAAAATTAGAGGACGGGCTTTCCCCCAACACCATCCATAAGCATCATGCGCTGATTCACACCGCCTTGAAAAAGGCACTGAAATTAGAGTATGTGCAGAAAAATGTTGCGGAGCTGGCGGATACACCCAAGCGTGCGAAAAAGAATACACCCGCGCCATATAACGAAGCAGAATTGATACAGCTTTTAAACGTATTCCGTGAGGATGTGCTTTTCTATGTGGTGACCTTCGCTGTCCTTTTCGGCTTACGCCGCTCGGAGATTCTTGGCTTGCGTTGGGACCGCATTGATTTGACCAAAGGCATCCTGCAGATTGATACCACAGCTTTACGCTGTATGGAAAACGGCAGGGTCACTACGAAAATCTGCGATACCACAAAAACGGAAACCAGCTGTCGAGAATTTCAATTAACCGAAAAAGAAATTGCTCTGTTTCGGGATTTGAAGGAACGGCAGGCAGAATATCAGCGGTTTTTCAAAAAGGAGTATTCTAAGGAATATGCTGATTTTGTTTTTCTGGATGAAAAAGGTGTTCTTTTACAACCCGATTATGTCACACACCATTTCAAAAGGGTGTTACGGAAAAACAATCTGCGTGAAATTCGGTTTCACGATTTGCGTCATAGCTGTGCAACATTTCTTTTATATTCCGATTTCAATTTGAAGGATATTCAGGAATGGTTAGGACACGCACAGTATCAGTTCACAGCAGATACCTACATCCACGCCGACAAAAGCATGAAACGGAAAATGGCAGAAAGAATGGACCATCTTCTCCCGGATGTATCCTGTGGGTGTTAGAAAAATGTTAGAAACGATGAAAAAATGAACGCAAGCACAAAAAAAGAATTCCTCGAAAGCATTGATATTTCAAGGAATTCTAAGGCTTGCGGAGACAGGATTTGAACCTGCGACCTCCGGGTTATGAGCCCGACGAGCTACCGGACTGCTCTACTCCGCGTCAATATGAATTTATTACCATCACCTATTATACCCCAAAAGCGGGGATTTGTCAAATCCCCCTCCCGATTTTATATCCCATCCTTGAAATTCTTATCCAGTCGCTCCTTCCGCGCCTTCCAATCCGGCATCAGCTGCCCCAGAAGGTCATAAAAGGATTTCCCATGATTGGGATACCGAAAATGCAGCAGCTCATGCAGCACCACCTGCTCGATACAAGCCTCATCCGCCTTTAGCAGCTGCAGGTTCAGCCGAATCGTGCTGCCCGTTGTAGTACAGCTGCCCCAGATGCTTTTCATATTTCGGATTTTAATTTCCGGCCTTGCTATATGATATTCTTTCACCAAAGGATATATTCTATCCATAATTTCCGCAAATTTCTTCTCCGCCTGCGCCTTCAGCCAAGCTAGATATTCCGCCTTCAGCACATCGGAATACAGCTTCGGGGAGGAAAGCAGAATCGTATCCTCCGCAACCGTAATCCGCTGTTCGCCGCGTTCCAGTCTGAGCCGATAGGGCTTGCCAAGGTAATACACCGTTTTCCCGTCATACAGGCTCGCATCGGAAATCTCGTTCCTAATCTTCTCAATCTCCGCCAGATGGGTAATAATCCAGAACGCCTTGGACTGCACAAATTCATCAATCACCGCAAAGGGCACCTGCTCCCCCGCGGAAACAACCACCTTGCCATACTTATTCACACGCAGGTTGATATACTTCACGTTTTTGCGCGTCAATTCGTATTCAATTTCAATCCCTTCATATTGCACCGTATGTACCGACATGGGTATTCCCCTTCCTCTCAGAACTTCCTTTCTATTTTACACTTCCATAAAAAAATTGTCTATCTTTTATGTATAAAAATAACGGAACTCCGTCGAAGTCCCGTTATTTTTGATATTCCGTTTTATTCCTCTGTACGATTCAGAATTTCCATAAATTCCTCGCCTGTAATCGTTTCCTTTTCCAGAAGGAACTGTGCAATTTCATCCAGCTTATGCATATTCTCCCGAATAATGCCCACAGCCTTCTCATGCGCCTGCTTCACCACAGCGACCACAGCCGCGTCAATCTTCGTTGCGGTTTCATTGGAGCAAGCCAGAGAGGTGTCGCCGCCGAGATACTGGTTATTGATGGTTTCCAGTGCAACCATGCCGAATTCCTCGCTCATGCCGAAGCGTGTAATCATCCCTCTTGCCAGGCGTGTTGCCTGCTCAATATCGTTAGATGCCCCTGTCGTGATGGAGCCAAACTTCAGCTCCTCCGCCACACGCCCACCGGTAAAGGTTGCAATCTTATTGAACAGCTCCTCCTTGCTCATCAGCGATTTTTCGCCCTCATCCACCTGCAAGGTATAGCCCAGCGCACCGCTGGTTCTGGGAATAATCGTAATCTTCTGCACGGGAGCGGAATTTTTCTGCTTTGCCGCAACCAATGCGTGTCCGACCTCGTGGTATGCAATGATTTTCTTTTCTTCCGGAGAAATCACAGCGCCCTTTCTCTGGTAGCCTGCCAGAATCACCTCAACGCTCTCCATCAGGTCCTCCTGCTTTACGCGATTGTGCCCCATGCGTACCGCACGCAGCGCCGCTTCATTGATGATATTCGCAAGCTCCGCACCGGAGGCACCCGAGGTTGCCCTTGCGATTGTGCCGAAATCAATCCCGCCTTCCATCTTGACATTTTCCGCATGTACCTTGAGGATTGCCTCTCTGCCCTTCAAATCAGGCAGCTCCACGGGAATTCTTCTGTCGAATCGACCGGGACGCAGCAGTGCCTTATCCAGTGTTTCGGGTCGGTTCGTTGCCGCCAGAATAACAACACCCTTTCTGCCGTCAAAGCCGTCCATCTCCGTCAGCAGCTGGTTCAGGGTCTGCTCCCGCTCATCGTTGCCGCCCATGCCGTTGCCGTCACGCTTTTTCCCGATGGTATCAATTTCATCAATAAATACGATACAGGGTGCTTTTTCGTTTGCCTGCTTAAAAAGGTCGCGCACCTTTGCCGCGCCCATGCCGACAAACATTTCCACAAATTCCGAGCCGGAAATGGAGAAGAAGGGAACCTCTGCCTCGCCCGCAACCGCCTGCGCCAGCAGTGTTTTCCCTGTTCCGGGAGGGCCTACGAGCAATGCGCCCTTTGGCATGGATGCGCCGATTTCCGTATATTTCTGGGGATTATGCAGAAAATCCACAATTTCGCGCAATGCGTCCTTCGCTTCATCCTGTCCTGCAACGTCCTTAAAGGTCTTGCCCGTCTGCGCCTTCACATATACCTTCGCATTCGATTTCCCGAAGGACATCGCATTGCCGATGCCGCCCATCTTGCTCATGGCTTTTTTCATCACAAACTGCCACAGCAGGAAGAATACAACAAACATCACAAGCGTGCTGAACCAGGGGGAAACCTCCCTCGGCTTCACCTCTCCGAAGGATGCCCCTGCGTTATACAGCCGCTCTACCAGTTGCGGGTCATCCATCCTTACGGTAGAGTATACCTTCTGGGTGTTCTCCGAAAAAATTGTTGTGCCTGCTTTATCCGATTTGTCCTCATCCTTCAGATAGAAATAGATGACATCCTCATTCACCTCTGCCTGTGAGATATTTTTATTCTGCATCTGCGTCAGGAAAACATCATAATTCACCTGCTCTATGGTGTTCTTCGTCATAAAGGGCAGGAAAAACATATTGATTACTCCCATAATCAGCAGTGCAATCAGCCAATAATATAATAAAGGCTTTCGTTGGTTATTCACATCCATAGACCACAACTCGCTTTCTTCTTCCAAACAAATTCACTAAACACTCTTTCACTAAACACTCTCTATGTAGCAGGGAGTAGAAACTCCCCCTTTATAATACTAAAATATAGGATAAAAGAAAAGCATTTCCGCCTCATGAACGAATTGTAAACGTTTTGTAAATAAAAGGCAGTTCCTTCCTATTATATTTATTCCTCCTCCCTGCGGATATCCGCCCCCAGCCGCCGCAGCTTTTCGTCAATCCTGTCATAGCCTCGTTCAATGTGATAAATATCACTGATTTCCGTTTCGCCCTTCGCCGCCAATGCGGATAAAATGAGCGCCGCACCTGCGCGCAGGTCGGTTGCGCGTACCTTTGCCCCCGTCAGCGTTTCCACCCCTTCGATTACCGCACTGCGGCTGTCAATCTTGATATTCGCCCCCATCCGCTGCAGCTCTCCCACATGAGAAAAACGGTTTTCAAAAATTGTTTCCGTCATCACGCTGGTTCCCTTCGCCACTGCCAAAAGGCTCATAAAGGGTGCCTGCATATCGGTCGGAAAGCCGGGAAAGGGCATGGTCTTTACCTGCACACCGCAGAGCCTGCCCCTTCGCCAGACCCGTATTCCCTCCGCCGTCCGCTCCGTTTTGATGTTGCATTCCGCAAGCTTTGCCAGTACAGGCTTCAGGTGCTCCTCCTGCACATTTTCCAGAATGATATCACCGCCCGTAATTGCCGCCGCCGCTAAAAATGTCCCTGCCTCCATGCGGTCGGGAATGACCCGATGCACTGCGCCGTGCAGCTCCTTTCCGCCCCGAATTGTAATCGTGTCCGTGCCGTCCCCTTCAATTTCTGCGCCCATCTTCCGCAGAAAATCCGCCAGATCGCAGATTTCCGGCTCTGCCGCCGCATTTTCAATCGTTGTAATCCCCTTCGCCCGTGTTGCCGCCAGCAGGATATTCTCCGTTGCACCCACGCTTGGAAAATCCAGATAAATGTCACTGCCCCTGAGTGCCTTCGCCTGTAATTCCACCATCCCATGCGCCTGTCTGCTTTTCGCCCCCATCAGATGAAAGCCCTTTAAGTGCAGGTCAATCGGTCTGCTTCCAATCTGACACCCGCCGGGCAGGGGCAGCCTTGCCGCACCGCATCTTGCCAATAACGCCCCTGCCGCCAGAAAGGAGGCACGCATCTTTCTTGCCGTTTCGTATGCCCCTTCCACATGCGCAAGTTCCGCCGCCTGTACGCGCATTGTTTCCGCCGCCGCATCATATTCCACCCTCGCGCCCAGCTCCGTGAGCAGCTCTGCCATGTGCCGCACATCCGCAAGCGGCGGTACATTCTGAATCTCGCAGACCTCCTCTGTCAGCAGACACGCTGCCAGAATCGGCAAAACCGCATTTTTCGCACCGCTGATTTTTACCCTGCCATGCAGCCCTTCTTCTGTTCCCGTTATCACAAATTTTTCCATCCCGCATCCCTCGCATCCTTTCAAAATCACTGTTGCTAGTATGCCCGTCAAAAGAAAACTAAGTCTCCTGACGAAAAAGAAAGTATACGAAAAAATGTCAAAAAAAGAAAAGAATTTATATGAAATTAGGACTTTACATCAGCAGCAGTTCAGAGTATAATGATTTAGTAACAAATAAATCCATGCGGATGTAGTTCATTGGTAGAATGAAAGCTTCCCAAGCTTTAGAGGCGGGTTCGATTCCCGTCATCCGCTTTTTGCCCTTGCGTTTGCAAGGGCTTTTTCTTTTGCAGAAATAAAAAAAACGAGGTCTTGCTTTCCCTAAGATCTCGCTTTTTTATGCTTCTCTGTTTTTTATTTATGAGGGTTCCCTCTTTTTCTGAAAATTCTGAAAAACGGGCGTACAGTTTCCTCCGCCGCGCACCATTTATCCGCCAGACAGACCATCCACCCCTCCTTGGATTTCGGCGGCAGAACCGTCAGCGGAAACATGTGCCTTGCAATGATATATTCCTCCAACCGGTTCAGCCGATAGTCCCGTTTTGCGTTTCTCGCCGCTGTTTTTCCATGGCGAAATCCATGCCAGCGATGCCCGTCATCCTTCTTATGCCAGTCATACAGAAAATAATCATGCAAAAGCGCCCCTCGCACCAGTGCCCTGCGGTCTGTCCGCAGCGGAAGCCTGCCTGCAAGCCAGAGACTCAGGTATGCCACATTGATGCTGTGCTGATAAACCGAGGTGCTGCCATGCTGCTTCGCCAGCTTTTCCTCCTGTAGCCGCCCCTGTCTGTTCAGTTCCTTCAGCGTTTCCTTGAGCAGCTTTCTGTCCTTCGCTGAAAGCCTTTCGCTTCGTTTCATGGCACCTCCTCCTTCCTTTTTCAGAAAAATTCTATCAAAAAAGCTGACACGCACAGGTGTCAGCTTTCGACTTAAAACTTATTCCTCCGTATCCGCTGCCTTTCTCATGTTTACGGATGCCATCTTGAATTTATCATGTACCGCAACCATAGCCGCATCTACGTCATCCTTCGCAATCAGCACAGTGATTTTGATTTCGGATGTGGAAATCATCTGAATATTTACCCCTGCGTCATACATTGCTTCAAAGAACATTGCCGCAACGCCGGGGTTGGTTGCCATGCCTGCGCCAACAATAGAAAGCTTCGCTGTGTTTTCGTCATGCACGATTTCTCTCGCTGTCAGGCGCTCCTTGTTCTTTTCCAGAGCCTTCAGCGCAATATCCAGATCATCCTCGCCAATGGTAAAGGAAATATTCTGCTTGCCGTCTGCACCTGTGGACTGCAAAATAATATCTACGCTTACCTTTTCCTTTGCCATCAAAGAGAATACCTCAAATGCCTTACCGGGTTCATCATTGATACCCATGATAGAGATACGGGATACTTTCTTATCTGCTGCAACGCCGCTAACCAGCATTCTTTCCATCTTAACGTCCTCCTTCACCTCTGTACCTTCCGCTTCGGACATGCTGGAACGTACAACCAATTTCACATTGTATTTTTTCGCTACCTCAACAGAACGGCTGTGCAGCACCTTTGCACCCAAAGATGCCAGCTCCAGCATTTCATCGTAGCTGATTTCATCTAATTTTACCGCATCCGGCACCACACGGGGATCTGCCGTGTAAACACCCTCTACGTCTGTATAAATTTCACACATATCTGCATTGAGGGCCGCCGCCAGAGCAACCGCGGAGGTATCGGAACCGCCGCGCCCCAGTGTGGTGGTATCGCCAATGGCATTTACCCCCTGGAACCCTGTCACCAATACGATACTGCCTTCATCCAGCTCGTTTTCGATCCGCTCTGTATTGATATGGCGGATGCGCGCATTGCTGTATGTATTTGTGGTTTCAATCCCAACCTGTGCCGCGTTCAGAGAAACCGCTCTGCCGCCAATCGCACTGATTGCCATTGCCATCAGCGCAACAGACTGCTGTTCCCCTGTAGAAAGCAGCATATCCATTTCTCTGCGGCTAGGCTTGGCGTTGATTTCCTTTGCCTTCGCAATCAGGCCGTCTGTTGTCTTGCCCTGTGCGGACAATACAACCACAACGTCATTCCCTTCCATTCTTGTACGCATGATGCGCTTTGCAACATTAAACACTCTTTCGGCATTTGCGACGGAACTGCCGCCGTATTTCTGCACAATCAACATCGTCTTTTTCCTCCTGTACTCTTGTCCAACTTTCCTTGGCGGAATTACTCTCTCTCCACCCTTGCGCCCACTCTGTCCGCCTGCAAAAGCTGCAGCTTCCAGTTATGCGGAAGGGTGCCCAGGTATGCAGACATTTCTCTTTCGAATCTCTCTGCCTTCTCCTTTGTCACCATTGCCATCAAGGTAGAGCCCGCACCGCTCAAATAGCTGGCAACCGCGCCAAAATCCTTGGCATGCCGAAAAATTCCCTCCATGCCGTCAATCAGCTGCGCCCTGTAGGGCTGATGCACCTTGTCCTGCATGGCCATATCGAAATTTTCATAATTTCCCGTCATTACAGATGCCACCAGAAGCGCCGCACGGGATGCGTTGAATACAACATCCTTCCTTGTGTAGCTGTCGGGCAGAACTCCTCTGGAGGCAGCGGTAGATACAGGAAAATCAGGAACCATTATAGCAAAAACCAAATCCTCTGGCAACTCCAAGCGAACATATTTCATTTCTTTTTCATTCTGTGCGCCGACCACCATGCCGCCAAAGAGCGCAGGGTTGGAATTATCCGGATGTCCCTCCAGCATAGCCGCCATCTGTGCCAGCTCGTCTCTGGTGCAGGGTCTGCCTGCCAGCTCGTTTGCCGCCAGAAGCCCCCCGACAATGCACGCCGCACTGCTGCCAAGCCCTCGCACCATGGGGATGTAGTCCTCCTGAATCAGGTGAATCCCCGGCATAGGCAGTTCCTTCTTCTCATAGAAAAATTTCATCGTCTGATATTAGATTCGTTTCATCGGTGGGAACCTCAAGCTCCTGCTTCCGCCTTACCTCGATCGTTAAGCCGTCTGTCTGCTCCTCCACCCAAATGTGGTTATAAAGCTGCACTGCTACGCCGATGCTGTCAAAACCGGGACCCATGTTTGCGGATGTCGCCGGAATCTGAATATGAATCATGTTTTCATTCCCTCCTATTACACGAAGTATTTCTTATTGATTTTTTCTTTCTTTTTCTGCTTCCGCCTTACTTTTTGTTCCCCCGCAATCATTCCCTTGCAACGATTCGCAGGGACTGTACCCCTGCCAGACCCTCAATGCGTGTCATCAATCTGCCCAGCTCGCCCTGCATTTCATTCGTTTCAATCGTTACGGTAACGTTCGCAATATTGTTGATGGGGATGGTCTGGTTAATCGTCAGAATACTTGCCCCTTCGGATGCAATGCTGTTTAAAACAGAGGACAGAAGTCCTCTCGTATGGTCCAGGTTCATGGAAATGGTTACGGTCTTTCCTCTCGTGTTTTCGTAAAGAGGATGTACCGCATCCCGATATTTATAGAACGCACTGCGGCTGATGCCTACACGGTTCACCGCATCCTGTACCGTTTTTTCCTTCTTGCTTTCCAAAAGATTTTTGACATCCATCACCTTCAAAAAAATTTCGGGCAGTACGGCTTTATCTACGATATAATAATTCTTATCTTCCTTCACTATGTTTTCCTCCTGTTTTTGTTTTAAAAACATTTGTTTTTGACATAAGGACTATATCATAAATTCTGTTGCTTGACAAGTACAAATCTAAAAAAATGTCCTTCCCAGATGAATTTTTTCCGTTGTTTGAAAAAAAATCGTCTTTTTTCATTTATTTTTGTCAGCTTTTCCGTCAAATTCTCTCAAACAGCACTAAATTTTTCGCTTTGCGGTTTTAAAATCCGTTTTTTTCTGTTAGAATAAGGTGATTATGCTTGCGGCGAAAAAACCGCAGACAAAGGAGTTTTGAGATGATAAAACAAACGAATTCCGTGCAGGCAAAGCATGCACCCCTTCTTGGCCTTTTCCTGAACGGATATGAAAATATGCGGCAGAAAATGGATGCCCCCTGTCGCCGCCCCCTGCTTGAAATTGCCCCTCTGGTGTTCGGCAAGTGGTATTATGCGGCATTGGCGAAGGAAACCATCCTTTCCCCTGCCAATCTCTTTGCATTGGATTTGCAAAAGGATTCCGATGCAAAAATCGAATATGCGTATATTATGAATACCAAAGCGGCGGAGGAGCAGTCCGATTTGGAGTTCACCTCCGAATATCACTTCTCCCTCATGACCTATTCCACCCAGAAGCACCCCCTCGTGGCGGATTTGCAGGCACTCATCAGCTATTGCACGCCCGACCGCGCAACTGATGAAAACGGGATGCTTTTAGAAGAAGAAAAAAAGGAAATTCTGGCACAGCTAAGTCTCCGTGCAGAGTTTTATCTGGAATATCTCGCCCGTCTGGCGTGGCTGCATGGGCTTCTGGTTCCCATGCCCTCCATTCATACCAGAAGGGTACAGCCTGCCTCGGAGTGTGATGCCTTTTTCGCGCAGCCCACAGCCGATATCCTCTTTCAGCTGGGGGAATCCGCCTGCACGCTTGCATCCGAGCGCTTCATCGAAGCCATGGATTTGGAGGACGGCATAGCACCCCCCGATTTTTTCTATCATTTACTGGAAAGCAATCAGGAGGTTGACCGCATTTTTATAGATTTCTATAAACGGGTAGATGTGGATATCGAAGAAATCTGGCGCACGCCGCCCGAAAAGCTGAACGCAGAGGAACGCTCCATTGTTTCCTCCTTCCTCTTTACGGGCATCATGCTGGATAAGTGGTTCCTGACCCCCATGAGCGTCTTTTTCCGCTTCATCCGTCCGATTGCCTTCACCCCCATGCAGTTCTATCCCTTGGTGAATACGCTTGCCTCTCTCATTCTGATGGAGCATAATGTCGGCGCAGAGCTGTTCACACCCCCGACCTATTATAGCCTGACCGCCTTGGGAAAGGAACTTTTCGCAGACCCCGATATCATTGATGTCGATAAGCAGCAGATGCCGCAGACCATGCCCTATGAGCAGCTGCAGGCGGCGGTGCTGCAGGAGGCAGAAGCGCAGGAGCAGGAGCTGCTTTTCCTCACAGAGGTTGTCCCCGATGTGCTTTCCCTGAAAATCTCCCAGAGTGGGGATGCGGATTTGTGGAAGATTATCGAGGTTGGGCAGGATATGGATGTCAACGTCCTTTGCAGAGATCTCTGCGGCGCGTTTGCGCTGGAGGATATGGCAGATTATCTCCTCTCCGTCCCCGATCGAAACGGCTTCCCTCTGGAATATTCCGCGAATGGCTCCAAGCGTTCCTTAAATAAGGCAAACGGAAAAATGCTGCAGGAGCTGCCCCTTTCCGTCGGCACAACGCTGCTTCTTTACCCCACCCATAGCAGAGCCGCTTACCTCAGGCTGGAAATTCTGGAAAAGGGCAAGGGCAATCCCTATCTGATGTATCCCCGTGTAACAGAGCAAAGCCCGAAAATGCTTGAATTAGAGAAAATGGACGAGCTTTTCTGATAAATAAAAACATTGATTCTTGAAAGAAGGTAATACAATCATGACAGTATTGACACACGCGCACGGCGGCGATCTGGATGCCATC
>OJUG01002179.1_pt1 | contig 21730 bp, 15 predicted proteins | sample 1599841 | NCBI WGS metagenome assembly OJUG01 (sample SAMN04168659, study PRJEB22393) | human gut metagenome | biome: human gut microbiome; feature: stool | host: Homo sapiens | collected 2014-05-12 | reverse complement strand
AATCTTGATGACATGGACGGTTTTGAAAAAGAGACCGGTATCCGGATCAATTATTCCAACTTTGATTATGATGAAGACATGCTGGCAAAGCTGGAGGAGACCAAGGGCGGTGATTACGATCTGGTCATTGCGGATGATTATATCATCGAACTTGCGATACAGGAGGGACTGGTACAGAAGCTGGATACATCCAGGATCAGCAGCTATGATAATCTGAATCCGGTGTTTATGTCACAGTTCTATGATCCGCAGAATGAATACACTGTGCCTTACGGTGCGGGTATCCCTCTGATCGTATACGATCCGGGACTGACGGATGTGAAGATCACAGGCTATGAGGATCTGTGGAATCCGGAATTGGAAAATAATGTGGCACTGACTGCAAATTACCGTGTCATTGATGGAATTACCCTAAAGACCATGGGAGAATCCTTTAACACAGAGGATCTGGATGTGATCCGGGCAGCGGGAGATAAACTGCTGACACTGGCTCCCAACATCCGTGTGATCAATGACAATAATACGCAGGATTATCTGATCAGCGGGGAAGTCGCAGCGGCATTTCTGTACACTTCCCAGGTGTCCACGGCACTGCAGGCCAGACCGGACCTGGAGGTAGTATATCCGAAGGAAGGTCTCGGATTCGGTATCATGGCAGGGTTTGTTCCTGCGAAGGCACCCAATGCAGATGCGGCATATGCATTTTTAGATTATATCAACCAACCGGAAAATGCGGCGAAATGCTTTGAATATATCGGCTATTACTGCACAAATAAAGCCGCGGAAGAGTACATTTCTGACGATATGAAGAAATTGATCGTATTGCCGGAAGATGCTGCGGAGGGCGAGATCGTGCAGAATATCTCCCAGGAGGCAGAGGATCTGCATGCGGAGATCTGGAATCAGTTCAAGAATGCATGTGACTAACATCCTGTTCAGCCTGCACCATTCGCAAAGTCGCGTTAACACGCTTTTGCGTCACTACGTGACTACCTTTGCTCATAAATCGGCGCTTATCTCATGAACATATTCGTCCGAAAAATCATGCAAGCATGATTTTTACGCTCGGATATGTCCATGGCTGAACTGTTACAATAAAAAAGTTCTTGACAGATTTCTTTCGTGCGCATATTATAAACCTAAGTTGAAAAACTAATTTGTAAATGCTATGAAAGAGACTCTTGCCAAGGGAAACGACAGGAATACAGCGTCACCGACTGAGAGCGCTGTTTGCGGAAGCTGGCGAAGGGAACACTCCGGAGCAGGTGATCTGAACTGCAGAATATCACATGCAGCTAGGATGACACGTTGCACGCGTTAAGTGACAAGAGTGGATAGGCAAAGGCGCCTGTCAATTCGGGTGGTACCACGGATTAGATGATTCGTCCCGGGATATGTTTTAACATGTCCCGGGGCTTTTTGTATTCAAAAATAAGCTGTACAGGGAGCGCACATTCGGGACACTATATAACAGGAGGTGCGATATGTACAGAGATTTAACAATGAAAGAGATCAGTGAACAGCAGATCGGACAGGCTTTGCAGGTGGCAGGCTGGGTGGAGAACATCCGTGACCACGGCGGCGTATCCTTTATCGATCTGCGGGATATGTACGGTGTATTACAGGTGGTCATCCGTAAGCCGGAGCTTTTAAAGGGCATCACCAAGGAAATGTGCCTGTCCATAACCGGTCTCATGGAGCACAGAGACGAAGAGACCTACAACCCGAAGATTCCTTCCGGCACCATCGAACTGGAAGCACACAAGATCGATGTGTTGGGAAGAGTATATAAACAGCTTCCTTTCGAGATCCAGACGTCTAAAGAGATCCGGGAAGATGTGAGATTAAAATATCGTTATCTTGACCTTAGAAATGCAAAAGTAAAGGACAACATTGTATTTCGTTCCAAGGTGATCAGTTATCTGCGCCAGAAGATGACAGACATGGGATTTTTGGAGATCCAGACCCCGATCCTGTGTGCTTCTTCTCCCGAGGGCGCCAGAGACTATATTGTTCCCAGCAGAAAATTTAAAGGAAAATTCTATGCGCTGCCCCAGGCACCCCAGCAATATAAGCAGCTGCTCATGGCTTCCGGCTTCGATAAGTATTTCCAGATCGCTCCCTGCTTCCGCGACGAGGATGCCAGAGCAGACAGATCTCCCGGAGAGTTCTATCAGCTGGACTTCGAGATGAGCTTCGTGACTCAGGAGGATGTATTCAAGGTAGGCGAGGAAGTATTGCATGACACCTTTGTAAAGTTTGCTCCCGAAGGCAGCAGGATCACCGAGACACCGTTCCCCATCATCAGTTACAAACAGGCAATGCTGGAGTTCGGCTGTGACAAGCCGGATCTGCGCAATCCTTTGAGAATTATGGATGTGACGGAGTTTTTCCAGAGATGTACGTTTAAACCTTTTATCGGCAGAACCGTCCGTGCCATCAAAGTACATGCGGAGATGTCCAAAGGCTTCCATGAGAAGCTGTTAAGCTTTGCGACTTCTCTTGGTATGGGTGGACTTGGTTATCTCGAAGTGGCAGAGGATATGAGTTACAAGGGACCCATCGATAAATTTATCCCCGAAGAGATGAAGGGAGAACTGGCAGAAATGGCAGGACTTTCTGCCGGAGATACCATCTTCTTCATTGCGGACAAAGAGGATAAGGCGAACTACTATGCAGGTCATATCCGTACCGAGCTGGGCGAGAAGCTGGATCTGATCGAGAAGGATGCTTACCGTTTCTGCTATGTGAACGATTTCCCGATGTTTGAGCTGGATCCCGAGACGAAGCAGATCGGATTCACCCACAATCCGTTCTCTATGCCCCAGGGCGGCCTGGAAGCATTGAATACTATGGATCCGCTGGAGATCCTGGCTTATCAGTACGACATCGTATGCAACGGCGTGGAACTGTCCTCCGGCGCAGTACGTAACCATGACATCGAGATCATGAAAAAAGCTTTCGCCATCGCAGGTTATGACGAAGAGACATTAAAGACCGAGTTTGGAGCACTGTATCAGGCGTTCCAGTTCGGAGCACCCCCTCATGCGGGAATGGCTCCCGGCGTGGATCGTATGATCATGCTGCTTCGGAACGAGGAGAACATCCGTGAGGTCATCGCTTTCCCCATGAACGGCAATGCACAGGATCTGATGTGCGGGGCTCCCGGCGAAGTGACGGAGCAGCAGCTGCGTGAGGTACACATTAAAGTGAGAGATTAGTGCGGAAAGAACTTCTGATAGCACGTGTAAATATGTGACTGCGCGGGGTGCTATTAGTTTCGCAGGAAAGTACCTGTAAGCAGGCAGGAATGGAAAGGAATGGAAATTAGTATGGCGAACGTGATCAGTGACGAGACCATAGAATATGTAGGCATTCTGGCAAAACTCGAGCTTTCTGATGAAGAGAAGGAAGCGGCGAAAAAGGATATGGGAAGAATGCTGGACTATATCGACAAACTAAGCGAACTGGATACTACCGGTGTGGAACCTATGTCCCATGTATTCCCGGTTCAGAATGTCTTCCGTGAGGATGTGGTGACCAATGGGGACGAGAGTGAACAGACCCTGGCCAATGCACCCGGCGAGAAGGACAACATGTTTGTTGTACCAAAGACTTTTGATTAGAAATCGGGTAGAATACCGCTTTATAATCTGGTTACAGCATTTGGGCGGTAATGGTTTTCCGTCAGACATTAAAAAGGAGAATGGATATGGATATTTTATCCCTGACAGCAGTAGAGCTGGCGAAGGCGATCCGGGAAGGTAAGACTACGGCGGTGGAAGCGACGCAGGCCGTTCTGGATGAGATCGCAGCCGGTGAGGATACCTACCACTGCTATGTGACCGTAGAACGGGACAAAGCATTACAGCAGGCAGCGGAAGTACAAAAGAAAATCGAAGCGGGAGAACTGACAGGTCCCCTGGCCGGTGTTCCTTTCGCTATCAAAGATAATATGTGTACCGAGGGAACCCTGACCACCTGCTCTTCTAAAATTTTAGAGAATTTTATTCCGACCTTCAGTGCGGAAGCAGTACTGAATCTGGAAAAAGCAGGTGCAGTCATCCTGGGCAAGACCAACATGGATGAGTTCGCTATGGGAAGTACCACAGAGACTTCCTATTACGGTGTGACGAGAAATCCGAGAAACCCGGAGCATGTTCCCGGAGGTTCTTCCGGCGGTTCCGCGGCGGCAGTAGCAGCGCAGGAATGTTTTGCGGCACTGGGCTCCGATACCGGCGGTTCCATCAGACAGCCCGCATCCTATTGCGGGGTGGTCGGTATGAAACCTACTTACGGAACGGTCTCCCGTTACGGACTGATCGCCTATGGTTCCTCTCTGGATCAGATCGGACCGCTGACTAAGGATGTGACAGACTGTGCCACGGTGCTGGAGACGATCACTTCCCATGATCCCAAAGACTCCACTTCCATGAAGCGGGAGGATACGGATTTTACCTCTGCGCTGGTAGCGGATGTGAAAGGAATGAAGATCGGTATTCCCAGAGACTATTTTGGAGAAGGATTGGATCCCGAGGTCAGGGATGCAGTACTGGCAGCAGCGGAAGTGTTGAAAGCGCAGGGTGCAGAAGTGGAGGAGTTCGACTTAAGTCTGGTAGACTATGCGATCCCCACTTATTATACGATCGCGGCTGCAGAGGCAAGTTCCAATCTCGAGCGTTTCGATGGCGTAAAATATGGCTACCGTGCCCAGGATGCGGAGGACCTGCACACCATGTACAAGAGAAGCCGTTCGCAGGGCTTTGGCCCCGAGGTGAAGCGTCGTATCATGCTGGGATCCTTTGTATTAAGCTCCGGTTATTATGATGCTTATTACCTGAAGGCACTCCGTGTGAAAGCATTGATCAAAAAAGCTTTTGACGAAGCTTTTGCAAAATATGATGTGATCTTAGGACCTGTGGCACCCACCACGGCACCGAAGCTGGGCAGCAGTCTGGCAGATCCCATCAAGATGTATTTAGGAGACATCTACACCATCTCCATCAACCTGGCGGGATTGCCCGGTATCAGCGTTCCCTGCGGTACGGATTCCCAGGGCCTGCCTATCGGCATGCAGCTCATCGGTGACTGCTTCAAAGAGAAGACACTGATCCGTGCAGCGTATACCTATGAGCAGAGCGTGAAGTAGAACAACGGAAAATATACACATATATAAAGTAACAATGCAGATACGGAAAGGTATTTATTATGGCAAAACAATATGAAACAGTGATCGGTCTGGAAGTTCATGTAGAGCTTGCCACGAAGACGAAAATATTCTGTGGCTGTTCCACAGCGTTCGGTGGCAGACCCAATACCCACACCTGTCCGGTATGTACCGGTATGCCGGGATCTCTTCCGGTGCTGAATAAACAGGTGGTGGAATATGCGGTGGCAGTAGGCCTTGCAACGAATTGTACCATCACACAGTATTGCAAATTTGACAGAAAAAATTATTTCTATCCCGATAACCCTCAAAACTATCAGATCTCCCAGCTGTATCTGCCTATCTGCCGCAATGGTTCCGTAGAGATCGAGGTAGAAGGAGAGGACGGCAACACCTATACAAAGCCGGTGCGTATCCACGAGATCCACATGGAGGAGGATGCCGGTAAACTGGTGCATGACGACTGGGAAGATTGCACACTGGTGGACTACAACCGTTCCGGCGTGCCTCTGATCGAGATCGTATCGGAGCCGGATATGCGCAGCGCAGAGGAAGTCATTGCTTATCTGGAAAAATTGCGTATGATCTGCCAGTATCTGGGAGCATCGGACTGTAAGCTTCAGGAAGGATCCATGCGAGCAGACGTCAATCTTTCGGTTCGTGAAGTAGGTGCTTCTGAGTTTGGAACACGTACTGAGATGAAGAACCTGAACTCCTTTAAAGCGATTACACATGCGATCGAGGGAGAGAGACAGAGACAGATCGAACTCATCGAAGAAGGAAAGAAAGTTATTCAGGAAACCAGAAGATGGGATGATAATAAAGAATATTCTTATGCAATGCGTTCCAAAGAGGATGCGCAGGATTATCGCTATTTCCCGGAACCGGATCTGGTGCCGATCGTGATCAGTGATGAATGGATCCAGAAGATCAAAGACCAACAGCCGGAGCTGAGAAGTGAAAAACTTGCACGTTATGAGAAAGATTATGATATTCCACGTTATGATGCGGAGATCATTACCGGAACGAAGAAGATGGCAGATCTCTTTGAGGCGACCTGTGCAATCTGCAACAAGCCGAAAAAGGTGTCCAACTGGCTGATGGTAGAAACCATGCGTCTGTTAAATGAAAACGGACAGGAGCCGGCAGATATTAAATTTTCACCGGAGAACCTTGCAAAACTGATCGAACTTGCAGACGCGGGAACCATCAACAGTTTTGTAGCAAAAGAGGTATTTGAAAAAGTATTTGCAGAGGATGTGGATCCGGAAAAATATGTAGAGGATCACGGACTGAAGACCGTCAACGATGAAGGTGCACTCCGCACACTTGCGGAAGAAGTGATTGCAAAGAATCCAAAGGCAGTGGAAGATTTCAAGGGTGGAAAAGAAAAAGCACTTGGCGCACTGGTTGGACAGATCATGAAGGCAATGAAAGGAAAAGCAAATCCGGGTATGGTTAATGAACTGCTCAGAGAGATGCTGAAATAGAAATCAGACTGACAGAAATCCTTTGCGGAATAAATAAGAAAAACGAGTAAATGTCATGTGAAAAGACATTTGCTCGTTTTTTATTACATATACTGTATCTGCTCTTTCGCCGGTTCCGATGCCGGATTTTCAAAGAATTTCTCTTTTTCCGTCACTTCCAGTACTTCTCCCTGATCCATGAAGATCACCTGATCGGCAATTCGCTTTGCCTGAGCCAGATTATGTGTGACGATGACGAAAGTATACTGGTCTTTCAACTCCAAAAGCGTTTCTTCGATTGCAATTGTATTCTTCATATCCAGTGCGGAGCACGGCTCGTCAAGGAGCAGGATCTCCGGACCGGCACAGAGGCTTCGTGCGATAGCAAGACGCTGCTTCTGACCGCCGGATAATTTGAGGGCGGATTTTTTCAGTTGATCTTTGACTTCATCGTAGAGTTTTGCTTTCTGCAGAGACTCTGTAATTTTCTCAGCAATCTCTTTCTTATTACGGACACCGTGGTATTTCAGTACATAAGACAGATTCTTTTCGATACTGTGCGGGAAAGCAATCGGCTGTTGGAAAACCATGCCAACACGCCTTCGGAGTTTTTCTTTCGGAAGAGATTTGATGTCGGTTCCTTCTAAAGTAATTGTTCCTGAGAGATAGCCGCCTTCTTCTTCTACCATCCGGTTCAGGGTTTTCAGAAAAGTTGTTTTTCCGCAGCCGGATTGACCAACGATGGCTGTAATCTGTCCTTTCGGGATCGTCAGGCTGATTCCGTGAAGGATTTCGTGTTTTCCAAATCCACATTTTAGATTTTCTATATTCAGCATATCAGTTGTCCTTTCGTAGATAGGTGATAAATTTACATATTAACTGGATGATGAGTAGGAAGAGCATCAGTACAAATGCGGTTCCATAAGCATAATCCAGAGAAAATCCGTTGTTCACAAGGATATACAGGTGATATGGAAGTGACATGAACGGATCGGAGAGAGAATGCGGAACATCTGCCTGCATGACAGCTCCGGTGTATAAAATCGGTGCAACGGCACCCATGCCGTATGCCATTCCAAGCGCAACGGTTCCGAGAAGCTCTACAAAGCAGACCGGAAGGATCAGTTTCCGGAGGGCATACTCACGGGAAAGTCCGAGACTTAGGGAGTTCTTCATATATTCACGCCCCTTCTCTTCCAGAATCTTTTCTGCTCGGATTGCAACAAAAGGAATGATCATTGCTGCAACACACAGTGCCGAACACAGAAGGCTGCGGTTAAGTCCAAAACGGTAGATCAGAAGCGTATATCCAACCAGCCCGAACAGGATCGAAGGGATTCCGGAAAGTCCGGTGATCGCCATATTTACAAAGACGGAAAATCGTTTTCCGGTGCTGTAAAATACAAGATAAATGGCAGCGCCGATACCAAGAACACCGCCGATCAGTGCGGAAAGTGCGCCAAGGTAAATGGAACCCATCAATGCCGGATAGATACCGCCTGCAGTTCCAAGTGGAACACCGGCAGGCTTGTCCAGAAGGAAGGACAGGCTAAATACTTTTTTCCCTTTCCAGAAGACATAAAGGAAAAGGAAGAGTGTAACAACGATCACGCAAAGCCCGAGTATACTGAGAATCAGGCGTGTGAAAAATTTCTGCAGTTTAGTTCTCATGGGTGGCAAGCCTCCTTTTCAGAAGATAGCTGATACCGAGTACGATGAAAAGAATCACAAGCAGCACAGCATTTGCAACGTAAAGTACGGAGAGGTGAAGGCTTCCGTATTCAATACTTCCCATTTCCAGTGCGGTGAGGGCAGGAAGTGTCTGACCACGTCCAAGGAGTTTGGGATAAATCGGGGAATTACCGATTACCATCATGACTGCCATTGTCTCGCCAAGCGCGCGGCCGAATGCCATCATTGCACCTGCAATGATTCCCGGCCGGATTGCCGGAAGAATGAAATGCAGCAGGGTAAATTCTCTGGAGAATCCAAGGGTGATCGCACTGAACTCGTAAGTCTTTCGTGCAGTCTGTAAAGATTCATGACAGGTGGAAATAACGAATGGTAAAAGCATGATCCCCAGCACGATCCCGGCTGCCAGGATACATTGACCGGCTGCCATATGGAGGTGGGTGGCAAAGGCTTTTACAAGAACCGTAAGTCCGATAAATCCGAAGATGACGGACGGGATTCCTGCAACCAGATCGATGAACGCAAGGAATATGGATGCCACCTTTTTCGGAAGGTAATAGTCCAGAAAGCAGGCACAGGCAACGCCGAAGATGAGTGCGAGGACAACTGCGATCGCTGAGACATAAAGAGTACCGGCAATCGCAGGTAAAAGTCCGTACTGCGGTTTCTGACTGACAGGGCGCCATTCAGTGGTAGGCAGGAACATTTTGATTCCAAGCTGTGAAATGGCAGGAATACTTTCCTTCACAATGTGGATCATCATGACTGCCATCAGTGCCGTTACGAGAAAGGCAGCCAGATAAATGATTCCTTTGCTGAATTTATCTGAAAGTTTCTTAAACATAGTAAATCCTTTCTAGGTATGATGCAGGACAGACAGCGCTGTCCGGATACAAATCAAAATTGACCCCTGGGATTAACCAGCGACATATAGCAAGAAAAAGGGGTGTGTCTTTGCACACCCCTTCAATATCGGAAGATTATTTCATAGGAATGAATCCCATATCTTCTACAGTTTTCTGTCCTTCATCACCAAGAACGTAATCAAGGAAAGCCTGCTGTACATCTGTCGGATCACCAGAACCTACAAGAAGAAGTGGTCTCTGGATGATGTAAGATCCATCAAGAATGTTTTCTTTTGTTGCAGCAACACCGTTTACTTTCAGTGGAGTTACTTTTCCTTCATTCTGGTTAGCAACACCAAATGAAGCATATCCGATTGCGTACTGGTTATCAATGATATCCTGAACAAGTTCACCCATAGAAGAAGCCTGGATCGCATCCGCTTTTACTTCTGTGTCACCCATGATATTCTTCTGGAATACTTCGTGAGCTCCACCGTTGATATCACGTGTAATAACAACAACTTCTTCGTCAGGAAGAGATGAGTCAAGATCTTTCCATGTAGCATATTCGCCGGAGAAAAGTCCTACGATCTGTTCCGTTGTAAGGTTATCAAGAACATCATTTACCGGATTAGCCGGGTTTACTGCGATCGTCAGAGCATCGATACCAACCTGGTATTCTTTTTCATCTTTGATTGCTTCTTTTTCTTCATCCTTTACGCTTCTTGCAACCATACCAAATGTTGCAGTTCCATCGATAACGGCTTTGGTTCCCTGTCCGGATCCGCCTGCTGAAACGTAGATTGCGATATCTTCTTTTGGAAGAGATGAATCATATGCATCCCATGTTCCATAAGTATCAAAGAAAGTAGTAGCCATAGAAGTGATAACCGGTGCTAAAGTAGAAGATCCGTTAAATAAGATCTGGTTACTTTCTGTATCGGCAGAAGCTTCTGTCTTTGCACCCTCTTCTTTTTTGCTGTCAGCAGAATCTGACTTGCTGCTTCCGCATCCTACTGCCATAGATGATACCATAGCAAGTGTAAGAGCGATTGATAAAAATCTCTTTTTCATTGTATGTATTCCTCCCTGAATAAAATTTACATATCCGAAATAAGAATTTAACATTCTTTTAATAAAATGTATGTTGCATGGACAACATTTTTTATAGATAATCTACATGAATGACATAGAATATATCTATACGCTAAATATCTATGGAAGGAATGGGAAAGCCATGCTATACTGTACATACGAATATGTGTTTGGTTTTTATTCTACGGGAACTTCCTGTGAAATAAAAGGTATTGCGTGCCATAGGTGCACATTTTTTAAATTATGGAGGAATTCATGACGGAAGAAATTAAAAAGCTGATCATTTATACAAGAAAAATGAAGAAAAGGGAGCCGTTGTACCGGGACTACCCGGAGGAGTTCCGGGAAGAAATCCGGGGATATCTGGAAAGCAACCATATTTCCAGACTCTATGCACATCAGGTTGAGATGTTTGAGAAGGTCAGAGCCGGAGAAAATGTGGTTATTACGACTTCGACGGCAAGTGGAAAGACGCTTGCCTTTTTGCTCCCGGTATTGCAGGAAATTCTGGAAGACCCGCTGACACGTGCGATTTTTATTTACCCGACCAAGGCACTGGCAAGTGACCAGTACCGCGCGATGCAGTCGATTTTGAAATTTTTCGGAGAGGGAAGAGTTTCAGCAGGCGTGTACGATGGAGATACCAAACCTGCCGAGCGGACAAGGATCCGCAAGAGTGCAAATATTATCCTGACCAATCCGGAGATGCTGAACTCGGCATTCCTTCCGAATCACAGCAATTACGGGTTTGACGCGATTTTTGCAAATTTACGATATGTAGTGATCGATGAGCTTCATTCTTACCGCGGTGCTTTTGGAGCACATCTGGCAAATATTTTCCGGAGAATGCACCGGATTTGCCGGTATTACCATTCGAATCCGCATTTTCTGTGCAGCTCCGCGACGATCGCCAATCCGGTAGAGCTTGCCGAAAAGATCTGTGGAAGCGGATTTACGTTGATTGACCGGGATGGATCGCCGGCACCGGAGAAGGAATACTGTATTATCCAGCCGCCAGAGATCAAGGGGAATAATGACAAAGTATACGGAAGGATTGCGGCGTCAACCGTGGCAGCCGGACTGATACCGGAGCTGGTGGAAGAGGATCATCATTTTATCACCTTTGGACGATCCAGGAGAAATGTAGAAGTTATTCTAAAAGAAGCAAAGGATAAATTAGATGCTGCCGGATTTCTTGGAATGGCGCGGGTGGGCGGCAAGAATCCGGCAGATCTGATCGCAGGATACCGTGGCGGTTATACCCCGCTGGAGCGAAAAGAGATTGAGCGGAAGATGACGGAGGGAGAACTGACCGGGCTGGTATCGACGAATGCACTGGAGCTTGGGATCGACATCGGAAAGCTGGATGCAACTGTGATCGTTGGTTATCCGGGGACAAGGGCGTCCTTCTGGCAACAGAGTGGACGTGCCGGACGAAGCGGCAGTGCCTGTGTCAATTATCTGATCCTGGAAAATGAACCGTTTGACCAGTACATTGCCATCGATCCGGAATGGCTGTTCTCAAGAGAAAGTGAAAATGCGATCGTGGATCCGGACAATCTTCTGATCGAGCTTGCACATCTGCGCGCAGCGGCTGCTGAGATGCCACTTTCACTGGATGATATTGCGCTTTTTCCGGATCTTGGAGAAATGATCCCGGTGCTTTTAAGCGCCGGAGAAGTAAAAAGCCTTGCCGGAAGATTTGCCTGGGCGGGACCTGCATTTCCGGCAGGGGATTACAGCCTGCGTAATATGGACAAGACCAGGTTCAAGCTGCTCGCGCAGGAGGACGGACATGAGATCACGGAGATGGACGAATCCCAGGCATACCATGAGATCCATCCGGGTGCTGTATATATGCATGATGGTGCATCCTATGAGATCACGAAGATGGATCTGGTCAGCCGGACAGCTTACGCCATTCCGTTTACAGGGGATTATTATACGGTACCGGCAGGACAGGAAGAGACGCGTATCCTGCATGTATTTCAGGAGGACGCTTACCAGAGGACGGAAATCCGTTTTGGAGATATCAATGTAAACGAAATCATTGCCATGTACAAGAAACTGCAGTTCCATAACCATCAGAATCTGGGCTATGTGACGCTGACACAGCCGCTTCAGAAGGATTATGGCACGGAAAGCACCTGGCTTACAATGCCGGAGAATGTTGTCAGAGTCTACCGGAGTCTTCTTTTGCCAAATCGGATGGGAGAGCTGGTGCTGAACAATCATTTTGACGGAATGCAGTATGCGATCAAGAATGCGGTAATGATGGTGACGATGACGGAACGGGATGATATCGATGTGACCATGTCCAACAATGCGACCATTCCGGATGAGTTCCGGGAGGAAAAGGTGTCCCTCTTCATTTATGACAAATATGAGGGCGGACTTGGTTATTCGGAGAAGATCTATGATCTGATTCCGGAAATTCTGGAAAGTGCGATTAAAATGGTCAGCGGCTGTCCGTGTGAGGATGGCTGTCCGGCATGCGTAGGTGACTACAATCTGGATAAGAAGACGGTTCTGTGGGGACTTGATAATCTTCTGGAAGAGAGCGAACCGCCGGTTTATCTGAAGAAAAATATCAAAGAGCCACAGCCTGTGATCCGGAAAGAATTTTCTTTCTTCAATCTGCCGGATGAGTGGGAGAAGGTCTGTTATGCCGTGGTCAAAAATGGCGAGGCAGGAGGGCAGTTCCTGAAGACCATTAAAAAAGTCAGTACAGAAGGACACAAGCTGATCCTGACGATGGAAAATGAATTTTATGCAAAATGGCTGATGGAGCCGGATAACCTCCAAAGTCTGACCAATACCTTGCGGTATCATGTGATCTGTCCGGCGGATATGCAGATCCGGGTACGGTATGAAGCGAAAATGGATGAGCAGGAGAAAAAAGAACGACAGAAGAAGAGAGACCGTTTGCAAAGGCGATATGATGAACAGCTTGGAAATGAATAATATAGAAGAAATAAAAACTTTAAATCCTTACCAGCAGGAGGCGGTGTTGGATGAAAGCCCGGCATGTCTGGTAAATGCAAATGTAGGGAGCGGAAAGACAACAGTGCTGATCGAGAAAGTGCGGCATCTGCATGAGAAAAAGCAGGTTTCGTATGAGAAAATGGCAGTGCTTACCTTTACCAACAAGGCGGCAGATGAGATCGCAGAACGTCTATCCAGAAAAGAAGCAGAGCTTACGGAAGAAGAACTGTGGGGATTTGGAACCTTTCACAGTGTTGCCTTAAGGATTCTGCGAAGATTTCTTCCGGAAAAGGCAGAAGACGGAACAAAATTGGAAGAATGGAACCGGGAATTTACCGTTATCACACCGGAAGATGAAATGGAAATGGTGCTTGCCATCGCAAAAGAAGGCGGTTATAAGATCAAATACCAGAACCGTCTGAAAAAGCGGATGGAAGAGGATTACGCGGCATATCGGAAAGGAAGAACACAGGGAAAATACAAAGATGATCTGTTTCAGATCTTTCCGCTTCTTGAGAAGGCAAAAAGACAGCAGAATAAAATGTCCTTTGCAGATCTTCTGGAAGAAGGAACGCAGGTGGCAAAAGAGCAGGAAGAGGTGCTGGATCTTAAGTGGATCATTGTCGATGAGGTACAGGACAGTGATGAAAAACAGCTGAAATTTCTGGAGGCGTTAAAAGGCACACAGACCCACTTTTTTGCGGTGGGGGATCCGAATCAGGTGATCTACAGCTGGAGAGGAACCGGACCGAATATGTTCTTCCTGATCAAGCACAGATTTGGCGCAAAAGAACTGACTCTGCCGGTTAACTACCGGTCCGATGAAGTGATCCTGGAAGCGGCGAACCGGTTTCTTCAGTTTGGAGGAAAGATTGAGGGAAGTGGCGAAAGAGGGGAGAAGATTCTGGTAAGGAATCATTATGATTCATTTATCGAGGCAGAGTATCTGACAGAGCGAATCCGTGAGCTTCATGAGCAGGGATTTCCTTACCGGGAGATTGCGGTTTTCTACCGGGTGCAGAAGCAGGCAGAGATTCTGGAAAAAGTATTTGAAAGAGCAGAACTTCCTTATGTTCTTCCGGCAAAACAGAAAGAGGATGAGGATCCGGTTCCGGAAAGACCTCATATGATCCGGGAGTATGTTGCAGAAGGGAAGCTGAATGCGGTTTCGGGCGAACATACGATGGAAAAAGCGGCAGATACAGAACGACAGACGGAGGAAGAAGACGCAGTTCATCTTATGACACTGCATGCCTCAAAAGGTCTGGAATTTGACTATGTATTCATCATCGGAATGAATCAGGGACTGATCCCGCTTCGCTGTAAAAGCATAGAACAGGAAGAAGAGGAGCGCCGTCTGTTCTTCGTAGGACTGACCCGTGCAAGGAAGAATCTGGAACTTTCCTATTATACAAATCCGACGATCCCGGGGACATATGAGACACCAAGCAATTATCTGCGGATGCTGCCGGAGGAGCTGCTCGACTGGGAAGAAAAGCCGGGAAGTGAGTCGCGGAAAGCGAATCTGCAGAAACTGCGGAAAGATACGCGGGAGCTGATCAGGGAGAAAAAGCAGGAGGAAGAAGAACAGAAAGAAACACGGAAGCCAGAGCGAAAAGGCAGACATCCGAAGTACGGGGAAGGGGAGATTATTTCTGAGGACGAGATGATGATCGAACTGGAATTTCCGGGATATGGAAAAAAACAATTTCTGAAAGCATTTGGCGAAGTGGAAGTTTTGAAAGGCTTATAGAAAATGGCAATACAAATTGTTTACTGAAAGAATTTATCAATAAAATATTTTTTCATGAAAGGGCATATGGGAGTGAATTTTTTTTCACCTCTATATGCCTTTTAAAAGAAAAGTGAATATTTATTCATAGAATTATCGCGATAATTTTATTATAATTTCAATAAATTTTATGAATATTTTATTTATTTCTAAGGAGGTAGCAATATGGATGCTATGAAAATCGCCAACAGTATACCGATGTGGATCGCCTGTGGAATCCCGGTAATACTCGTTATCGCACAGGCCCTGATCTTTGCAAAAAAATCTTATTCGGCAGGAAAGAAGATCGGACTTACAGAAAAGCAGATGAAGAACGCAATCAAGAGCAGCGCGATCACTTCCATTGGACCATCTATTGTAATCTTAAGTGGAATGCTTTCCCTTCTGATCACTGTTGGAGGACCGATGGCGTGGATGAGACTTTCCCTGATCGGTTCCGTTATGTTTGAATCTATCGCAGCAGGTTTTGGTACTGCATCAGTTGGTGTACAGCTTGGAGCAGATACACTGACACCACTGGCACTTGATATGGCAGTATGGACCATGATCCTTGGATCGATCGGATGGATCATCTTTGCAACTATTTCTGCAAGCCGTATGGACAAGGTACAGCACAAAATTTCAGGTGGAGATCCGGCAAAACTGATGGCAATTTCAAGTGCGGCTATCATTGGTGCATTTAGTTCAATGTCATCTTCTCATCTGATCAAGCTGAATAAAAACTCAGTTGCCTGCGTACTTGGAGCTGTATTTATGGCAATACTTTTAACCATTTCAGAAAAAAAGAATATCAAGTGGCTGAAAGAATGGAATCTTACGATTTCAATTCTGGCAGCAATGATCATCACAGCCGTGATTTAAAGGAGGAGCGAACATGGAAAAAAAAGATTTTTATGAAGGCGAATATATGCCGCAGATGCATAAGATTGGTAAACTTACCGGATTGCTTGGAGCTGTATTATCTTTCCTGCCGGCACTTGTACTGGCAGTTGTGTACGGACTTCTTCCAAAACCTGCTGCACTTGCCACCGCATTTATTTCTGCAGCAAGTGCATTTGGATTTCTCTGGGTTGTAGAACCAATTTCTTACTTTACCGTACTTGGTCCGGTAGGTACATACATGGCATTTTTGTCAGGAAATATTTCCAATATGCGAGTTCCTTGTGCCGGTATGGCTCAGGTCGCAGCTGACGTTGAACCAGGAACAGAAAAAGGTTCGATCGTTTCAGTAATCGGTATGGCGACATCCATCGTCATCAACGTATCTGTGCTGACAATCGGAGTTATTCTCGGAAGCTCTGTACTTTCAGCAATGCCGGCAAGTGTGATAGAGGCATTGAATTATCTGCTTCCGGCACTGTTTGGTGCCCTGCTTATGCAGTTTGGACTGAAAAGAATCAAATTTGCAGGTGGTATGCTTGCATTTGCAATTCTCATCGGTATTGCAATTAACGCAGGTCTTTTCAACTGGCTTCCGGGAGCAGCAAACTATCTGACAACTCTTGCAAGTGTATTTGTAGCAATCGGTGTAACACTTGCAACTTATGGAAAGAAAAAAGAAGCCGGAAAGTAAGAATAGTGTATAATTGGATGGAAAAGGAGAGGTAGATATGACGAAAAAAGAGATGCTTGGGCAGATGGAGGAACTTAGGTCTACCTGTGTGGACATCTGCACTAATTTATGGAATAATCCTGAGAGTGGCGGGAATGAGCAGAAGTCAGCGGATATGATCCGTGAGCTTCTTCATCATGAAGGATTTGTGATTGTAAATGAAGAACATCTTCCACATGCGTTTTATGCAGAATATGGAAGTGGCAAACCGGTGATCGCTGTTCTTGGAGAATATGATGCGCTTCCGGGACTTTCCCAGAAATGCCAGATCACGAAAGAGCCGGTAACACCGGGAGCAGCAGGACATGGATGTGGACATAACCTTCTGGGCGCAGGGGCTGTGACAGGAGCGATCATGATCAAACGGTTTCTTGAGCAGGAAGGAATTCCGGGAACCTTAAGATTCTATGGATGCCCGGAAGAAGAATTGCTAAGTGGAAAAGTAAAAATGGCATATTATCATATGTTTGACGGATGCGATATGGCACTGAGCTGGCACCCGATGTCTGCAAACATGATTTATGATGAAGGATATCTGGCGAGTGCATCTGCGAAGTTTTATTTCAAAGGAAAAACTTCACATGCAGCATTTGCACCGGAAAGAGGGCGGAGTGCGCTTGACGCAGTGGAACTTATGAGTGTAGGCGCCAACTATTTAAGAGAGCATGTAGTTGACAAGGCAAGAATCCACTATACTACAGACAGTGGCGGATTTTCACCGAATATCGTGCCGGATAAAGCAAGTGCATGGTATTTTACAAGGGCTCCGCACATCAGCGATGTAAAAGACATTCTCCGCAGACTGACACTTGTGGCAAAAGGTGCTGCAATGATGACAGAGACGGAGGTTGAGACCAAAATTGAATATGGCTGCTGCGATATGGTCAGCGAAAAATCATTTGCAGATCTGACATGGAAGAATCTGCAGGAGGTCGGAACACCAACTTATACGGAAGAGGAAATGGAATTTGCAAGACAGTTGCAGGCTACCGTTGATCCGGCTATCAAAGATAGAGATCAGAGAATGTATGAAGCAAAAGAAAAGGCATTAGCAGATGGTGTTGTTTCCAGAAATGCCTGGGAAAAAGCACCGCTTACTGCTTCTTCTGACAGTGGAGATGTGAGCCAGATGATGCCGATGAACCTCTTTACTGCAGTTTGCTGGCCGGTTGGTGTTGCACCGCATACCTGGCAGAGCTGTGCATCTGCCGGAAGCACGATCGGACAGAAAGGTGCATTTTACGCAGCGAAAGTCATTGCAGCAACAGCATATGACCTGTATACACGGCCGGAACTGCGAAAAGAAATTCAGGACGAATTCGATGCGCAGGACAGAGAACCATATGCACCGATGTATGAGGGTGAATAAGAACAAGAAAAAGTAAAGAAAAAAGATCCCGGAGCCGTGAGGTTTCCGGGATTTTTATGAGGAAAAAAAGTAAGTGTGTGACTGGATTTGACAAGAATTTTCATGAATGTTACACTGAGAAAATAGGAGAAAAACAGACTGTGTGAGGGGGATAAGTGCAGTCAGGCAGGAGACAGAAATGGGTATCGCAATACAAGAATTATTATCGCAGGACTATTTTAAGGATTTTTACGTTCTGGCGGGGGCAAAGGGACTGCACCGTGAGATCCAGGGAATCACAGTTATGGAGGCACCGGATGCATTTCACTGGACAAAAGGGAAGGAACTGGTACTTTCATCAGGGTACGTTATTGCAAAGGAACCAGATTGTATTGAAAAAGCATTCCGGGAGGGAAGTGTCCAGAAATCAGCGGGAATGATGATCAAAAGAGAACGATATCTGGAGAAAATACCGGAGGAGATACTGGAGCTTTTTGATCAGTATGAGGTGCCCCTTATCTTCATGCCATTTTCAGCACCATGGATGGAAGTGATGAGCCAGATTAATACTGCTGTGCTGAACCGGACCATACGCAGGCTGCGGATCAATACCAGTCATATGACATTTCAGATGTCGAATTTTTCATATAAAGAGCAGAAGATCAAGCGGATCCTGCAGGCGATGGAGGCTGAGATGGGTTTCCCGGCATTTTTATATGATTTTGTAGAAGAAGAGGCGTATTACAGTTCGATGAATTTTCAGAAGATAGCAAAAGGATTCGGACTTGAAACAGAGGATTTCTGGGAGCCGTCAATGCCGTATACCCGGCATACGCTTTGTGATTACATGGACATGGTGAGATACCGTCTTGTGAATCAGAGTCACCAGGAGGGACCGAGAATCAGCTGGATACGGGTCCCGATTTCTGTAAATGGAAGTGTACAGGCGTATTTTGCCGTGATGGAGGCGCGGGAATTCCTGGATTATTATGATGAGTACAGTATCCGGATTGCCTATCTGATGCTGCAGGGATTATATGAGCAGATCGTAGCGGCACAGAACATGGGAAATATCGGATTTGAGAACTTTGTGTTATACGCTTTGAGTGCAACGGAAGATGATACACAGAAGATGATGTTTCAGGCGAATGTACAGGGAATTTCCATGAGTACAAAATACAGGTATGTATTGTTCCGGCGCGCGGACAATCAGGAAGAACTTCCAAACCGGAGAAAAGAGATCCTTGAGGCTTACAGGAAAAGCAGTCTGATCAAATATGCCAGAATCGCAATGATCGGAGAAAATGTGGGAATTCTTTTTTTGGAGGACAGAGAAGAAGACTGGGAGAAAGGTCATATCCTTGCACTTCTGGAAGAATTCCGGAGAAGAGTTCTGAAGAGCTGTCCGGAGACGGCACTGGAATTTGGTTATTCACTGGATGCCGCTTCTCTTGGACGTATCCGTCAGAGCATAGAGAAATGCCAGAAAGCACTGAATATGGGAAAAATGATTTATCCAAGCCTTTTTGCATGGGAGTATTCTCAGCTTGGTGCACTTGCATGGCTGGATATTCCGGAAGAAGAGCTTACTCATATGCTATCGGCTTACAGTGTACTCCTGAAAGATGAAAAGAATATCGAGCTTTTAAAGACTTTAAAAGTATATCTGGAAAATAATATGAACTACAGCGCAACAGCTGAAAAATTATATGTACATATCAATACGATCAGGAAGAGGATCGACAAGGTAAACGAACTTCTGCAGATTGACTGGAGCGATAATATTGCACGGATGAATGCAGAGCTTTTACTGCGCTTTTTGAATCTGGAAGAAAAAATTTAACGTTTCCTTGAACAAGAATTGATGATTTTCAGGGCAAAAGATGATACAATATATATTGTGTGAAAAAAAAGACAAAAAGGGAGATGCCTATGCCAAAGAAACAGAAGGCAAAGATAAAGCAGAAAAATAAGTGCCCTGAAAAGCTGATCCGGACAGAGGCTGCAAAAGAGATTGCAGAGATAGACCGTTCGCTTCAGGATCAGAAGTATCAGCTCAGATGCAGAGCTGCAATCGATCTTCTTACAGCAAAGCTGAATATGATAAATGCAGATCTTTCGCGCAAGAAACGCCATGTTGTGATCAACCAGATCAGCAGTAGAGTGAAGACGGCAGAGAGTATTTATACAAAACTGATCCGGAAAGGCCTGGAGCCGGATTTTGACACGGCAAGAGCAGAACTGAAGGATTTGATCGGAATCCGCGTGGTCTGTCCATTTGAAGATGAAGTGTACGAGGTCGCAGACCGTCTGAAAGCGCAGGGAGATGTACAGATCATCCGTGAGAAAGATTATATTAAGAATCCCAAAAAGAACGGATACAAGAGTCTTCACATGATCGTGGAGGTCCCAATTTATTCATCCAAAGGACCACTGAAGGAAAAGGTGGAGATCCAACTCCGTACGGTGGCAATGGATTACTGGTCTGTGCTCGAGTACCAGATATTTTATAAGAAGACAGAGAATGAAGAGGTTGCAAAGGAATTAAAAACCTATGCAGATGAAATTTCTGAGCTGGATGCAAAAATGCTGAAACTCAGGGATAAGATTGAAAAAATGTAGTAGAAACACAGGGAAAGAATGTGCGAAGGCGCATTCTTTTTTTGATACAATCAGGAAATCAATTGCATAGGCATTCCAGTTAGGTTATAATCTAGTACAGTATGGACAGATAAATTACAGAATGGATATGAGGAAATACCATGAAAATGATCAAGACAGATAAACTTGTATTTGAATATGCAAAGCGTGACGAAGAAGGTAATATTATAGGGAAAAGCCGCGCTATTGATGAGGTATCGCTGGATATCGAGCCGGGACAGTTTATTGCGATCCTGGGGCATAATGGCTCTGGGAAGTCTACACTTGCAAAGCATATGAATGCCCTGCTGGTTCCGTCAGACGGAACCATGTGGGTAGACGGAATGGACACGAAGGAAGATGAACATCTGTGGGATGTACGTCAGAGCGCCGGAATGGTATTCCAGAATCCGGATAATCAGATCATAGGAACGGTCGTTGAGGAAGACGTGGGATTTGGTCCGGAGAACCTGGGCGTGCCGACAGAGGAGATCTGGCAGAGAGTGGAAGATAGCCTGAAAGCGGTTGGGATGATTGAATACCGTCACCATTCACCGAATAAATTGTCCGGGGGGCAAAAGCAGAGGGTTGCGATCGCCGGTGTCATGGCAATGCGTCCAAAGTGTATTGTACTGGATGAGCCAACTGCGATGCTGGATCCGAATGGAAGAAAAGAAGTACTTCGAAGTGTGATGGAGCTGAGAAAAAGAGAACACATTACAGTGATTCTGATCACCCATTATATGGAAGAGGTTGTAGATGCAGACCACGTATTCGTAATGGATCACGGTCATGTGGTAATGCAGGGAACACCGAGAGAAATCTTTTCACAGGTGGATACTTTAAAGCACTACAGACTGGATGTGCCGCAGGTGACGATCCTTGCTGATGAACTGAGAAAAAGAGGACTTGATATTCCGGCGGGAGTTTTGAAGAAGGAAGAATTGGTGGAGATATTATGTCGATTAAATTAGAACATATCAATTATGTATACAGTGAAGGAACTGCATATGAAAAGCATGCGCTGAAGGATGTATCCCTGGAAATCCCACACGGTGAATTTGTCGGGATCATTGGTCACACCG
>OJUG01002157.1_pt1 | contig 21877 bp, 18 predicted proteins | sample 1599841 | NCBI WGS metagenome assembly OJUG01 (sample SAMN04168659, study PRJEB22393) | human gut metagenome | biome: human gut microbiome; feature: stool | host: Homo sapiens | collected 2014-05-12 | reverse complement strand
ATGAAGTACCGGAAGGACGTGTAAAACCTTGGGGAACAGCACATGCTGTATACAGCTGTATGGATGAGATTGACGGACCGTTCGCAGTGATCAATGCAGATGACTATTATGGAGTAGAAGCATTCAAGCTCATCTATGATTATCTGTCTACACATGCAGATGATGATAAGTACAGATATACAATGGTCGGATATCATCTTGCCAATACGGTAACGGACAACGGATATGTATCCAGAGGTGTATGTGAGACGAATGAGAACGGAGAGCTGGTATCCGTAACAGAACGTACCAGAATTGAAAAGTACAACGGCGGCGTTGCATACACAGAAGACGACGGTAATACATGGGTACAGGTACCGGATGATACAACGGTATCTATGAACATGTGGGGATTTACAAAGAGCATCTTAGAAGAGATCAAAGCTGGATTCCCGGCATTTCTTGACAAAGGACTGCAGGAGAATCCTATGAAATGCGAGTATTTCCTGCCAACTGTAGTAAGTAATCTTCTTGCGGAAGACAAAGCAACAGTATCGGTACTGAAATCCGCAGATAAATGGTATGGAGTAACTTATAAAGAAGATAAACCGGTTGTGGTTGCAGCCATTCAGAGAATGAAAGACGAAGGACTGTACCCGCAGCATCTTTGGGAGGGAAAATAAATGAATCCTGTAACACGGGAACAAAGAGATGAAGCGATTGCACATTTTAAATATGAAGGAACATTAGTAAAGGACTGTCCATACGGAAGCGGACACATCAATGATACATTTCTTCTGATATTCGAGATTGCCGAGATGGGAAGAATCAAAGTCATTCTTCAGAGAATGAATTCTACGGCATTTCCAAAACCGGTAGAAGTCATGGAGAATATCACAGGAGTAACGTCATTTCTGAAAAAGAAGATTATAGAAAATGGCGGAGATCCGGAACGTGAGACATTGAATGTGATCCCGGCGGTTGATGGGAAACCATATTACATAGATTCTACGGGAAATTACTGGAGATCTTATAAATTTATTACCGATGCAAGTACCTATGATCTGGTAGAGAAGCCGGAGCAGTTTTATGAAAGTGCGGTGGCATTCGGGAATTTCCAGAGTCTGCTGTCTGACTATCCGGCGGAGACACTGCATGAGACGATAGAAAAGTTCCATGATACGAGAAACCGGTTTGCGCTGTTTAAGAAATCAGTGGAAGAAGATGTTATGGGAAGAGCAGCTTCTGTAGAGAAAGAGATCCGGTTCGTTCTCGAAAGAGAAGAGATTGCTAATTGTTTTGCAGAAATGCTGGACAGGCATGAGCTTCCACTTCGTGTTACACACAATGATACAAAATTGAATAATGTTATGCTGGACGATAAGACCGGGAAAGGAATCTGTGTGATCGATCTGGACACAGTTATGCCGGGGCTTGCGATGAATGATTTCGGGGATTCCATCCGTTTCGGTGCAAGTACGGCACTGGAAGATGAGACAGACCTTACGAAAGTATCCTGCAGTATGGAATTATTTGAATTGTATACGAAAGGATTTTTAAAAGGATGTGACGGAAAGCTGACAGCTAAGGAGATCGAGCTGATGCCGATGGGCGCAAAGACGATGACATTTGAATGTGGTATGCGTTTCCTTACGGATTATCTGCAGGGAGATAAATATTTCAGGATACACAGAGAAGGTCATAATCTTGACAGATGCCGTACCCAGTTCAAGCTTGTTGAAGATATGGAACAAAAGTGGTATACTATGAACGAAATCGTGAAAAAGTATAGTAACAACTAGGAGGTACTATTGTGGCCAAGAAAATATTAATTACCGGAGGAGCCGGTTATATCGGAAGTCATACGGCACTGGAACTTCTGAATGAAGGATATGAAGTGGTTGTATATGACAATCTTTGTAATTCATCTAAAGAATCTTTAAAAAGGGTAGAAGAGCTTACCGGAAAGATGATTACATTTTATGAAGGGGATGTAATGGATGAAGTTGCATTGAAGGCAATGCTGGAAAAAGAAGGCGTAGATGCGGTTATCCATTGTGCAGCACTGAAAGCAGTCGGAGAATCCGTACAGAAGCCATTAGAGTACTACCGTAATAATATAACAGGAACTCTGACACTGATGGATGTTATGAAACAGACCGGTGTTAAGAATATTGTATTCAGTTCTTCTGCAACTGTATACGGAAGTCCGGAAGAGATGCCGATCACAGAGGAGTGTCCGAAGGGACAGTGCACGAATCCTTATGGATGGACAAAGTCTATGATGGAACAGATCATGACAGATGTACAGAAGGCAAATCCGGATATGAATGTCATCCTGCTTCGTTATTTCAACCCGGTCGGAGCGCATGAAAGCGGACGTATCGGAGAAGACCCAAAGGGAATTCCGAATAATCTGATGCCATACATTTCGCAGGTGGCAGTAGGAAAACTTGAAAAACTGGGTGTGTTCGGGGACGATTATGATACACCGGATGGAACAGGAGTCCGTGATTACATTCATGTAGTGGACCTTGCAAAAGGACATGTGAAAGCAATTGATTATATCTTCAGCAATCCTGGACTTGACGTGATCAATCTTGGAACAGGTGTGGGATATTCCGTGCTTGATATGGTAAAAGCATTTGGAAAAGCATGCGGTAAGGAGATTCCTTACGAGATCAAGCCGAGAAGAGCAGGAGATATCGCAATGTGTTATGCAGATCCTGCAAAAGCAGCGAAAGTTCTTGGATGGAAAGCAGAAAAAGGTCTGGACGAGATGTGCGCAGACACATGGAGATGGCAGTCACAGAATCCTAACGGATATGAGGCATAAATGAAAAAGGAATTTAAGAAATAAAAACATAGACAGATGGGGAACACTTAACAGAACGTTAAGATTTCCCATCTTTCTTTTTATGATAAGAAATGGTATAATCATCACGTATATAAAGTGTAATGTGAGATGCCATCGGCATTTTGTAGTGCAAAAGTAGTGAGTAAGACTCACGAACAGAGGCGAGAATCATGGAAAAAAAGAATGAAAATGGAAAGGTGCAGCTGAAAGGCCAGTTGAAGCTTTATATTCAGTGGCCGGCAATCATGGTATTGCTCTTGATCGCAATGGATCTGTGGGTGTATAAGATGGATCACAGAGCGGGAATCCTGATGGCCGTATTCGTGCTGATATATATCATCATGGTAGGCGGACTGTATTTTTACAGTAAGAATATCATCATGAAAGATCTCGTGGAATTTGCTGCACAGTATGGCATTGTCCAGAATACGCTGCTGAGGGAACTGTCGATTCCCTATGCAATCCTGTTAGATGATGGGAAAGCAGTCTGGATGAATGACGAATTCGAAGCAATTCTGGGCGGAAAGCCAAAAGGAGAAGCTTACATCAGTAAATACATTCCGGAATTGAACCGGAGTATATTTCCAAAAGAGGATCAGCAGAAGGTCACGATGGAAGTATATTATGATGATAAGGAATACCAGGCAGAACTGCGCAGAGTATCGGTAGAGGGATTCAGCGATACGGAACAGCTTATGGAATTGCCAAAGGAGAAGGAATATTTCATTGCGGTATATCTTCAGGATGTTACAGAACTGAACCGTACGATCAGAGAAAATGAAGAACAGAGAATGGTTGCAGGCCTGGTATACATCGATAACTACGATGAAGTGATCGACAGTGTGGAAGAGGTCAGACAGTCACTTCTGATGGCTCTGGTAGACCGTAAGATTAACCAGTATATTGCAAAAGTTGACGGAATCGTCAAGAAGCTGGAGAATGATAAGTATTTCATTATCATCCGAAAGTCTTATTTTAAACAGCTGGAAGAAGATAAGTTCTCCCTGCTGGATGATGTAAAGTCCGTAAATATCGGAAATGGAATTCCGGCAACACTTAGTATCGGTCTGGGACTGAGTTCCGATTCTTATGCACAGAGTTATAACTATGCGCGTGTAGCGATCGATCTCGCACTTGCAAGAGGCGGCGACCAGGCGGTGATCAAGGACTGTCACGGTGTTACCTATTATGGCGGAAAGCGAGAACAGACAGCGAAGAATACCCGTGTAAAGGCGCGTGTAAAAGCCGAGGCACTGCGTGAATTTATCACGGTCAAAGATAAGATATTCGTTATGGGGCATAAGCTGACAGATGTGGATGCGTTCGGTGCGGCAATGGGAATCTATCGTGCGGCACTGGCACTGGAGAAACGTGCTTATATTGTGATCAATGAAGTGTCAGCATCGCTCAGGCCTTTATATGAATTATTCGAACAAGATCCGGCTTACCCGGATGATCTGTTTTTGACATCGTCACAGGCGATGAATATGGCAGACGAGAATTCAATGGTAGTCGTTGTAGATACGAACCGTCCGATGATGACAGAGTGTGAGGACCTTCTGAAGACAACGAAGACGATCGTGGTATTGGATCATCACAGACAGAGCAGTGACAATATTGATAATGCGCTGTTATCTTATATTGAGCCATATGCCTCATCGGCTTGTGAGATGGTATCAGAGGTATTACAGTATATTGTAGATGGGATCAAGATCCCGAAGATTGAGGCGAGCAGCCTGTATGCCGGCATCATGATCGATACCAACAACTTTGTGAACAGTACAGGAGTCCGTACTTTTGAAGCGGCAGCATTCCTGAGAAGGTCCGGTGCAGATATTACGTTGGTAAGAAAGTTGTTCCGTGACGATATGGAATCTTACAGGGCAAAAGCGGAGATTATCAGCAGTGCAGAAGTGTACCGTAACAAATTTGCCATTGCAAGGGGTGTGGATCTTCACATTGAAAGCCCGACGATCATCGGGGCACAGGCGGCAAATGAATTATTGGACATCAGTGCGATCAAGGCATCATTTGTATTAACAGAATATAATGGAAGAATATACGTCAGCGCACGTTCGATCGATGAAGTCAACGTACAGATCATCATGGAACGTCTGGGCGGAGGCGGTCATATGAACGCTTCCGGTGCACAGTTTAACCATACTGATATGGATGAAGCGGTAGCCTGCTTAAAACAGGTGATTGACGAAATGATAGAAGGAGGAGACTTGTAATGAAAGTTATTTTGACAGAAGACGTAAAGTCACTTGGTAAAAAGGGAGAGATCGTAAACGTCAGCGACGGATACGCAAGAAACTTCATCTTAAAGAAAAATAAAGGTGTAGAAGCTAACGGAAAGAATTTAAATGACCTGAAATTAAAGAAAGCGAACGATGATAAGATCGCTCAGCAGCAGTATGAAGATGCTCAGGAACTTGGCAGAAAGATCGAAGCAGGAAAGATTGAAGTTGCGATCAAGATGGGTGAAGGCGGCAGAGCGTTCGGCTCTGTATCTTCAAAGGAGATTGCAGAAGAAGTCAAAAAACAGATGGATCTTACAATTGATAAGAAGAAAGTTCAGTTAAAAGAAGCGATCAGAACACTGGGAACACATACGGTTCCGGTTAAGCTGCATCCAAAGGTAACGGCTGAGCTGAAAGTTGTTGTAAAAGAAGAAGCATAGGAGGAATTCAGGCGTGGAAGAAGCACTCATCAAACGAGTCATGCCACACAGCATCGAAGCAGAACAGTCTGTTGTCGGCGCCATGCTTATGGATAAAGATGCCATCACCACTGCAGGAGAAATCATCAGTGGTGATGATTTTTATCAGGCGTCATATGGAGTGATCTTTGATTCGATGATCGAACTGTTCAATGAAGGGAAACCGGTCGATCTGATTACTTTGCAGGAACGACTGAAGGAAAAAGATGTACCGGCAGAGATTGCCAGTCTGGAATTTGTCAGAGATCTGGTGACAGCAGTGCCGACTTCTGCGAATGTGAAATATTATGCACAGATCGTGGCAGACAAATCTGTGATGCGTAAGATGATCAAATTGAATGAAGAGATTGAAAATATGTGCTATGCCGGAAAAGAACCTCTGGAGTCTATCATGGAGCAGACCGAGAAATCCATGTTCCAGTTATTACAGAGACGAACGACCGGCGAATATGTTCCAATCAAGCAGGTGGTCCTGAATGCGCTGGATAAGATTGAAAAGGCATCTAAGAGTAAGGGAACCGTTACAGGAATCCCGACCGGATTCATCGATCTGGATTATAAACTGTCCGGATTCCAGCCATCGGATTTCATCCTGATCGCAGCGCGTCCGTCCATGGGTAAGACGGCATTTGTCCTGAACATCGCACAGTATATGGCGTTCAAGAAGAATAAAGCGGTTGCCATCTTCAGTCTTGAGATGTCAAAGGAACAACTGGTAAACCGACTGTTCTCACTGGAATCACAGGTAGATGCACAGTCACTCAGAACCGGTAATATGAAAGATTCCGACTGGGAGAAACTGATTGAAGGAGCAGGTGTGATCGGTCAGTCGAAACTGATCATTGATGATACACCGGGTATCTCCATCTCGGAATTAAGATCAAAGTGCAGGAAATACAAGCTGGAGCACGGACTGGATATCATCATCATCGACTACTTACAGTTAATGACCGGAAGTGTAGGAAAGAGTTCCGAATCCAGACAGCAGGAAGTTTCAGACATTTCCCGTCAGTTAAAGGGACTTGCCAGAGAGCTGAATGTGCCGGTTGTATCGCTGTCACAGTTAAGCCGTGCGGTAGAAAGCCGGCCGGACAAGCGGCCGATGCTTTCTGATCTCCGTGAATCCGGAGCCATTGAGCAGGATGCGGATGTGGTAATGTTTATCTACAGGGATGAATACTATAACAAAGATTCAGAGTTCAAAAAACAGGCAGAAATCATTATCGCAAAACAAAGAAACGGTCCGGTAGGGACCGTTAATCTGGCCTGGTTAGGTGAGTACACAAAGTTTGCGAACCTAAGCAGACAGGAAGATTCGTTTTAGTTTTTTTACTGGACCGGCATCGGCCGAAGCTTTCCGGAAGGATTGCTGCTGGCGGATCAGCTGGTCCAGTTTTTTGAATTCCAGCTCTTCCTGGCGTTCTTTTGCATCCAGAAGAAATGTCATCTCCTGGCTGAACATGTTAAGAAGCACTTCGTTGTTATTCTGCAGCATGCGTTTTAACTGAAGCTGTTCCCTGGTCCGTCTGATATCCGGGATCAGGGCTTTGAGATCGGAAAGGGAGACACCCTGTTCGTAGAGATCCCTGATACATGCATACAGTCTGGCATCATCTTTGGTCTCGCGTTTGATCTGTTCTAAAGTATTCAAAGCATTGGTATGATTTCCCACATTAGATACCCCCTTATAATATAATACTTGTCCCTTATGGGTAAATGTATCATAGCACAGGGGAAAGCACCGATTTCGTCAGAATCCGTCGAGGGAAACAAAAATGTTGAAAAATGCGCAGTATATAAATACTGCGCATGAGTTTGCCTGAATATGCAAAAGAACCTGCTGTTGGCAGGTTCTTTGTATATGCTTCTTATTTCGAATGATTAGCCTTCAGAAATAGCTCCTACTGGACACTGAGCTGCACATGCTCCACAATCTACACAAGCGTCAGCATCAATTTCATAATGCTCTGCTCCCTGAGAAATAGCTCCTACTGGACATTCAGCTTCGCAAGATCCACAGCTTACACATTCATCACCAATTACGTGTGCCATAGTATTATACCCTCCTTTGAGTTTAAATTCTAGACATAAACCAATTCGTTGTCTCTGTCCATATCATAATACAAAAAGCTGAAATAAACAAGTAAATTACATGTTTTTTTGGAAATACACAAAAGTTTAGTCATAACTAACTTGCGTTAGCTGATGCTGTTGTGAAAAAGCATATTCGGTGGTGAAAAGAGACGTTCTTTTGAATTTTGGGTAAATCCCGGTTAAAATTAAGAAAAATTTCAATAAAAAATTCAACAAATTTTCACCGTTTTGGTGTATAGTATAGAATGCTGATGAAGTATAAGAAAAATAGAAGTGAAAATAGGAGTAGAATATAATACAGGTAGAAAGGATACCGGATATAGGAGAGAGGAAAATGAAAAGAAATCGAATCATTGCTATGCTGCTTGGTACGGCACTGCTTGTATGCGGATGTCAGCAGACACCGAAAGCAACGGATGAAGAGAAGAAGATTGAAGCAGAGAAGAATACAACCGAGACAGAAGAGAAGGAATATCAGGGAAAATTAGACCTGATCAGTCCGGTGGCTTATAATAATACAAACGGACTGAAGCTGAAAAAGGGAGACTATATTTCTATTATAGGAAAGGCGAATGGTACGCAGTATTGGGACGAAGTAAAGAAAGGCGTGACACAGGCTGCAGAGGATCTGAATGCAAGTCTTGGATATACAGGAAAAGACAAGATAAAAGTAACGTATAATGCACCGGATAAAGCAGATAATGTGGATGATCAGGTGAACCTTCTGGATGAAGAATTGGACAGATATCCGGTTGCGGTCGGAATCTCAATTGTAGATCTGCAGGCTTGCCAGGTACAGTTTGATCTCGCAACAGACAGCGAGATCCCGGTTGTCACTTTTGATTCCGGGTCTGATTATCAGGGAGTGGCTGCGGATGTATCGACGGACAATGTAACTGCAGGAACAGAAGCAGCACAGAGACTGGCAGAAGAGATGGGAGACAGCGGGGAAGCAGTTCTGTTCATTCAGGATTCGAAATCACAGGCTGCTCTTCAGAGAGAAAAAGCGGTGACGGATGAACTGACAGCAAACCATCCGAATATTTCTGTGGTAAATGTATATCACATGGATGAATTGAGCAATATGCAGAAGACAGTATCTGACGAGATCAATGCCGGAACTTACCGTCCAAAAGACAGTGAACTTCCGGATGGACAGCTTACCGGAGAAGCTATAGTGGCTGCAGACAGTATTACAGAAGACCAGGTAGTCGATTACATCCTTGCCAAACATCCGAATATCACCGGCTGCTTTGCGGCAAACGGTGATTCTGTGAAACTGGCAGTTGATGGGCTGGAAAGAAATAAAATGGAGAAAAAAGTAAAAGTGATCGGTTTTGATGCCAATGATGATGAGATCCAGGATCTGAAAGGCGGTACGGTTGATGGATTGATCGTGCAGAATCCATTCGGCATGGGATACGCAACCGTGGTGGCTGCGGCAAGAGCTTCTCTTGATATGGGAAATGAAGCTGTAGTGAATACCGGATATACCTGGGTGACAAAAGAGAATCTGAAGACGGATGAAGTGCAGAAGATACTCTATACAAAATAATAAAGAAAGTCATTTCTGTGAATATGAGCAGAAGTGACTTTCTTTTTTGGAAGATAAGGGATAATTCCCTGTTACATTAGCCTACAGCTTTCGGAAGTGAAAATGAAAACTCTGTTCCTACTCCTTCCGTACTCACTACAGTGATGTTCTCACCATGTGCCTGCACCGCTTCTTTCACGATCGCAAGTCCAAGACCGGTGCCTTTCTTATCCTTCCCGCGGGAGAGATCACTTTTGTAAAAACGTTCCCAGATTTTTCCGAGTGCCGCCCTTGGAATTCCGATCCCATTATCTTTGACTGCTGTATATACTTTTTCACCGCGGTCTGTTGTTTCGATGGTAATAATAGAATCCGGATCGCTGAATTTAATGGCATTGTCCAGCAGATTGTATAAGACTTGCTGGATTTTACGTTTGTCGGCATTTACATTCAGATGCTTTGTTGCGAAGACCAGTTCAATAGAGATCTTCTTCTGGGTGCAGACTCCCTCGAAGGATGCCGCCACGTGTTTGATCATCTCGTGGATATCGAATACTTCCCGGTTGAGAAGCAGGTGATTGGTGTCGAATTCATTTAATGTCAGCAGATCATGTGTCAGGTCTGTCAGACGTTCCGTTTCAAATAAGATAATCTTCAGGTACTTCTCATGTAGTTCAGGCGGGATAGTTCCGTCTGTCATAGCTTCTACATACCCTTTGATGGAAGTAAGCGGAGAACGGAAATCGTGGGATACATTTGCCACAAATTTCTTCTGGTAATCTTCCATATCACGAAGCTGTGAAGACATATAGTTCAGTGATGCAGACAGATAACCCATCTCGTCTTCGGTCGTGACCGGAATCTCATACTCCAGATTGCCGGAAGCATACTGTGTTGCAGCTTCGGTGATCTTGTGAAGCGGGCGGTAGACAAGGAAATGGAATGCCAACAGGATAATGAACGAGAGCAGGAAGATCACGATGAATGTGATATATACACCACGCATCAATATATCCGTCATAGTATCAACGACGGTAGTGTACTGATGGATCATCAGATAACCTTTTGGAAAATACCCGTAAGTCACCGGAACAGTCACAGTGATGACATCATTGTCGAAATATCCGTGATAATCACCGGTCTGTGAACGGTCACTTCCGGATTCGGCAGGATCAAAATCCTTGATCGTATCCGGAGCGGATGGGTACTCACTGGAATGAGCGGAGGCGATCATGTTACCGTCCCTGGAAACGAACCAGACTGCGGCATCCAGCTGGGTCTCAATCCCGGATAAGATCATCTGTGTATCAGATTCCTGCAATTCACCGGAAAAATAACCGGGAAGATAGCTAGTGGCAACCATCGTAGCCTCCCGGTACATGCTGTTACTTATACGGTTAAAGATCGGTGTACGGACCAGATTCTCTGTCAGCGTTGCGGCTGTAAAAAGGCTTAAGAATCCGAATATGATATAGATAAATATGAATTTTAAATATAATGTACTTTTCATGATATCTACCCGCTGTTATTTTACTTCAAATTTATAACCGATTCCCCATACGGTGCTGAGACTCCAGCCGTTGTGATCCTTGATCTTCTCGCGGAGACGTTTGATATGCACATCTACGGTACGGGTATCGCCGATGTATTCGTAACCCCAGATCTGATCCAGCAGCTGTTCTCTGGTGAAGACCTGATTTGGAGAAGATGCGAGGAAATAAAGAAGTTCTAGTTCCTTCGGCGGCATCTCAACGGTATGTCCGTCAACAATGACAGAATAATTAGTCAGATTGATCTCAATTCCCGGATATTCGACACATTTTCCCTTATCTGCCTGAGGGGTCTCAGGTTTTGAACCAACCTGATAGCGGCGTAAAACAGCTTTTACGCGGGCAACAAGCTCTTTGGCATCGAACGGTTTCATAATATAATCATCTGCGCCGAGTTCAAGACCAAGTACCTTGTCGAATACTTCGCCTTTGGCTGAGAGCATGATGATCGGGGTGTTGGATCTGGTGCGGATCTCACGACAGACCTGATATCCATCGATACCAGGCAGCATAAGATCTAAAAGGACCAGATTCGGTTTGTAAGTATCAAAGGCAATCAGTGCCCGTTCGCCGTCGTGGACCATCATGGTATCAAAGCATTCTTTGGCCAGATATAAAGAGACCAGTTCGGCAATATTTTCATCGTCATCGACGATCAGTATTTTCTGTTTATTCATAGATGTATACGCCTCCCATATGCAGATGCATTTTTTGTTTTATTTCAGTTCGGCAATGGTTACGCCTGCGTCACCCTCGCCGAAAGCCCCAAGACGGAATGATTTGACATGTTTCTGCCGCTTTAGATATTTGTGGATGCCGGCTCTTAAGGCTCCGGTACCTTTTCCGTGAACGATTCTTACGGAACTGAGATGTGCAAGCGATGCATCATCCAGATACTTATCCAGTTCGGCAACCGCCTCATCGACCGTTTTTCCAAGAAGGTTGATCTCCGGACTGATCGCAAGGGATTTGCCCATTTTAACTTTACCTTTGCCGGTCTGACGAGTTCTTCCGGTAAATGAATATGCCGACGCTTCGTCGATGATCTCCAGATCGGAAATGTTGACTGTGGAGCGCAAGATTCCCATCTGCACGGTGACATTCCCTTTGGCATCCGGAAGTGAAGTGACAGATCCGGTCAGGTTCATGCTGAGTACTTTAACGGATTCACCCAACTTGAAATCACTGGCTTTGTAAGTCTTTTTCGGTTTTTTCGCATCCGTCTTCATGGAATTCTGTGTGGCATTCATTTTCTTGCGGAGACGTTCACGTTCTTTTTCCATCTCGGCAACGGAAATATTTGCCTTGCCGAACTTGTGGAAGTTACGCATCGTCTCATCGGCGGTTTCCTTGGCATCGGCCAGAATCTCATGCGCTTTTTCATTGGCTTCACGGATGATGCGGTCGCGCTGTTCTTCTAATTTGTCACGTTTCTGACGGGTCTCTTCTTCGAGACGTTCCAGCTCACGTTTGTAGTGCTCGATTTCTTCCTGTTCTTTCCGAATAGTACGCTTACTTGTCTCGAGATCGGTCAACAAGTCTTCGAAGGATTCATCCTGTTCGGTCAGGTGTGTTCTGGCATCATCGATGATATAATCAGGAAGGCCAAGCTTTCCTGCGATGGCAAACGCATTACTCTTTCCTGGGATACCGATCAGAAGACGGTAAGTCGGACTGAGTGTCTCGACATCAAATTCACAACAGGCATTCTCAACACCTGGTGTGGAAAGAGCGAAGACTTTCAGCTCACTGTAGTGAGTAGTTGCCATGGTGCGGATCCCCCGCTGATGGAGATAGCTTAAGATGGCGATCGCAAGAGCGGCACCTTCAGTAGGGTCGGTTCCTGCGTTCAGCTCATCGAACAGCACCAGAGAATGTTCATCTACATGTTTTAAGAATGAGACGATGTTCGTCATGTGAGAGGAGAAGGTACTGAGGCTCTGCTCAATACTTTGTTCATCCCCGATATCGGCATATACATTTTCAAAAAGAGCCAGCTCCGAACGGTCCAGTGCAGGGATATGAAGTCCCGCCTGTCCCATCAGGGTAAATAATCCGACCGTTTTTAAGGAAACAGTCTTACCGCCGGTGTTTGGTCCGGTTACGATCAGAAGGTCGAAAGCGTCACCGAGAGTGACGGTGATCGGAACGACTTTCTTCTTATCTAACAGAGGATGACGTCCTTCGCGGATATGGATTTTTCCCTTTGTATTGAAGACAGGCTTACTTGCGTTCATAAGAATTGCAAGGTTCCCTCTTGCGAAAATGAAGTCCAGTTCCGTCATGATTTTATAGTCGGTGCGGATGGACTCTGTATATTCTGCGACATCGGCACTTAAGCGTGCAAGGATTATCTGTATCTCTTCCTGCTCTTTGCCGTAAAGTTCTTTCAGGTCATTATTCAGTTTTACAACAGACATTGGTTCGATGAACAGGGTAGAGCCCGTGGCAGACTGATCGTGGATCAGACCGGATACCTGGCTCCGGTATTCGGCTTTGACCGGGATACAATAGCGGTCCCCGCGCATTGTGATGATCGAATCCTGCAGATAGGTGCGGAGTGAACCATTGACCAGAGAAGATAAGGTAGAATGTACTTTATCGTTGATCTGGTTCATGGAGCGGCGGATCTGCTTCAGAGTGCTGCTGGCATCATCGCTGATCTCATCTTCGTCAATGATACATCTGCGCATCTCGGTGCTGATCAGTGTCAGCGGCTCAATCTGCTGGAAAAATATATCCAGACAATCTTCCGCATCGTCTACAGTCTCATGACGGCCGTAGGCTTTGATCTGCCCTGCATTTTCCAAAAGCTTGCAGATGCGCAGGAGTTCCCCGCTTCCAAGAGCTGCACCGACTTCCAGACGCTTTAAAGATTCCCCGACCGGGTTGCAGCTTCCGAAAGAAGGGCGCCCCTTTCTGATGATACGGGTAAATGCGGCGGCAGTCTGTTCCTGTGCAGTATTGATATCCGGAAGAGAGGTCATGGGTTTCAATCTCTTGCAGCGTTCTTTGCCGCCGAAAGAGGTTGCCTGTTCTATTAAGATGTCAATGATTTTATGATACTCTAATTTCGTTAATGTTTTTTTATTCATGTTTTTCACCTGGATCTATTCTATGTTACTGTATGTACAGTAATTCTGGTCAGTAACTATTCTACCTTATTTACGCTATAAAGAAAAGGATAATATTGAACATTCCCATTCCATACGGTATACTATAAAAAGGATTGTAAAGGAGACGGAAGAGCTGATGGATGAGCAGAAACATCTGAAAAATGAACAGGGCGAACCTGGAAATAAAACTGAAAAATCAGAGTATTTATTTATGCAGGAAACAATCAAAGATGAGAATAGCCGCGGGAAAAAGTACCGTAAAGATCTGCTTCGGATCGCAGGACTTGGAGTGGCGTTCGGTGTGTGTGCCTGCATTAGTTTTTCTGCGCTCAGACCATGGCTGGATGAAAAGTTTCCCGGAGATTCACAGGAAGTTGTAATACCGGAAGAAAAAGAGGAAGAAAAGTCGGATGAAACCACTGCAGATACCGGCAATGACAGTACAGTACAGACGCTTGGCATTGACAGTTACAGAGAACTTCAGAAAGCAATGAATTCAGTAGCATCCGAAGCCGCAAAATCGGTAGTTGAGGTCATCGGTATCTCGGGAGAGCAGGACTGGACGGAAGAATCTTATGATAATAAGAACAGTGTGTCCGGACTGATCATTGCGGATAATGGACAGGAACTTCTGATATACGGAAAGACTTCTATATTAAGAGATACAAAAGAGATCCATATCAGATTCGCGGATGGGACAACGAAGCAGGCTTCTGTGAAGAAGAAGGATGAAAGTCTTGGATTTGCGATCTATGCTGTAGCCAAAAGCAGCATCGCGCAGTCAACATGGCAGCAGATCAGTATTGCAACTCTTGGCAGTTCCGGTTCGGTACAGAAAGGAGATGCTGCGGTGGTTCTCGGAAAACCGTTCGGTTATGCGGGAGCGGTTGGATTCGGAACAATTGCGAGCAGCAGAAATGAACTGGACGGTGATGACGGAAGTTATCCGCTTCTTTGTACAGACATTGGTGCGGCAGAGGACGGGACAGGTGTGATCGTCAACCTGTCGGGCGAAGTGGTTGGAATTATTGACCAGGACATATCCGGAAACAGCAGCAAAGAACTGGTGACCGGTTATGGAATCTCAGGATTGAAATCAGAGATTGAACTGTTATCCAACGGTCAGGCGGTGCCATATATCGGCATCCGTGGACTGGATGTGACGGCAGAGATCGAAGCGCAGGGAATTCCCGAAGGCGTGTATGTCCGGACCGTAGAGACGGATTCACCGGCAATGGCAGCAGGGATCCAGAGTGGAGATATCATTACGGAGGCAGCAGGGAAGAAGATAACATCACTATCAGCCTACCAGAGTGTACTGCGGGACCAGAAAAGCGGCAGTAAGATCAGACTCAAAGGACAGAGACAGGGATCCGGTGGTTATGTGGACATTTCCTTTGACGTGACAGTCGGAAGTAAGGAGTAGTCTGCCGGACTGGATGTTTTGGTGCCGGGGCAGTTGTAAAATAAAGATATAGAATATAGAAAGAGGAAATAAGATGAGATATATCAATACCCTTCACGAAGGGGAAACAATCAGAAATGTATATTTGTGTAAAGGAAAGCGTTCGGCGGAGACCAGAAACGGAAGACCGTATGATAATCTGATCCTTCAGGATAAGACCGGAACACTGGACGGAAAAGTATGGGATCCGAATTCCGGCGGGATCGCAGACTATGATGAGCTGGATTTCATTGAGGTATATGGTGAGATCATCAGCTATAACAATAATCTGCAGATGAATATCAAGCAGATCAGAAAGGTGCAGGAAGGCGAATACATCGCTGCCGATTATATGCCGACAACAGAGAAAAGTACAGATGGCATGTATGAGGAACTGCTTGGATACATTAGGAAAGTAGACAACCAGTATCTGAGACAAGTACTGGATCATTATTTTATAAAAGACGAGACATTTATCCGTAATTTCAAGGGACATTCGGCCGCGAAGACGGTACATCACGGGTTTGCCGGAGGACTTCTGGAACATACACTGAGTGTAGTGAAGTTCTGTGATTACATGGTGGGGGCATATCCGATCCTGAATAAGGATCTGCTTTTCACGGCGGCAATCTGTCACGATATCGGAAAGACGAAGGAATTGTCATCTTTCCCGGAAAATGATTACACAGACGAAGGACAGCTTCTGGGACATATCGTGATCGGTGTGGAGATGATCGGAGATGCAGTCCGCAATATCCCGGATTTTCCGGAGAAACTTGCGAACGAATTAAAACACTGTATTGTTGCACATCATGGAGAACTGGAATACGGGTCCCCGAAGAAACCGGCACTTGCTGAGGCGATGGCTCTGAATCTTGCTGACAATGCAGATGCGAAGATGCAGACCCTGACAGAGTTATTCAAAGATAAAAAAGGTAATGACTGGCTGGGATATAACCGCCTGTTTGAATCAAATATCAGAAAGACAGTTATCTAATGATGCAGAAGAATGAATTAGTAAAGGTTAAAATTGAAGATATCGGAGTCGGAGGAGAAGGCATCGGCAAGGTGGACGGGTATACACTGTTCATCAAAGATGCCATTATAGGGGATGTCGTAGAGGCAAAGGTTATGAAAGCCAAGAAGAATTACGGCTATGCCCGCCTGATGAATGTCCTGACTCCGTCGGAAGACCGCGTAGAGGAAGTGGTCTGTCCGATGGCGAGAAAATGCGGTGGATGTCAGATACAGGAGATGAAGTACCCGGCACAGCTTGCATTTAAAGAATCTAAGGTACGCGGCAATCTGGAGCGGATCGGAGAAGTTCCGGGTGAACTTCTGGATCAGATCATGCATCCGGTTGTCGGCATGGACGAGGAAGGGATGCAGCCGTTCCGCTACCGTAATAAGGCACAGTTTCCGATTGGGACAGACAAAGACGGCAGAGTGACCGCCGGATTCTATGCCGGCAGAACACACAGCATTATCGGGAATACAGACTGTGTACTTGGTGTGGAAGTGAATGAAGAGATCTTGAACTGTATCCTGGATTTTATGGAAGAATTTGAAATTCCGGCATACGATGAAGTGAAACATAAGGGACTGGTGCGCCATGTGCTGCTCCGTTACGGATTTAAAACGGATGAGATCATGGTGTGTTTGGTCATCAATGGAAAGAACATTCCGCACTGCCATGATCTGGTCGGACGTCTCCGACAGATTCCGGGCATGACAAGCATCACACTCAGCTCGAATACGGCGAAGACGAATGTGATCATGGGCGATACGATCCGCCTTCTGTGGGGGCAGGAGTTCATCACAGATTATATCGGTGAGATCAAGTATCAGATTTCCCCTCTGTCATTTTACCAGGTGAATCCGGTCCAGACAGAGAAGTTATACGGACTGGCACTGGACTATGCAGGTCTTACAGGCAATGAGACAGTGTGGGATCTGTACTGCGGAATCGGAACCATTTCCCTGTTCCTTGCGAAGAAAGCAAAGCAGGTATACGGTGTAGAGATCGTACCGCAGGCCATTGACGATGCAAGGAATAATGCGAAGATCAATGATATTACGAATGCGGAATTCTATGTAGGCAAGGCAGAAGAAGTTCTGCCGGAATATTATAAAGAATATGAAAAGACACATAACGGAGAGACGGCGCACGCTGATGTAATCGTGGTCGATCCGCCGAGAAAGGGCTGTGAGGAATCCCTGCTTCAGACGATCGTGGATATGCAGCCGGAGAAAGTTGTGTATGTAAGCTGCGACAGTGCAACGCTTGCGCGGGATGTGAAGTTCTTAAGAGCAAAGGGATATGAACTTAAGGATGTGACGCCGGTGGATCAGTTTCCGCATACGGTGCACGTGGAGACGGTAGTATTGATGTCAAAAGTGAACCCAGGTAAGTAGAAAAAACACTGTAAATAAAAGGCTTTTCAGATAGCTATCGTTAAAGAATACGATTGGCTGCTGGAAAGCCTTTCTTTTTATGCTCGGAAATGGCTGTGTGGGAACTGGTCTACGAGACAAGGTTGACACTAGGGCATAGATAACGAGAGAAAATGAACCCAGGGGTTCACCCTATAACGATAGTAGAAATAAGAAAAACAGCGACCGGGGAGTTGGTGTCCGGCCGCTACTTGTAAATTAACGATAATTCTTGTTGTAGAGTTCTTTGGCGTATGCCTGCATTTTCTTTACGTACTCATATGCCTGGCTCTTTCCCTTTTTCAAGTCGACCTGTTTCAGAGCATTACTGATTTGTGGGTCGTCCATTAGTAGAGAGAAGATTGCTTTAGCTTCTGGGTACTTCAAGGATACCTCGTTGATGAGATTGTCGATCATTATAAGACTGAGAACTGAGTTTTCAGTTGAAGTATTATCTGTTGGCTCCCAACCGCTACGATTAGTATTGTCGTCGCTGTTATCATCCATAAACTTGTCTAATGAAATATAACGCGAGAGGTACTGATCCTTTTCAGAACGTTCACACCCTTCACATTTATTGCACTTAGGGCAGCGGATGTATTCGCCCTTGGAATTAAGAATTAAGCATCTCTTTTTGCGAGTCGATTCAAGATACGCATCTTTTTCTTTCCAGAATCCTTCCATGTAGGATTCGACCTGATCCTTATGGATAGCTGTGAAACCTACAAGAATCTTTCTACCGCGAATATTCCAGGTTTCGAAGTTATCTTCGATAATTCCTTCATTACGCTTGCGAATACCGTCTCTAATATCCTGATGGTAATTCTTTAAAACTTCATGTGCTAAGAATGGAACCAAAGCTTCATTCTCTTTTGGTGCTACGCCATTGTAGCTCTTCTTGTTACAGTAACTTAAATATACCTAGATATGTTGATTCATCTGATGACGAGGAACCATGGGATATTCATTCTATTATGTTTGGTGGAATTCCTAATATGGAAATAGAAAACCTTAGAAAATATTGGGATGCATTCCCAGGGTTACGAGAGGAAATATTCGGTAATATATCAGACAATTATGCTAGGGTTATAGCAGATGATATAGAAAGTGCAGTATCTAACTTTGCGTCTGTATCTAATTATATTGCAAAATATCACTCTAGTTTTAGTGGATTTGGAGAACACTTAAAAGATTGCTTGATAGAGGATATTCTCGATGTAAATGCTCAAAGTCTTAAAGAAAATATCTGCATCGATATTTTTAATAGAACAACAAATATTAAATTGATTGATCAATACAAGGCATTTCAGATTCTTTCTGAAAATTGGGAGACAATCACAGCCGATTTGGAAATGATTCAGGGAGAAGGGTTTGATGCTATCTTCCAGGTTGATCCTAATATGGTGGTAAAGAAAAAGAAAGAAGACGAGGATGAAGTGACCGAAGTGCAGGAAGGTTGGAAAGGTCATATTTTACCATTTGAGCTTGTACAAGAAGAGTTTCATCACGGCGAATTGTTTGCAATTCAGTCAGGAGAAGAGCGATTGGTTGAAATAAGCAATATGTATACCGAAATATTAGAATCTCTTGAAGAGGATGAGCTTGAACAAACAATTACAAACGCTGATAAGGATGCCTTCGTAGGAAAAGAAGAAAAAGCTTATGTTACTGAAGCATTAACAGATGTAGAGAGCCCAGAGATAAATGCGTTGAAAAATTATCTCACATTGTCATTTAAGAAGGATAAGATGGCATTTATTGAAGAAAATCCTTTCGTTGCGTGGAGTGCTATGGTTTCTAATAAGGATGGCACTATTGGAAAACCTGCTGTGAATTCCAGAATTTTGCAGTTACAGATGGAATTTGAATTTCCAGAAGAATCATTAGAAGCAAAAATGAAAAGAGTTATGCTTTTAATGGAAGAAGAAAGCGAATTGAAGAAAGTAATCAAGGCACAGAAGATCGAACTAGAAGCTGCAACCATAGAAACAATAAAAAATCTCAATGAAGAAGATGCACTTCGCCTGCTAGAGTTGAAGTGGATTGAGCCTATTGTATCCGGATTAGGAACTTTGCCAGATGATGTAATTACAGCATTGGTTTCAGAAGTTGAAAATTTGAATTCAAAATATGCAACTACATATAGTGATATTGAGGTAAAGAAAGAATCTGCAGCAGGTTCTCTTATTCAGATGATTGATGGTTTATCTGGTAGCAAAGATGATCTTGATGGTCTAGCAGAATTTAAGAAGTATATGGGGGTAAAAAATGAAAAAGAATAATAAAACACCTAAACTTCGTTTTTCTGGATATACTGACGATTGGGAACAACGTAAGTTAAACGAGATTGCCGATAAGGTATCAGAGAAGAATAAAAATAATGAATTTTCAGAGCCGTTTACAAACTCAGCAGAACAGGGAATCATTAGCCAGAAGGATTATTTTGATAGAGAGATTGTAAACAATGAAAATCTGAATGGTTATTATATCGTCAGGAATGATGACTTTATTTATAATCCAAGAATTTCTGCAACAGCTCCTGTTGGACCGATAAATCGTAACAGACTTGGTAGAAATGGCGTAATGTCGCCACTTTATACGGTATTTAGAACACATGATATAGATAATTTGTATTTGGAATTTTATTTCAAAACTACGAAGTGGCATCGCTTCATGAAACTAAACGGAGATTCAGGGGCTCGATTTGACAGATTTACGATTTCGTCAACACAGTTTATGGAAATGCCAATTCCATATCCGACGTTAGAGGAGCAGCAAAAAATTGGGGAGTATTTTGAATCTCTCGACACCCTCATCACTCTTCACCAGCGTAAGCTTGAGAAGTTACAGAACATGAAGAAATCATGCTTGCAAAAGATGTTCCCTAAGGATGGTGCTACTGTTCCTGAAATAAGATTTTCTGAATTCCAGGGAGATTGGGAGGAACGAACACTTGGTTCGTGCTTTGATGAGCGATTAGAAAGCTTACCAGACGGAGAATTACTATCAGTTACAATTGGTTCAGGAATAAAGAAGTTTTCTGAACTAGATCGCCACGACAATTCAAATACTGACAAATCTAAATACAAAAGAGTTTGTATTGGTGATATTGCTTATAACTCAATGAGAATGTGGCAAGGAGCAAGTGGGCGCTCACCATACGAAGGTATTGTAAGTCCTGCCTATACTGTAGTAAAGCCAATAGGAGATATAGACACTCAGTTCTTTGCTTATATGTTTAAGAAGAAAGAGATAATTCATCTTTTTGAAATTAACTCACAAGGACTAACATCCGACACTTGGAACTTAAAATATCCAGCATTCAGTAAAATTGTGGTTAGAGTTCCTAGGAATGTGGAAGAGCAAAGTAGAATTGCTAGATTTTTGTTGGAGCTCGATGAGCTCATTTCATGTACTGAGCAAGAAATTGAGATTACGAAAAGAATGAAAAAAGGATGTCTTCAGAAGATGTTCGTATAAGGAGGGATAGACTTGTCAGATATTATTTTTAATGAAGAAAAGGACTTTGAAGAATCTGTCATAAAAGCCCTCATCGAGCATGGATGGGAATCGGATGTTATTAGATATCCATCTGAAGAAGATTTAATTCGGAATTGGGCGAACATATTATTCAATAATAATAAGCAGGGAACACGATTGAATGATCAGCCATTAACTTCCGGAGAGATGGCTCAGATTTTAGACCAGGTAAGAAATCTACAATCGCCAATGGCCCTAAATGAGTTTATCAATGGGCGTAGTATATCTATTACCCGTGATAACCCTAACGACCCGATTCATCTGGGTAAAGAGATTTCTCTAAAAATTTATGATCGCCAGGAAATTGCATTAGGACAGAGTAGATATCAGATTGTTCAGCAGCCGAAGTTTAAAACAAAGTCACCTAACAGAATCTGTTCAGGCAACGGAAAACACTGATGTTTTAATATCGAAATTAAAGAGCCCAGATTCTGATAATACTTTGATTGTTACATCAATCCAGAAGTTGAGTAATATCGCAAGGGAAGATGTGGCTAATATAGAAGCAGATTTAAAAATTATTCAGCTTAAGCGAATGGTTATTATCATTGATGAGTGCCACCGTTCTACATTTGGAGATATGCTTGTAGATATAAAAAATACGTTCA
>OJUG01002132.1_pt1 | contig 22088 bp, 18 predicted proteins | sample 1599841 | NCBI WGS metagenome assembly OJUG01 (sample SAMN04168659, study PRJEB22393) | human gut metagenome | biome: human gut microbiome; feature: stool | host: Homo sapiens | collected 2014-05-12 | reverse complement strand
ACTTAGATTTTCTTATTTTCGTACAACGGAACAAAATAGACTCAGCTTTGTGCAACCTACCCATCAAAAAACTTGCAACCACCTTTTGCCTCCCTGATCCGTTATAACGTTATAAAAAGAATCATAAAAGCCGCTGCTGGATCAGCCAGAGTTTCATCATCGTTTTCTGTGGCAGGAGTTTGGCAATGGTATGGCAGGTTTTGACATAGGAGCTGTAGACCGACATATCTTTTCCGTGCTCTACGTCTGCGAGAGCTTTCTTTGCGACAACATCGGGAGTGACCATGTTTGTAAAGTTAGTGGTTGCTTTTTTTGCGTCAATGATCCCTCTGTCATACAATCCGGTTTTCATCCAGCCGGGGCAGACTGCCGTAGCAGTGATGCCTTTTTCCCGGAGTTCCACGTTCAGGGCACGGGTATAGTTTCTGACAAACGCCTTGGTAGAACTGTAGATATTCTGATATGGCAGAGGCTGGAACGAAGCCTGTGAGGCAATGTTTAGGATATGGCTGCCCTTTTTCATATGTGGAATGCATACCAGTCCCATGGCAACGACACCGCTGATATTCAGGTCGATCATATTGATCGATTCATCAATGGAAATATCATCATACGAACAGAATTTTGCAAATCCTGCATTGTTGATCAGATAGCGGATATTGCAGTTTTTAAGGCTCGGATTTTCACCAAAAGTCTTAATGTTTTCGAGAGAGGAGAGGTCCATCGGATAGACAACGATCTTTTCTCCGTATCGTTTTTGAATCTTTTTTAATTTTTCTTCATTTCTGGAAATGATCCAGATCTCATCCAGTCCTTTTTTTGCAGATAACAGTTTTACAAATTCTTTGCCGAGTCCGCTGCTTGCTCCGGTTACGATCGCAATGTTCTTTTTCTTCATTATTACCTCCAGCTAAAAATCAATTTTTTTTCACGTCTGGTATATGTTATTATTTTACCATAGAAAAAAATTTCTAAAAATAGAAATGCAAAAATTGTGATATGATAAAAAGCAGAGGAGGGAGAGCGATGTTTTACAGAATCGAAAAAGACAGAGTGGAAGAGACCAGTGCCGAAAACTGGGAAAGCGGACAGTCCGGTGTGGCAGTTTTTACCCACAAAGAGTGGGAAGAAGAAATGGACATCCGTGCAACTTATCTGCTCGGACAGCGTGAGGACAACATCCATTTTTGCAAGTTGGAAAGCCATGCAAATTACCTGTTTGGAACCTTTCATATTCCGGTAAAACGGGAGCATGAAAAGAACATGGGCTTTGCATTTTATATCCTGCCCGGAAAACTGATCTTTATTGATGATAACGGTCTGGTGCAGGCACATATTAAGAAAATCATTGCGGGAAAAGTACACAGCGGTTACAATCTGGAAAAGTTTTTTTATGATTTTTTAATATCCCTGATCGATGAAGACCTGATCTATTTAGCAGTATTAGAAAAAGAGATCACGAAAATGGAAGAGAGCATGGTGGAGGACGAGCTAAAGGACTTCAACTACCGGATGCTGCATCTGAAAAAAGAGATTTCAAGGCTGTACCGCTACTACAGCCAGCTTGCCGATCTGGGCGAAAATCTGTATGAGAATGAAAAGGAATTTTTTGAAAAAAAGCATACCGGAGTCTTTCGGATTTTTGCGGAGCGTACAACAAGACTTCAGGAGGAGACACAGGTGCTTCGGGAATATGCCATGCAGGTGCAGGATGTCTATCAGTCCGAGATCGGGATACGGCAGAATAATGTCATGAAAGTGCTGACCATTGTTACAACAGTATTTTTGCCGCTGACTCTGATCGCCGGCTGGTATGGCATGAACTTTGTCTATATGCCGGAGCTGAAATGGGTCTACGGATATCCGGTCGCGATCGGTGCAAGTATCCTAGTCATCATCGTGAGCCTTTGGATTTTTAAAAAGAAAAAATATCTGTAACCGAACTGGTTGAATTTACCACAACAACGTGTTAAAATACTGAAAACACAAAGATATGCACAGAGAAATGAGGAGTGTCAGATGAAGCAAAAAGAAATCCCTTACAAGATCTACTTAGAAGAAAGCGAAATGCCAAAGGAATGGTATAACGTTCGTGCCGATATGAAGAACAAACCGGCACCACTTTTAAATCCACAGACATTGCAGCCGATGACAGCAGAGGAGTTAGGAGCTGTTTTTTGCGATGAATTAGTGGCACAGGAATTAAACGAGACCGATCCGTATATCGCGATTCCGGAAGAGATCCGCAGCTTTTACAAGATGTATCGCCCTTCACCGTTAGTACGGGCTTATTGTTTAGAAGAAAAACTTGATACCCCGGCAAAAATTTACTACAAATTTGAAGGAAACAATACCAGCGGAAGCCACAAGCTCAATTCTGCAATTGCACAGGCATATTACGCAAAGAAGCAGGGACTGAAAGGCGTTACTACCGAAACCGGTGCAGGACAGTGGGGAACTGCTTTGTCCATGGCATGCTCTTATTTTGACTTAGACTGTAAAGTTTATATGGTAAAAGTCTCCTATGAGCAGAAACCGTTCCGTCGTGAGGTTATGAGAACCTATGGTGCAAGTGTGACACCATCTCCGTCAGAGACCACCGAGATCGGAAGGCAGATATTAAAAGAATTTCCGGGAACAACAGGAAGCCTTGGCTGTGCGATTTCTGAAGCAGTGGAGACCGCGACCACAACAGAAGGCTACCGTTATGTACTCGGCAGCGTGCTAAATCAGGTATTATTACATCAGTCCGTCATTGGCTTAGAGAGTAAGATCGCTATGGACAAATATGGCATCAAGCCGGATATGATCATCGGATGTGCCGGCGGCGGTTCTAACTTAGGCGGTCTGATCGCACCGTTTATGGGAGAAAAATTAAGAGGAGAGGCAGATTACGAGTTTATTGCAGTAGAACCGGCATCCTGCCCAAGCCTTACCAGAGGACGTTATGTATATGACTTCTGTGACACCGGAAAAGTATGCCCGCTTGCAAAAATGTATACCCTTGGAAGCGGATTCATTCCGTCTGCAAACCATGCAGGAGGTTTACGTTACCACGGCATGAACCCGGCACTTTCCCAGATGTACGAGGATGGACTCTTAGAGGCAAGAAGTGTCGAGCAGACCAGCGTCTTTGAAGCAGCAGAGCAGTTTGCAAGAGTCGAAGGAATCCTTCCGGCACCGGAGAGCAGCCACGCAATCCGTGCAGCAATCGATGAGGCACTCAAGTGTAAAGAGACAGGCGAAGAAAAAACCATTCTGTTCGGACTGACCGGAACCGGTTATTTTGATATGGTCGCATATGAAAAATTCCACAACGGTGAGATGTCCGACTACATCCCGACCGAGGAAGATTTAGCAAAAGGATTCGCCGGAATCCCGAAGATTTCTTGAGTTTAACAAAATATTAGCGGGCGAATTTATTGACTCCCTCCTACGCAACTGATAACATGAAATCATGCATGTTAGAAGATTTATGTAGGAGGGGAATTTTTATGAGCAGTCATAAAAAAATAAGTATTCTGGGGTCAGGAAGAGTAGGTTCTTCCATCGCATATTCCCTGATATTAGAGGGATTGTGCTCAGAAATCGTATTGGTGGATATTGCCAAAGAATTAGCACAGGGAGAGTCCTATGCACCGGATGCGATTTACATCATCGTCAGCAATCCGGTCGATGTCCTTACATATGCAGTACAGGAGATTACAGGACTGCCAAAAGAGCGTGTCATTGGAACAGGAACCCTGTTGGATTCCAGCCGTCTTAGAAGTATTTTAGCGGAGCGGGCAAAAGTCAGTCCGAGCAATGTACACGGTTATGTGTTTGGCGAGCATGGAGATTCTTCGTTTGTACCGTGGTCCTTAACATCCATTGCAGGAATGCCGTTAGAGGAGTATGATGCGAATACATTTGCCAACAAACAGGATGAGATACAGGAAGAAGTCAGACTTTGCGGAGCAAATGTCATTAAAAATAAAGGTGCAACAAACTACGCGATCGCCATGTTAGTATGTTACTTAGCAAGCAGTATTTTAAAAGACACCAAAGGAGTTCTGACCGTATCCACAAGAATGGATGGACAGTATGGGATCGAAGATGTCTGTCTGAGTATTCCGGCAGTGATCGGCTCACAGGGGATTATCAGGACCGTGGAACCGGAACTTTCAGACAGTGAAAAAGGACTGCTGATCGACAGTGCAAATATCTTAAAAGATGTCATTCAGACAATTGAAATCTAAGCGGGATTGTCTTATGATAGAAAAAGATCATTTTGAAAACTAAATGCAGTAAAAGGAGATAAAAAACATGGATTATGCATCAGAATCATTAAAAAGACACTATGACTGGAAAGGAAAGATTGAAGTAGTCTGCCGTTGTCCGTTAGAGGATAAAGACGACTTATCTCTTGCTTATACACCGGGCGTAGCACAGCCGTGTTTAGAGATCCAGAAAGATGTAAATAAGAGCTATGAATTAACCAGACGTTCTAACTTAGTAGCAGTCGTAACAGACGGTACGGCGGTACTTGGACTTGGTGACATCGGACCGGAGGCAGGAATGCCGGTTATGGAAGGAAAATGTGCACTTTTTAAAGCCTTTGGAGATGTAGATGCAGTGCCAATCTGTGTACGTTCCAAAGAAGTGGATGATATCGTAAAGACCGTCAGCCTGATCGCCGGAAGTTTCGGCGGAATCAACTTAGAGGATATTTCCGCACCACGTTGTTTTGAGATTGAAGAAAAATTAAAAGAAACCTGTGATATTCCGATCTTCCATGATGACCAGCATGGAACAGCAGTGGTAACTTTAGCAGCACTCTTAAATGCCTTAAAGTTAACCGGAAAGAAGATGGAAGAGATCAAAGTGGTAACGAGCGGAGCAGGTGCAGCAGGAATCGCCATCATCAAACTGTTGATCGCAATGGGATTAAAAAATGTGATCCTCTGCGACAGAAAAGGCGCAATCTATGAAGGCAGAGAAGGTCTGAATAAAGAAAAAGAGGAAATGGCAAAGATCACCAACAAAGATCATGAAGCCGGAACTCTTGAGGAAGTATTAAAAGGAGCAGACGTATTTATCGGTGTATCTGCACCGGGCTGTGTAACACAGGATATGGTACGTTCCATGAACGAGAATCCAATCCTCTTCCCAATGGCAAACCCGACACCGGAGATCATGCCGGACCTTGCAAAAGAAGCGGGAGCAGCAGTCGTAGGAACCGGACGCAGTGACTTCCCGAACCAGATCAACAACGTACTTGCATTCCCTGGAATCTTCCGTGGAGCGTTAGATGTAAGAGCAAGTGAAATCAATGATGAGATGAAGATCGCAGCAGCAAAAGCAATCGCATCCTTTGTAACAGATGATCTGCTCAGTGCAGACTACATCATTCCAAGTGCATTAGATAAAAATGTAGCAACAGCCGTAGCCGAAGCAGTCGCTAAGGTAGCAAAAGAAACAGGTGTTGCAAGAATCTAGATTAAGAAGGCAGAGTATGGAAGAATATTTTGATATCCGTGACAGTGCAGGCAATCCGACCGGGGAGGTCAAGGCGCGTTCACTGGTACATCGGGACGGTGACATTCATGGAACCTCCCATGTGTGGCTGGTTCGGAAGAATAAAAAGAGCGGCTATGATGTATTGCTGCAAAAGCGGAGTGATAATAAGGATTCATTTCCGGGATGTTACGATATCTCTTCCGCCGGACATCTGCCGGCAGGAGCCGATTACAGGGAATCGGCAGTCCGGGAATTAGAAGAGGAACTTGGAATCGCCGTAAGCCCAGAGGACTTACGGTTTCTTGGCATGCACGAAGGGGACGTAAAAGAGGAATTTTATGGAAAACCCTTTCATAATCATGAAATCAGTGCTATTTTTATATTGGAGAAAAACATAGAACCGGAAGGAATGTGTTTACAAAAGGAAGAAGTAAGCGGGGTCTTATGGATGGATTTTGCAGAGTGTTTAGATGGAATTCGTAAAAATACATTATGTCATTGTATTTTTGAGGACGAGTTTGAAACATTGGGGGAATATCTAGGCATACTAAGCAAAACGGAAACAACATAGAAAGACGAGGCTGAGTGATGGATCTTGCAGGAATGAATATAAGAAAGATTACAGATTATTTTCGTGCAGGCTGTAAGGAGGATTATAACCGTAGGATTGGAGTTGAAATAGAACATTTTGTTATAAAAGAAGACAATACCAATGCAACATATGAAGAGATAGCGGAATTGTTAGAAGCAGTATTTGGCAACGAACAGTGCGAGTATGAGCAGCGTTCCCTGTTAGGTTGTGTGACGATGGAGTATGCGATCAGTTTAGAGCCGGCAGCCCAGTTAGAGATCAGCATTTTTCCAAGAAAGACCGTACAGGAATTAGAACAGATCTACGAAGGATTCTTAAAACGAATGGAGTCCTATTTAGGACTACGCCATATGCGGCTCGAAACCTGTGGCTATCAGCCGTATGCAAAAGCCGCAGAGCTGCCACTGATCCCAAAGAGACGATATGAATACATGGATGCATATTTTAAGCACACGGAGACCATGGGAATCCGCATGATGCGCGGAAGTGCTTCCACGCAGGTGTCGATCGACTATCTGAACGAGCAGGATTTTGTGAAAAAATTCCAGCTTGCCCAGATGTTATCCCCGGTGCTGGCGCTGTTGACGGAGAACACAGCGGTCATAGACGGAATTCCCGTAAAACAGCATATTCCAAGAACCACCATCTGGAATCATGTGGATAAGAAGCGGTGTGGGATTGTTCCGGGAAGTATGAGCGAGGAATTTTCTTTTTGCACCTATGCGGAATATGTCTATCATGTGCCGCTCATCTTTGCGAAAGATCACGGTATTATTATGCCGACCGGAGAGTGGTCAGCAGCGGAGTACTATAGAGAACGACTCATGACAGAGGAAGAGATTGAGCATATGCTGTCCATGGTTTTCCCGGATGTGCGGTTGAAAAATTATATTGAAATCCGCATGGCAGACAGTCTTCCAAAGGAAGAAGCATTTGCCTATGTCTCCCTGATTCGGGATATTTTTTATGGAGGAAATATCACAAAGATACGCAGGTATCTGGGAAATCCGACAGAAGAGGATATTGCACAGGCGAAAGAAAATGTCATAAGCTATGGAGAAGACGGCATGGTATATGGAAGAAAGGCAGGCGAGATCTTTGCCTACCTACAGCAGTTTTCCCAAGAACCAATGCAGAAATTATTAGAAAAAAGAAGGCATCAGAATGAGCGAGACAACCAGATTGACAAATGAATATATTGAGATTACGAAACAGGACATAGAAGCCCATGAGAGGACGGCAAAAGAGGCAAACGAATATATCCGTAACTCGACAGCGCAGTACCATGGCAGATGTGTCAAAGCACTCTATGTTCCAAAGATTTTTACCGGACGGGAGGAGCGGATATTCTCTGATCTGGTCAGTACGATGTGTGGCATTTTTTATAAGGTTATGGATGCCTATGCAAAAGACAAGGATTACCGGAGGCTTTTTGGATTCGAGCCGAAGTTAGAGGAACTGATCTTAAGAGAACCGACCTATGACAGCCCGATCCCGATCGCAAGGATCGACATCTTTTATAATGAAGAAACAGGTGATTTCAAATTCTGCGAATTTAACACCGACGGAACTTCGGCAATGAACGAGGACAGGGAGTTAAACATCGCGATCCAAAAGACAAAAGCCTATCAGCAAATGGCAGAAACCCATGAGTTCAAGAGTTTCGAGCTTTTTGATTCCTGGGTGGAGACATTTTTAGAGATTTACCATAGCAGTCAGGATTCCAAAGAATATCCGAATGTGGCGATCGTGGATTTTATGGAAAATGCGACAGAGATGGAATTTCAGATTTTTGCAGAGCATTTTAGGATGCATGGATGCAACGCACAGCTTTGTGAGATTCGGGATTTGGTATATCAGGACGGAGCATTGTATACACCAGATGGAATGCAGGTGGATGCAATTTACCGCCGTGCTGTCACCAGTGATATCATGAAGCACTATGAAGAAGTGGGAGATTTCATTGCAGCAGTAAAGGACAATGCCGTATGTCTGATTGGAGATTTCAGAACGCAGATTGCCCACAATAAAATCCTATACAAGATATTACATCTGCCACAGACGCAGGCATTTCTGACAGAGGAAGAAAATGCATTTGTAAAGGCTCATGTACCGATGACCTACAGCATCCATGATGAGCGTTTAAATATAGAAGAAATCCTGACCGAAAAAGACAAGTGGATTTTAAAACCGGAGGATTCCTATGGTTCACAGGGAATCCATGCAGGTGTGGAGTGCGACGCAAACGAATGGAAGGAACATTTTTATAAGGAAAGAAACAATGCAGACAGCACCTATCTGATCCAGGAATTCTGTGTGCCGTATCAGACCATGAATATAGATCTGGCACAGGGCGAGCATACATTTTTCCCTGTGTATAACCTGACCGGATTATTTACTTATGGTGGAAAATTCAGGGGAGTGTATTCAAGAATCTCAAAGAGCGAGATCATTTCCACACAGTACAGCGAAATGGCACTGCCAACATTATTTGTGACCCAAAAGAAGGTATAAGGGTTAAAGTATAGAAGAATCAGAACATAGAAGAATCCGAGCATAGAGGAATAATAATAGAAGAATCGAGGAAATCAAATGCGGAAGATGGAATTTAAGATGGAGCGGACAGGACTCTTAGAAGTCGGAGATATCCTGCCGGTCACAGAGGGCAAGCTGCCAAATTCCTATTACTATACCTTAGGACGGGCGTATGCAATGTCTGCAAACTATAAATATAACGAACGTTTACAGAGCAGAGAAGGAAAAGTCATAGATGTAAAAGAGACAGAAAAAGGATATTTTGTAACCGTGGAATTTGACGAGGAGGAATGACACAAAGATGCCAAAAGGGGACGTAAAATTTGACATATTTACGGTTTCGTGCTATTTTATAGCTGTCGTAGAAGAAGGATCATTCCGTTGCAGTTGAGAGGAAATTTATGACAAATCAGGGAAAGAACGCCGTAGACACATTGTTAGCGGAAAGTTTTAAAGAGCTGACCTTAAAACAGCCGATAGAAAAGATTACAATTAAGGAAATCACAGATAAAGCGGGAGTCATCCGTCCGACATTTTATAATCATTTTCAGGACAAGTATGAACTGTTAGAATGGATCATCATGACACAGATCATAGAACCAATCGGACCGCTTCTTCAGAATGGTATGGTGCATGAGGCATTGGTGCTGATGTTTACAAGCATTGAAAAAGAGCGGGACTTCTATAGTAAGGCGTGTAAGTTAGAAGGACAGAATTCCTTTGAGAGTATTGTAAAGTCCTGTATCAAGCAGATCATCTTAGGAGTTATTGAGAATAAGGTAACCGGAAAGAAACCGGTACATGCCTGGCTGACACCGGATCATTTAGCAGAGTATTACAGCCAGTCCATGTGTTTTGTGGCGATCAGCTGGATCAAGAGCAATATGGTGATACCGCCAAAAGAAGTGGCAGATATTTATCAATATGTTATAAAACGTTCTTTGGACGAGATATTATCTGAAATGTAGTAACAAAATATACACATGGATAGAAATGTATAGGGCGCAATACAAAAGCACCGAAATGTATAATCGTAAAAGACAGCAAAAAAAGATTGAATATTTATTTATTCGGTCTTTTTTTTTATACTCAAGTTCGAGATTAAAGAAAAGAGATGAGGAAAGATGATTAATTTTGGAAAGGGAGTAGTAAAATTACGTATTCCGATTTTGATAGTGAGTATTATTTTGCTCTTCCCAGCAGCACTAGGATATTTTCACACAAGAGTAAACTATGATATCCTAACTTATTTACCGAAAGAGATTGACACCATGAAGGGTCAGGACATTCTTTTGGACGAATTTGGCACAGGAGCATTTTCCATGTGCGTAGTAGAAGGAATGGAAGATCAGGACATTTCAAAGATGAGAAAGAACATGGAAAAAGTAGACCATGTGAAAAAAATTCTCTGGTATGATTCCTTAGCAGATTTATCTATTCCAAAAACCATGTTACCGGATAAGGTACAGGATGCATTCATCAATGAGGACAAGGATGCAACCTTAATGGTAATTTTCTTTGACAGCTCCATGTCATCCGATGAAACAATGAATGCGATCGAAGAGCTGCGAAGCGTAGCAGACAAACAGTGTTACATAAGCGGTATGTCGGCAGTCGTTACAGATACGAAGAACCTGTCAGACAAAGAGGTACCGATTTATGTACTCATCGCAGTAATCCTTGCAGTCATCGTACTTTCACTGACTATGGACTCTGCATTGATCCCGGTATTCTTCTTATTAAGTATCGGAATGGCAATTATATACAACTTAGGTTCGAATGTGTTCTTCGGAGAGATCTCCTATGTCACACAGGCACTTGCGGCGGTACTACAGCTCGGTGTTACGATGGACTATTCCATTTTCCTGTGGCATTCTTATGAAGAGAACCAGGAGCGTTTCCCGGATGATAAGAAGAGAGCGATGGCTCATGCAATTTCGAACACCTTAACATCCGTTATCGGAAGTTCCATCACAACCGTAGCAGGATTTATCGCACTCTGCTTCATGAGCTTTACCTTAGGTCTTGACCTTGGTGTTACCATGGCAAAAGGTGTTATCTTCGGAGTTATCTGCTGTGTAACCGTATTACCGTCTATGATCCTTGTATTTGATAAAGCGATCGACAAGACAAGACATAAAGCGATCATCCCGGATTTAGGTGTTATTTCCGGATGGGTAGTAAAACACTACAAAGCATTTATCGTAACATTTATTATCGTATTAATTCCTGCACTTTGGGGTTATACTCATTATGAAGTATACTATGATTTAGCGGGTACACTTCCGGGAAATCTGGACAGTGTTGTCGCAAATGACAAGTTAGACGAAACATTTGCAATGAACTCTACACACATTATCCTTTGTGATTCATCCTTAGAGCCAAAAGAAGTGAACGAGATGATGAGCAAGATTGATGACGTGGATGGTGTAAAAGCGACCCTTGGTTTAGACAGTCTGGTAGGACCGACCGTACCAAGAGAGATGATCCCATCAGACATCAAAGAAGTTGTTATGGATGAGAACTATCAGATGTTGATGATCAGTTCTGAATATAAGGTGGCATCGGATGAAGTAAATGATCAGTGTGATAAGATTGAAAAGATCATGAAGAAGTATGATAAAAATGCGATGCTGATCGGTGAAGCACCTTGTACAAAAGACTTGATCACGATCACAAACCATGACTTCAACGTCGTAAGTACAGTGTCCATCGGTGCGATCTTCTTAATTATTGCATGCGTATTCAAATCAATATCCTTACCAATTATCTTAGTATCGGTTATTGAGTTTGCTATCTTCATTAACATGGGTATTCCGGCGTTTACAGGAACGAAACTTCCGTTTATTGCAGGAATCGTAATTGGAACGATCCAGTTAGGAGCAACCGTAGACTATGCAATCCTGATGACAACGAAGTATCGTAAAGCAAGATACAATGGAGTAGAAAAGCAGGAGGCAATCACATCTGCCTTAGGAGCATCTATGCAGTCCGTTATTGTCAGTGCGTTGAGTTTCTTTGCAGCAACATTTGGTGTAGGTCTATATTCAAACGTAGACATGATAGCTTCTCTTTGCTCACTGATGGCAAGAGGTGCGATCATCAGTATGTTCGTAGTAATCTTCATACTGCCGTCCATGTTTATGATTTTTGATAAGATAATCTGCAAGACAAGTAAAGGATTTGTGCAAAAAAATTAAGGAGGAACCAAGATGAAATTACCTGAATTAAAAAGAAGATTTAAAAATAAATATGTGATCCGTATTGCAGCCGGCGTATTAACCATCGCCGTTGCAGGCGGAAGTGCCGGTGTATACACTGTTAATGCAGCAAAGACATCTACAAAGGCAGAGACTACACAGGAGTCTACCGATAAGAAAGACAAAAAAGATAACAAAGATGATGAAGAAGACTTAAAAGAAGTTCTTTCTTCTAAGATCAGCAAAGCAGCAGACGAAGAAGTCGGAAAAGAAGAGACTGTTTACGTTGTTGCAGATAACTCCGGAAAAGCAAAAGATGTCATTGTCAGTGACTGGTTAAAGAACCCGGATGGAAATGAGACAATTGAAGACGTTTCAGACTTAAAAGACATCAAGAATGTCAAAGGTAAAGAGAAGTTTGAAGAAAAAGACGGAAAGATCACCTGGAAAGCAAAAGGAAAAGACATCTATTATCAGGGAAAAACAGATAAAGAGCTTCCTGTAAAACAGACCATTTCTTACTACTTAGACGGTGAGAAGATGGACCCGGATGAGATCGCAGGCAAGAGCGGAAAAGTTACGATCCGTTTTGATTACAAGAACAACCAAAAAACTACTACAACTGTAGACGGTAAGAAGTACAGCGTTTATGTACCATTTACCATTATGACAGGAATGATCTTAGACGACAGCTTTACAAACGTTGAGGTTAAGAATGGTAAAGTTATTTCTGACGGTGACAAGAACATGGTAGTCGGCGTTGCAATGCCGGGCTTAAAGGACAGCTTAAAAGTAACTTCTTCTGATTTCTCCGAAGATATTGATATCCCGGAATATGTAGAAGTAACTGCTGACGTAAAAGATTTCTCCATGGATATGACCATGAGCGTTATGTTAAGCGGTATTACAAGCAGCGACAATGTAGAAGATTTCGTAGACTTAAGCGATTTAGATGATGCAATTGATACACTTTCTGATTCTTCTTCACAGTTAGCAGACGGAACAAAAGAGCTTCGTGAAGGTTTAGAGCAGTTAAGAAGTAAAGTTCCTGCATTAGCAGATGGTGCAAAAACCTTAAACAGCAGTACAGAATCTCTTCGCAATGGTGTATCTTCCTTAGATGCAACCTTAAATACTGCAATGACCGAGGAAGAAAAAGCAGCAGCTTCTAAACAGGCATCAGAAACGGTAGATAAGCAGGCGGCAGCAATTAAGAAACAGGCAGCCGATACGGTAGCATCCCAGAAGAAAGATATTGAGAAGAAAGCATCTGCAGCAGTAGATGCACAGGCAGCTTCTATTAAGAAGCAGGCAGCCGATACGGTAGCAGCACAGAAAGACAGTATAGCAAAACAGGCATCTGCAACCGTAGACGCACAGGCAGAAGCAATTAAGAAACAGGCAGCCGATACGGTAGCAGCACAGCAGGCAGATATCGCAAAACAGGCAGAAGCGCTTGTAACAGCACAGGAAGCTCAGATTAAGAGTACAGCAGACCAGCTTGTGGAGGCTGAGGCAACAAATATTCAGAATCTGGCAAAAGCAGCGGTAAAATCAGAATTTGATGCAGGGAAACGTCAGGCAATTACTGATGGTGCAAAGGCCCAGACTACGACGCAGGTTTCCACATCCTTAAAGGCAAATACAAACTTAGTTAACGTGTTGAAAGCAGGTCTGATAGCATCCGGTGCAGCTACGAGTACAGACGCAGAAGCAAAGGCATATGCAATGATTGAGCAGATTGCATCAGGTATTGGAGAAAATTCCGGTGCCAGTGTAGCAGCAGCATGTGAGAATGCAGCAACCCAGGCAGCCCAGACAGCAGCCGTAACAGGAGCAAAGCAGGGAGCAGAAAAAGGTGCCGTAGCAGGTGCAAAACAGGGAGCATCCCAGGGTGCCGTAGCAGGCGCAACATTAGCAGCACAGCAGGCAGCCATAACAGGAGCAAAACAGGGAGCAGCAGCAGGAGCAGTATCCGGAGCAACAGCAGCAGCACAGCAGGCAGCGATCACAGGAGCTAAGAGCGGAGCAGCACAGGGTGCGGTAGCAGGAGCAACACAGGCAGCACAGCAGGCAGCGATCACAGGAGCTAAGAGCGGAGCAGCACAGGGTGCCGTAACAGGAGCAACCGAGGCAGCTCAGACAGCAGCATTATCAGGAGCTAAGAGTGGAGCAGCACAGGGTGCGATCGCAGGAGCTGAGTCAGCAAAGAAAACGGTAGCAGCAGGAATCGAGGCAGTACAGTCTAACGGTTACAGCTTAGTAACAGGAATGGACGCATTAAAGAATGGTACACAGGCACTTGCTGATCAGGTACCGGCATTAACAGATGGTGTTGGCAAATTAGCAGACGGTTCCGTAACATTGAATGAGGGAATGGTAAAATTCGATGAAGAAGGAATCCAGAAGTTAGCAGATACCTACAATGGCGATGTCAAAGGTATGTTAGATAAGGTTGTAGCAGTAATGCAGGCTGGTTCAGATTATCAGTCATTCTCAGATATTTCTGAGGATACTCTTGGAGAAGTGAAATTCATTATCCGTACTGAGGGCGTAGGAACAGACGAAGACTAACAGAAACGGAAAGGAGAGGGAGGAATGAGCTGGATAGAAATTGTGCTGATTACCATTGGCATGTCGCTGGATACTTTTGCGGCAGTAGAATGTCAGGGTGCATTAGTCGCAAAACTGGAAAAGAAACGCTTATCCATGGCAGTTACCGTGATCGCCTTGTGGCAGACAATCGCACTTCTCATCGGCAGCTTTTTGGTAACTCTCCTGAACCAGTATGATACACAACTGAGTGGAGAAGCCTTTATAGGAAGGATACTTGCAATTCTGATCCTGTTTGGCATGGGTCTTCGGATGTTTGTCAAAGCATGGAGAAATGAAAGAATCGTAGAGAAACGGGAAGATGGTCTGGATATTAAAAAAACCTTCTTTTCGATCGCAAAAGGAACGATATTCACGATCCTGACAGGAATCGCATTTGCATTCTTAGAGGCAGATATAAAAGCAGTATTGATCATGATTATCTGCGTCACGATCGCAATGGTCATCATCGGGCTCTATACGGGCTACCGGCTGGGATTTGAGCAGAAGTCCAAAGCCTATATCGGAGGCGGGGCACTTCTGATCGCAGCAGGGATCGATGTCATCGTCCGTTACATTGTGATGAGATGATAAATAGGGAATGAGAAATTAAGAAGGTGTTCCAAAGCCGAAAGGTGGAGGGGCGCCTTCTTTAATTCTGTAAAATTTTATTAAGTAAGTGAATGAACAGACTGCACCTATCAAATATTTCAGGTTTCCTTGCGCAGAACACTCCGATGAACCTCTGAAAACGGAAATCGTGTTTGCCAAAGGGCTTCACGATTTCCTGAGTTTCATCTCCGTTGCACAAAAAGAAACCTTCCATATTTGATAGGTGCAGTCTGTAATCTACATTCCTGAATAGAGAACAGAACTACAGAAAACGCAGCGTGTCACCCGGACCTGTATTTTCCCACAGACAGCATTCCGAAAAGCATCGCCGGGAGTGGCAAAAGTTTGCACCTTGTGCTATGATAGAAACTATGAAAATATTACTGAATGCAATCAATGCAAAATATATCCATTCCAATCTGGCAGTTTACAGCTTAAGGGCATATGCAAAAGAATATCGGGAGCATATCAGACTGTTAGAATATACGATCAACAACAGAGTAGAGGAGATTTTAGAAGGCATTTACAAAGAGCATGCGGATGTCATCTGTTTTTCCTGCTATATCTGGAATATTGCGTATGTAAAGGAATTAATAGAAGAATTAAAAAAATTATGTCCGAATACACCAATCTGGGTTGGCGGGCCGGAAGTCTCCTATGAGATAGAGACGTTATTAGCAGAAAATCCGGGAATTGACGGAGTGTTTATCGGAGAGGGCGAGCACACGTTTAAAAAAGTGTGCCGCTGTTATATAGAGACAGAGGAAAGTGAGTGGGAAGAGGAACTTTTGCGGGTTTCGGGGATTGCTTACCGGAAACGGGACAAAACGATAGCATTTACCGGAATGGCGGAGCCGGTGGATATGAGCACGATCCCATTCTGTTATGAAGATATGGAACAGTTCAAAAACAAGATCATTTATTATGAATCCTCCAGAGGCTGTCCGTTTTCGTGCAGTTATTGTCTTTCCTCGATCGATAAAAAAATGCGGTTTCGTGATATCGAGCTGGTAAAAAAAGAACTCGGCTTTTTTATCAAACAGGAAGTACCCCAGGTCAAATTCGTAGACCGGACCTTTAACTGCAGTCATACACATGCCATGGAAATCTGGAGATTTATCAAAGAAAAAGATTTGGGAAAGACGAATTTTCACTTTGAGGTGGCTGCAGATCTGTTGACGGAGGAAGAATTAGAATATATTGCCGGAATGCGTCCGGGGCTCATACAGTTAGAGATCGGCGTGCAGTCCACGAATGATGTTACAATACAGGAAATACACCGGACCATGGATTTAGAAAAACTAAAGGCAGTCGTGAGACGGATACAGGCACCGGGCAACATCCATCAGCATTTAGATTTAATTGCAGGACTGCCGTATGAGGATTATCAGACCTTTCAAAAGTCATTTGATGAGATTTACGATTTAAAACCGGAGCAGCTTCAGCTTGGATTTTTAAAGGTGTTAAAGGGTTCGTATATGTTTGAACATGCGGAGGAATACGGACTGGTTTATCAATCGAAACCACCGTATGAGGTGATGAAAACGAACTGGCTGAGCTTTGATGAAGTCTTAAAGATCAAACAGGTGGAAGAAATGTTAGAGGTGTACTATAACAGCCACCAGTATGAAGTTACAATGAAAATCTTAGAGCAGTTTTTTGACGGTGGGTTTGAGATGTTCCAAAAGATGGGAGAATTTTATGAAATGCAGGGTTATTTTCATTTGAAACATACAAGGATACGCCGCTGCGAGATCCTGTTAGAGTTTGCAAAAGAGTATGTGACGGATATGAGAATGTTAGAACAATCCCTGACCTTTGATCTATATTATCGCGAGAACATGAAGAGCCGTCCGGCATTTGCCACAGATTTAGAGCCGTATAAAGAGATCAGCCGGAAAGTCTGCAAAAAAGGCAAACAGAGCCATTTAGAGCCGTTTACCTATCGATTTCCGACCGAGCAGGAGCGGAGTATTGCAAAACTGCCGGAGTCCTGCAACGAGTATTTTGTACTGTTTGACTATGAACACAGAAATCCGCTGACGAATCAGGCAGGAATACAGGTAATAGAGAAGGGAGAATTGCCATGACAAAGAGAACAGCCGAAATCTTAAAAAGACTGGATGAAGCATATGGAACGGAGTATGTCTGCTATCTGAACCATGAGACACCGTGGCAGCTTCTGATCGCCGTTATCTTAAGCGCACAGTGTACCGATGCAAGAGTCAATATCGTAACAAAGGATCTGTTTCAGAAATATCCATCGTTAGAAGCCTTTGCCAATGCGGATTTAAAAGAGTTAGAACAGGATATCCATTCGACCGGATTTTATCACAATAAGGCAAAAAATATCATCTCCTGTGCCAGAACCTTAGTGGAAAAATACGACGGAGAAGTGCCAAGGGAATTAGAAGAGCTGACCGCATTAGCGGGAGTCGGCAGAAAGACCGCAAATGTCATCCGTGGAAACATCTACCATGAACCGAGTGTGGTTGTGGATACCCACGTCAAACGGATTTCAAAAAAATTGGGCTTTACCAAAGAGGATGACCCTGTCAAGATTGAATACGATCTGATGAAGGTACTGCCAAAAGACCACTGGATCCTCTACAATATACAGATCATCACGCTGGGCAGAAGTATCTGTACTGCACGGAATCCGAAATGTACCGAATGTTTTTTGTCAGACTTATGTAAGGGAAGTGGAAAATGATGTTAGAGGACTACTGCGTCATTGACTTAGAAATGACGGGACTCAATCCAAAACATCATAAGATTTTGGAAGTGGCGGCAGTACGGGTCAGAAAAAAAGAAATCGTCAGCGAGTGCTCCATGCTGATCCGGCAGCACCAGCTATTAGAGGAAAAGATCACGGAACTGACCGGGATCGATCAGGAGATGTTAGCAGGAGCAAAAGAAGAGGATGAGGTGTTAGATCACTTTTTTGGATTTCTTGGGGAAGATATTTTAGTAGGACAAAATGTGATCTTTGATTATAGTTTTTTAAAACAGGCTGCGATCAACCGGAAGATGTCCTTTGAACGAAAGGCGGCAGATACGTTAAAGATAGCCAGAAGATGTCTGCCGGCGTTGGAAAAAAGGACGCTGGATGCTCTTTGCGGATACTATGGAATCGAGATCGGACACCATCACCGTGCCTTAGACGATGCAAAAGCGACCTATCTGCTCTATGAAAGGTTAGAGAAGGAATTCGGGGCGGTGCAGGCAGATGTCTTTGAGCCTAAGCCACTGATTTATAAAGCCAAGCGGCAGACTCCGGCAACAGCCAGACAAAAAAAGCACTTGAAAGAATTGGCAGATTATCATAAAATAAACCTTAATCTGGAATGGGAAACACTGACAAGAAATGAAGCATCCCGCCAGGTTGACCGGATCATCAGCCAATATGGCAGGATGCCCCAAAATAACGATGCTAAGCTAACAATGTTAAAATAAAAATCCTAAATAGAAATTCTAAAATAGAAGTCCTAAGACAGTATCTCTCTTAATTTTTTCCGGATAGTGTCTTTCGAAAGCGAGTTTAAGGAATCGGCACTTTCGATAAGATCAGAAATTTTGGCGGTTTCGCCTTTTTCCTGATAGAGTCCGGCTAAGAGCGTATAGTTCTCCGTAACATCACTCTTGATGCTGACACCAAATTCTAAAACGCGGATAGCATCATCGATGTGTGCATGTTCGGCAAGGCCTTTTGCATAATCTGTTAAGAGGCGAACGAGCGTAGTAAAGCGTTCATCACAGTCGCTAAGAATAGCCAGGTTTGAAACACCGTACTGCAGTTTTAAATCCGTGTTTGAAATGCCGGTTAAATTCAGGATCTTCTGTTCGGAAAGAGCAAGTAACTGCTGTTCCGTTTCCTCGTATCCTTCGTTTGGATAAGCACCGACAGGAAAAGTATCAACAGGAATTTGGATATAATCTAAATTTGTGATATCCTGTTTGCGTGTACTGTTTGCATCGTTTTCACGCTGCCAGAAATCAGATTCTTTTTGTGTATTGACTTTGTCAATCTGTTTACGCCGATAAGCGTAATATGCTAAAAATAATATAAAAGTAATTAGAACAACAGGGACCATTGTGTGTCTCCTTTCCATAATCATAAAGTGAGGTGAAAAATATGAACTACCGTAATTCTAAAAGAAACCGCATCATCGCCAGCGTGATCGTGATCATCTTAGTGGCATCTATGCTTCTTTCTTTATTACTTGCAGCATTCTAGGACATAATATACTAAAACAGAGGATGGGTGTCAAATTAATTAGGCGTTCTGCATCTTGAAAAAACAGATTTTTATGATACAATAGAAAACGAACGTTTGAGAACATAGAAAACCAGCATAGAAAGCCGACTTTCGGATAAAATGATATCAGAGGCGGCTGTATTAAAGGGGTAACAGAATGAGAAATATTAAAAAAAGATGGTTTTTGTTTGCAGCAGCATTTGTGTTAGTGGCAGCAGCAGGAATCCATATGGGTGTCAAAGCGGAAGAAGATGAGAATCGTGTCATCGCAGACCGTGTTTATATCGGAGATGTTTCCGTGGCAGGAATGACAGAGGAAGAAGCAACTGCCGCAGTAGAGGATTACATTGAGAGTCTGCAGGATACGGCAATCACATTAAAAGCCGGTGAGAACAGTATAGAAGTAACAGCAAAGGATTTAGGTGTTACCTGGGGAAACCCGGAGTTGGCTGAAAAAGCAGTAAACCTTGGAAGAACCGGAAATCCGATCGCAAGATATAAAGAAAAGAAAGATTTAGAAAAAGGCGACAAAGTCTTTGTACTTTCCTATGCCATTGACGAAAGCAAGACAGCAGCTTTGTTAAAAGAGCATGCAAAAGAGTTAGATCAGGAAGCACAGGATAACGGACTGACCCGTGAGAACGGACAGTTTACCTTTGTAAAAGGACATGAAGGAATTAAAGTAAACGCAGAGAAATCCATTGAGCAGATCGCATCACATATGCAGAATCAGTGGGATGGAAAAGCAGCCTCTATTGAACTGAGTGCAAAACTCGTAGAGCCGCGCGGTTCCGAAGAAGAGTTAGCAGAAGTCAAAGATTTACTTGGCGGTTACAGCACAAACTTCAGTTCCTCATCAGCAGGACGTGCAAAAAATGTGCGTAATGGAGCAAGCAAGATCAATGGAAGCATCATCTATCCGGGCGAAGAATTTTCCGTACATGATGCAGTCGTTCCGTTTAATGCAGAGAACGGATATGAGTTAGCAGGCTCCTATGAGAATGGAACAACCGTTGAGACCTATGGTGGAGGAATCTGCCAGGTGTCTACAACTTTATATAATGCAGTGATCCGTGCAGAACTTGAGATTACCGAAAGATCTGCGCATTCCATGATCGTAAGTTATGTAGAGCCATCTATGGATGCAGCAATTTCAGGTGAATACAAGGATCTGAAATTTAAGAATTCCACAAAATATCCGGTATATATCGAGGGTTATACCGACGGCGGTATCATCCACTTTAATGTCTATGGAAAAGAGACAAGAGATGCAAACCGTGAGGTTGAATTTGTCAGCGAGACCACCGGTGAAACAGATCCGGGTGTAAAATATGTTGCTGACGGAACCTTACAAATCGGTACCATTTCCACACAGCAGTCTGCACATATCGGTAAAAAAGCCAAACTGTGGAAAGTTGTAAAAGTAAATGGAAAAGAAGAGAGCAGGGAAGTATTTAACACTTCTAATTATCAGGCATCACCGAAGATCGTCAGAGTAGGTACTGCTTCTGACAGTCAGGATGCGATCAATGCTGTTATGGCAGCGATCGGAACACAGGATGAGGCAACCATTCAGGCAGCAGCGGCAGCAAACTGTACGGCAGCCCGTGATGCGGCAGCGGCACAGCAGGCAGCAGAAGCAGCGGCAGCGGCAGCAGCACAGCCTGCAGAACCGGCACAGCCGGAGCAGCCAAGCCAGCCGGAAGAAAATAACAAGGATGACAAGAAGGATTCCGATAAAAAAGACGAAAGCAAAGATGACAATCAGAAGGATACCAAGGAAGAAGAGAATAATCAGGGAAATGATTAAAACAGCTCTATAGAATCCAAGAGGCTGCCTCAGCAATGAGACAGCCTTGAACTATAAATAAGAACAGGCGGAAAATCAGGATGAAAGTTGGAAAAGTTCCGGAAAACGTATTAAAGCGTTCCGTTTTTAAACAACTGCATACAACACGGAAAGAAGTGCTTTTAGGGGCAGGTGTGGGCGAAGACTGCGCAGCGATGAAATTAGCAGAGGACGAAGTCTTTGTCATTTCTACGGATCCGATTACCGGAGCAGCGAAAGACATTGGGGCATTGGCAGTACAGATTACCGTCAATGATTTAGCAAGTGCAGGAGCGGAACCAATAGGAATTATGTTAACTGTCCTGCTTCCAGAGAACGCCGAAGAAAAAGATTTAAAGACAGTGATGGCGCAGGTAGAAGAAGCCTGTGAAAAAAATCACATTCAGGTCATGGGTGGACACACAGAAGTTACCAAAGTGGTCAACCAGATCGTAATCTCCGTAACCGGTGTCGGAAAAGCAAAAGAAGGCAGAGTCATTTCTACTGCGGGTGTGAAACCGGGCATGGATATCATTGTCACAAAATGGATCGGTATTGAAGGAACTGCCATTTTAGCAAAGGAAAAAGAGGCGGCGTTACGGGAGCACTATTCCCAGCCGTTTATCGATAAAGCAAAAGAACTTGACCGTTACATATCAGTTCTGTCGGAGGCCGCGACCGCCGTTAAGTCTGGCGTTGCTGCTATGCATGACGTTACAGAGGGCGGCATTTTTGGCGCACTTTGGGAGATTGCAGAGGCATCCGGCGTCGGACTGGAAATTGATCTAAAGAAGATTCCGTTAAAGCAGGAAACAGTAGAAATCTGTGAGTTTTTCGGCATAAATCCTTATGAACTGATCTCAAGCGGTTCTATGCTGATGGCAGCCGAGGATGGAAATGGTCTGGTCATGGAATTAGAAAAAGCAGGCATTCCGGCAGTTGTCATTGGAAAAGCAACCGACAGTAATGACC
>OJUG01002128.1_pt1 | contig 22136 bp, 17 predicted proteins | sample 1599841 | NCBI WGS metagenome assembly OJUG01 (sample SAMN04168659, study PRJEB22393) | human gut metagenome | biome: human gut microbiome; feature: stool | host: Homo sapiens | collected 2014-05-12 | reverse complement strand
GCGACCACCGAGATCTACACTCTTTCCCTACACGACGCTCTTCCGATCTTGTAGCTTCTGTTTCAACTTCTGCTGAAGTTTCCTCTACGTCATCTTCATCAGGAAGTAAAGCTTTCATGCTTAAACTAATCTTCTTTTCTTCTTCGTTAAAGTCAACAATCTTAGCTTCGATTTCCTGTCCGATTTTCAATTCATCAGCAGGTTTTTCAACATGATGTTTTGCAATCTGTGAAACATGAAGTAATGCATCAACACCTGGTTCAATTTCAACAAATGCACCAAAATCTGTCATTCTTGCAACTTTACCTGTTACAATTGCGCCAACTGCAAATCTCTCACTTGCATTAGCCCAAGGATTTGTATTCTCGAATTTAAGACTAAGGGCAATCTTATCACCATTGATATCCTTAATAAAAGTTGTAACTTTGTCGCCAACCTTGAATAACTTTCTTGGATTACCAACTCTACCCCATGACATTTCTGAGATATGTAATAATCCGTCAGCACCACCAATATCGACAAATGCGCCAAAATCTACCACACTCTTCACAACACCTTCAACAGTATCACCAACATTGATTCTTTCGAATAATGCTTTCTTTGCTGCTTCTTTTTCAGCAACAACTAACTGTTTTCTGTCACCAATAATACGTCTTCTTCTTGGATCAAATTCTGTTACAACAAATTCGATTTCCTGATTTAAATATTTTTCTAAATCTCTTTCGAAAACATCTGATACAAGACTTGCAGGAATAAATACTCTTCCTCCTTCAACGTCTACACTCAAACCACCTTTTAAAATCTGTACAACTGGTGCTTTAAGAACTTCTTTGTTTTCAAAAGCTTCTTTAATTTTCTCATTTGCTTTCTCTGCAGCAAGTCTCTTGTAAGATAAAGCAACCTGACCTTCGCCATCGTTAACTTTGAGAACTTTTACTGTCAGTTCATCGCCTACTGAAATTACAGTTGTCAGATCTACCGATGTGTTAGAGTATTCATCTCTTGTAAGAATACCATCAGCCTTATATCCAACGTTAAGTACTGCATAGTCCTCTCTTACACTGATTACCTTTCCTTCAAGAACTTCACCATTGTGAATAGTCTTGAATGATTCATCCAACATTTGTTCAAAACTCATCTCTGACATTAAGAACGACCTCCTCAATAATTTTCTTTGGGGTAGATGCCCCTGCTGTAATACCTATAGACTTCAATGATTCAACTTTAGGCAAATTCAAATCTTTTACTGTCTGAACGAAAAATGTGTTTTTACACTGGCTTTTGCAAATATCATAAAGCTTTTGTGTATTAGAACTGTTTTTTCCTCCAATAACAATCATCGCATCAACTTCTGATGTTATTTCTTTAGTTTCAACTTGTCTTAAGTGTGTTGCATTGCAAATCGTATTTACAACATTTATATCATAACCCTTTTTATTTATAATTTCAACTAAATATTTAAATTTATTGTAGTTAAATGTCGTTTGTGAAACTATACATAGGCTTGAATTTTTAAAGTTTTCTATTTTAGCAATATCTTTTTCTTCATTTATAACTATGACATCCCCAACAACCCAGCCTTTTATACCTTCAACTTCCGGGTGATTGTCATTGCCAATTATAATAATTTTCTTTCCTTTTTTACTTTCTTCCTTTACGATATTATGGATTTTTTTAACAAAAGGACAAGTTGCATCTACAATACGTAAATTCTGTTCTTCTATTATGTCATAAATTTTTTTTGGAACACCATGGGAACGTATAATTACAGTTCCATCAGACAATTTTTTAAGTTCTTCCACGGAATTGATAACCATAACTCCTTTTTCTTCTAAATCTCTGACTACTTCTTCATTATGAATAATCGGACCAAATGTATATATCCTGCCAGTATTTTTTTCAATTTCTGAATATACACTTTCCACAGCTTTTTCAACACCAAAGCAAAAGCCTGCACTTTTTGCCACTATTACTTCCATAAATTTCTCCACGCTATTGTATTTACTTTATTTGTTAACTAATTTTATAATTTCACTTACTACTGTATCAATATCCATATGTGATGAATCAATTAAAACAGCATCATCTGCCTGAACAAGCGGTGATATTTCTCTATGCATGTCTCGATAATCTCTATCTTTTATATCCTTTTCGATTTCATCTATATCACATACCTGACCTTTTTCTACAAGTTCCTTATAACGTCTTGTTGCTCTTGTTCTTGAACTGGCAGTTAAATAAATTTTCAAATCTGCATTTGGAAGTACAGCACTTCCTATATCTCTTCCATCCATTACAACTTCATTTGTTTTTGCAAGTTCCTGTTGCATGTTTACAAGAATTTTTCTAACAGGTGAATACACTGCAATTGCACTTGTCATATTTCCAATAACTTCCTGTCTGATTTCTGTACTAACGTCTTCGCCGTTTAAAAACACTTTTTGTGTTCCATTTTCATATGCCAATGTAACTTTAACATTTTGACATTTTTTTACAACAGATGCTTCATCATCCTGTGATATGTTGTCTCTAAAACATGCAAGTGCCATTGTTCTATACATTGCACCTGTGTCTACATAAATAAATCCTAATTTTTTTGCTACAATTTTTGCTATTGTACTTTTTCCGGCTCCTGCCGGTCCGTCTATTGCTATATTATACATATTGTCCTCCCTAATATATTAATATATACTGCTTCCTGCTAAATACCCTGTACTCCAGGCGATTTGTAAATTATATCCACCTGTTTTAGCATCTATATCAAGCACTTCACCAACAAAATATACCCCTTGAACTTTCTTTGATTCCATTGTTTTTGGGTTTATTTCTTTAATCGAAATGCCACCTCTTGTAATAATTGCCTCATTAAATCCTCTTGTTCCTGTAACAGTAAGGGGAATATTTTTAATTGTTTTTACAAGATTGAGCCTTTCTTCTTTCGTTATCTCATGAACTTTCTTGTAAGGGTCAATTCCGCTTAAAGTAATAACAGGTTCAATAATTTTTCTAGGTAAAAGTTTGTCTAATGAATTGTTAAAATTCCTGTTTATATTTTCTTCAAAATCTTTGAGAATTCTTTTATCTAAAGTTTCAAAATCCAAAGCCGGCTTTAAATCAATATAGCATTTAAAGTCGTGGTCTTTTAATTTGTCACAAATATAACAGCTTGCAGATAAAACAAGTGGTCCACTTATTCCGAAATGAGTAAATATCATTTCACCCTGTTCATTATAATACTCTTCGCCTTTTTCATCTACCACTTTTAAATTAACATTTTTCAAAGAAAGTCCCTGTAGATTTTTGCACATTTCTTCTTTTATATTAAGTGGTACAAGAGATGGATAAGTTTTATTTACATTCAAATTAAAACTTTTAGCAAATTTATATCCGTCTCCTGTTGAACCTGTAGACTGATATGACATTCCTCCTGTTGCAACAATACAATAGTCCCCTATATGTTTTTTGCCCTTTTTATCTATAACTGACATCTTGTCATCATTTTTTTCAATTTTATTAATTTCAGTGTTTAAATATATTTTTACGCCAATATCTTTCAACATTTTATTCAAAGCCCATATAACATCAGATGATTTATCACTTTCAGGGAAAACTCTGTTTCCACGTTCAATTTTAGTTTTCACACCTGTATTTTCCAACATATTGCAAATATCTTCACTATTAAAATTGTTATATGCACTATACAGGAATTTTTCATTTTTTAAAATATTTGAAAAATGATTTTCTATATCAGATGCATTTGTAATGTTACATCTGCCTTTTCCTGTAATAAAAATCTTCTTTCCTACCCTGTCATTTTTTTCAAATATTTCAACCTGATTTCCATTATAAGCCGCAGCAATTCCCGCCATCATTCCGGCAGCTCCGGCTCCTATAATCAATACTTTACTCATATTGTTTTCCTTATTTCTATATTTATAGAAAAAGCACTCTATGTTCTCATTTCTAAAATTTTAGAACATAGAGTGTTTATTTTTCCTATTTAAAACTATACTTTAATCACTAATTATACAGGATAAGCACCGTTTTCTTTGTCTGCCACTGATGGATCAACTTTTGTCTGCTGAGCTTCTCTGTACTCGAAAAAGTCTTTTGCAACCTGTGGGAATAAAGCATAAGTTAATACATCTTCATCCTGTTGTTTCCACTGAGCACACTCTTTTTCAAATTTATCAAGTGATGGTTCAAGCAAATCTGCAGGTCTGCATGTAATAGGTTCTTCATCACCAATAGCTTTCTTCTGTATTTCTTCGTTAAATGGTTTAACTGTCTGGCCATATTTTCCTGCAAGAAGATCTTTTGCCTGCTGGTTAATCATCTTGTATCTTTCGCCCATAACTACGTTAAGAACAGCCTGTGTACCAACAATCTGGCTTGATGGTGTAACAAGTGGTGGTTCACCAAAGTCTTTACGAACTCTAGGAACTTCTTCTAACACCTGATCAAACTTATCAGCTGCACCCATTTCATCTAACTGTGAAACAAGGTTTGAAAGCATACCACCAGGTACCTGATAAAGAAGAGTATTAATATTAACACCCATAACCTTTGGATTTAATAATCCATTTGCCAAACATTCTTCTCTGTATGGTTTAAAGTAATCAGCTACTTCTTTTAATAACTTCTGATCTAAACCTGTATCATATGGTGTTCCCTTAAATGTTTCAACCATAACTTCTGTTGCAGGCTGAGATGTTCCCATTGAGAATGGTGAAATTGCTGTATCGATAATATCACATCCAGCTTCAACAGCCTTCATATATGTCATAGCCGCAACACCTGATGTGTAATGTGTATGAAGATCAATTGGAATATCTGTACCTTCTCTTAAAGCCTGTACCAATTCTGTAGCTTTGTAAGGTGTAAGAAGTCCAGCCATATCCTTAATACAAAGAGAATTTGCACCCATGTCCTCTATTCTCTTAGCTGTATCTTTCCAATAATCAAGTGTATAAGCATCACCTAATGTATATGATAAAGCAATCTGAGCATGACCATTTTCTTTGTTTGCAGCTTTAACAGCTGTTTCTAAGTTTCTTAAATCATTTAAGCAGTCAAAAATTCTAATAATATCGATACCATTAGCAATTGACTTCTGAACAAAATATTCTACAACATCATCTGAATAATGACTATAACCTAAAATATTCTGTCCTCTAAAAAGCATCTGAAGCTTTGTATTTTTAAATCCATCTCTTAATTTTCTTAATCTTTCCCATGGATCTTCTTTTAAAAATCTAAGTGAAGCATCAAAAGTTGCACCACCCCAGCATTCTACAGCATGATATCCAACCTTATCCATTGTTTCAATGATAGGAAGCATTTCTTCTGTAGGCATTCTAGTAGCAATTAATGACTGATGAGCATCACGTAATATTGTTTCAGTAATTTTTACTGGTCTTTTTTCTGCCATTTTATTTTCCTCCAAATATTGTTAACTGTGTAAATCTATTAGATTCCAAATATAGCCATAAATGTACCGGCAGCTACTGCAGTACCGATAACACCTGCTACGTTTGGTCCCATTGCATGCATCAACAAAAAGTTTGTAGGATCAGCTTCAGATCCAACTTTTTGTGAAACTCTTGCCGCCATTGGTACCGCCGATACACCGGCTGAACCAATTAAAGGATTTACTTTTCCGCCTGTAACAAGGCACATTAACTTACCAAACAATACACCTGCGGCTGTACCAACGGCAAAAGCAACCAATCCTAAAATAACAATCTTGATTGTTGAAACATTTAAGAATGCTTCTGCTGAAGTTGTTGCACCAACACTTGTACCAAGTAAGATAACTACAATGTACATTAATGCGTTACTTGCAGTCTCAGTTAACTGTTTAACAACACCTGATTCTCTGAATAAGTTACCTAACATAAGCATACCAACAAGTGGAGCTGTAGTTGGTAAAATCATAACTACTACAATTGTAACGATAATAGGGAATAAGATTTTTTCTAACTTTGTAACAGGTCTAAGCTGTTCCATTTTGATTGTTCTTTCCCTTTTTGTTGTTAATAATTTCATAATTGGTGGCTGAATAATAGGAACTAATGCCATATATGAATATGCAGCCACGGCAATCGGTCCAAGTAAATCTGTCTGTCCCAATTTACCGGCAAGGAAAATTGATGTAGGACCATCTGCACCACCGATAATTGAAATGGCTGCTGCCGATTTTCCACCAAATCCCATAAAAATTGCCAAAAAGTATGCTGAATATATACCAAACTGTGCTGCGGCTCCAAGTAAAAAACTCTTTGGATTTGCAATAAGCGGACCAAAGTCTGTCATAGCACCTACACCCATAAATATAAGCGATGGTAAAATACTCCACTCATCAAGAACATAGAAATAGTGAAGTAATCCACCTGTTTCATCACCTACAGGTGCTTTTATAATGTCCGGATACATATTTACCAATAGCATACCAAAAGCAATAGGAACCAAAAGTAATGGTTCGTATTCTTTCTTTATTGCTAAATATAGGAAAACACATGCAACTACAATCATAATATAATTACCATAAGAAAGATTAAAAAATGCAGTCTGATGTACAAGATTTCCTAATGTATCTAAGATATTCATTTGTTACCTCCAGTTTAAATTAACCAACTAGTTTAATGTTGCAATAACTGCGCCTGCTTCAAATGAATCACCTACGCCAAATGCAACGCTTGCAACTGTTCCATCTTCTGGAGCAACTACAGAATTTTCCATTTTCATTGCTTCAAATACCATAATAGTATCACCCTTCTTAACTGCTGTTCCAGGGTTTGCACTAATTGATAAAACCTTACCAGGCATTGGAGCTGTAACTTTAATGCTTCCTTCACTTCCACTTGCTACAGGAGCAGCCTTTGCTGGTGCTGCTTTTGCAGGTGCAGGAGCTGCCTTTACAGGTGTGCTAGGTGTAGCACCTGTTTCTTCTACAGTAACATCATATACGTTACCATTTACTGTTATTGTATAACTTTTCATTTTAAAATTCCTCCTAAATATACATAAGTAATTTATCTTCTTCTAATTGATCTGACAACAAAACTGTCTGTTGAAGTGTTTTCACTTGATGCAATTGCTGCAGCAATAACAGCAATCAGTTCTGTATCATCTGTAAGATTTTCTTCTGTAGTAACTGTTTCCTGTGGCTTCTTATTATCCAAAACAGTTTCTGTTGATTTCTTCTTTGCTTTTGCTTCTGTAATCTTAGGTATGATTTTAAAGCATGAAATAAGCAAACTAATAAAAATAAGAACGGCAAATACTGTGCCCATACCCATTAAAGTATTTACAGTTGCATCTGCCATAGTAGCGCCTTCTGCATCAGGCTGACCAAACTCAATAGATGTAGCCTGTGGTCCTAATGTATTAAACAAAGATATATGCATTATCATCTTTAAATCTTTATTTTTGAAATGAACCATTGTTGTTGCATCAATTGTACCATCTTCATTGTCTGTTACACTGATTTTGTCTGCATCATAGCTTTTGAAAGCACCACATGAGTCATCCCCAACAGCTTTTGCAAAATTTTCAAACATATCAGTTGAAGTACTATTAATTTCACCGATATACTGTAATTCATCAGAAGTACATTCACCTATCTGAGAAATACCATTTGTAACATAGTTTTCAAACAATGATTTAATTGTCGCCATATTTATTTTTCCATCTGCAAATGTTTTCTGATCTGCTTTTGAAAGTGTTGTTGTTTCTTCTGTTCCCTGACCACTTAAATCATAAGTCTGATCTGCAAAAACACTTACACTTGAAAATATAAGACATACAAGCAATGAAGCAAGAGAAATCGCAAAACGTAATTTTTTTACAATCTTCATAATATCCTCCTACTGTCTTTTAGTATATAACATTTCAAATGCACCAATAATGTACTTTCTTGCATCAATCGGTTCAATAATATTGTCAATATATCCTCTTGAAGCTGCTTTTGTTATGTCTCCCTGAAGTGCAGCATATTCAGCTGTCTTTTCACCAATAACTGTTGAATCTTCTTCAATTTCCTTTGCATACATAATCTTTGCAGCAGCTGCAGCATCCATCATTCCCACTTTTGCAGTTGGAAGAGCGAATACCATATCTGCTCCTGTTGCTTTACTGTTCATAGTAATATATGCACTACCAAAAGCTTCCCCTGTAATAACATTTACTTTTGGAACTGTTGCACTTGCGAATGCATATGTTAATTTAGCTGTAGCTTTTGCACCACGTTTTTCCTGACACTTACATGTCTTAAATCCTGTTGCATTTGTCAATGTCAAAACAGGAATTGAAAAATCGTCACAGAAATATACAAACTCAGCTGCTTTTTCACAACCATTTGCTGTAAGCTTTGGTTCATATTCTGCTACAACATTCATGTCATCATCATATACTTTTGTTCTATTTGCGATTACACCAACTGTTGCTCCGTTTAATTTAATAAATGCAGTAAGCATTTCAGGTGCATAGTTTTCTTTAACTTCAACAACAAACCCGTCATCAGATAGAGCCTGTATACCAAGTTTTGTATCTTCTAACCCTGCATCAAATCCTGTTGCTGCTCTGTTTAAATCATCTGTGCATTCAGCAATAACTTCATCTTCATAATTTGATGGTAAAATTGAGACTAAGTTAATGATACCTGAAATGATATCTGATTCTGTTCCTACAAAATCAACATTTCCTGCTTCTTCACTCTGGAATTTTGCAGATGCTGTATCACATACTTCTTTTCTGTTTTCATCAATTGCATTAGGTGAGTTAACAAACAACTGTGCCTTTTCACTTTCCATAAATGTAAAGTCTGAAAGGTTTGCCATAATACTTAACGCCCCGCCACAGTTACCAAAAACTGCTGTAATCTGTGGAATAATTCCTGAAGCTTCTGTCTGTTTCATATAGATGTTTCCAAAGGCTTCAAGTCCATCTACTGATTCCTGCAATCTAAGACCGTTACTGTCAACAAGTCCAATAACAGGTGCTCCCATTTTAAGAGCCATATCGTAAATGTTTGCAATCTTCTTAGCATGCATTTCACCTACAGAACCACCAAGTACTGATGAATCCTGGCTAAACACATAAACTAATCTTCCATTGATTAAACCATATCCGGTAATAACACCGTCTGATGGAGTATCAATAGCTTTGATGTTGAAATCTGTACTTCTAGCTGTAACTAATGCTCCAATTTCAACAAAACTGTTTTCATCAAGAACAGATTCAATTCTTGCTCTTGCTGAACTTTTCGCTGATGTACTCATAATCAGTCCTCCATTATATTAATAAAGTATTGCATAGTAAAAGCCAATGACAAATCTGCCAATGGCTTTACTAGTGTTTGCAAAAAACAACCACTTTTTCGCCTTCTATAGAGTAACACTTTTCATGTCAAATATCAATTTATTTTTTCAATAAATTTCCAGGCAAAAACTTAATTATATTATGCTGTTTTTATTCTATTTTTAATCCATTCACTGTTGATTGGTTTAAAATCTTCAGTCTCAAAATAAACATTGTACCAAACAAGAAAAACATATACAGTCCAAATACGTCTACTGTTGTCCGCTTTTCCTGCTCTATGTTCTTCCATAAGTTTAACCAAAATATCTGTATTAAAGAACTTTTTAGCAGCATCTGAAGTAAGTGTATTTAAAACTTTATTATAATACTTATCTTCTTTTAACCATACTCTGATTGGTACAGGGAAACCTAATTTCTTTTTATTGGCTGTTTTTTCAGGAATATGTCTCTTTGCTGCAATTCTGAAAGCTCTCTTTGTAGCTTCTTCATTGCATCTGAAATCAATTGGTAATGTTTTTGCATATTTAAATACCTCTACATCAAGGAACGGAACTCTTGATTCCAGGCAATGTGCCATGCTCATTTTGTCAGCCTTTAATAATATATCTCCCTGTAGCCAGAAATTTGTATCAATATACTGCATCTTTGCTATATCATTCAAGTGTGTAACCTTTTTGTATGTCGATGCTACAATTTCCTGTGGCGATTTATGTGTTAAATGTGTTTTTAGTAATTTTTCTCTATCTTTTACAGAAAACATATTTGCATTTCCAATAAATCTTTCTTCAACCGTTTTGCTACCACGAATAATAAAATCCCTACCCTTAATATCCGGCATAACACTTGCTACTTTTGCAAGACCTTTTCTAATGCATCTTGGTATTTTCTGATACCCCTTAAGAGACAATGGCTCATGGTAAATATTGTATCCGCCAAAGAACTCATCTGCACCTTCACCTGATAAAACAACTTTAATCTGTTTTGCAGCAAGTTGGTCTACAAAATAAAGTGCGATACATGATGGATCAGCCAGTGGTTCATCCATATAATACATAACTGTCGAAATAGAGTCAAAATATTCATCACTGTCTATTGTCTTACTGTAGTTTTCTTTTCCAAGCTCTTCACAAAGTCCTTCTGCATAACGTATTTCATTATATTTGCTCTGTTTATCTAAAAATCCTACTGTAAAAGTTTTTGTTCCCGGGAATTCAGATACAACATAACTTGAATCAACACCACTTGATAAAAGCGATCCAACTTCTACGTCGGCAATCATATGGGCATCAACGGTATTATGAACTACGTCTTCAATTTTTGAAACTGTTTCTTCCAAATCTCCACTTTCCTTTGGTTCCATCATTGGATCAAAATATCTTTCAATCTGAATTTCACCGTTCTTTAATACCATAAAATGTCCTGCTGGTAATTTGTATACTCCTTTAAAGAAACATTCTGGTAATACTGAATATTGAAAACTTAAATATTGTTCTAAAGCATCAGTATTTACTTCTTTTTTAAATCCGGGAAACTCCAAAATTGCTTTTATTTCAGATGAAAATACTAATGTATTGTTTACATTTGCATAATAAAAAGGCTTAATACCGAAATGGTCTCTTGCACAAAATGCTGTTTTGTTTTTGCTATCCCAAATTACAAAAGCAAACATACCTCTTAATTTTTGTACCATTTCAGTGCCATACTCTTCATAAGCATGTATCAGGCATTCTGTATCTGAATCATTAGCAAATACATGTCCTTTTTCAATCAATTCTTTTCTTATATCAAGATGATTGTATATCTCACCATTAAACACAATTGAAATATCTCCTGTTTCATTGTACATAGGCTGTGCACCGTGACTTAAATCAATAATACTTAATCTTCTATGTCCAAGTGCTGCATGCTCATCAACATACATACCTTCATCATCAGGTCCTCTGTGAGCAATTTTGTCCATCATTTTCTTTAATATATTTTTGCTGTCTTTAACTTCTCCTATAAAGCCACAAATTCCACACATACTAATATCTCTCTTTCATTGTTTTTTATAATACTTTTTTTACTTCATCTTCGTTTATTATTTCTTTTATCAGAACACGTTCATCCATTGGATGTTTCACGCCTTTTATTTCCTGATAATCTTCATGTCCTTTTCCTGCAAGAACAATAACATCACCATCTTTTGCATGTAAAATTGCATATCTGATAGCGTCCTTTCTGTCAGGGACAGTAACATATGCGCCATCAGCCTTATGCACACCCACTAAAATATCTTTTATAATGTCCATAGGTTCTTCAAACCTTGGATTATCTGAAGTGACAATGGTAAAATCTGCAAGTTTTGATGAAACTTCACCCATTTCAAAACGTCTGTCTTTTGATCTGTTTCCTCCACATCCAAACACTGTAACCAATCGCTTTGGATTATATTCTTTAAGACTTGTAAGAAGACTCTCCAAACTCATGGCATTGTGGGCATAATCAATCATCAGAGTAAATCTTTTTGAAACCGGAATAATTTCAACTCTTCCTTTTACTCTTACATCAAGAAGTCCCTGCTTAATTGCTTCCTCATCATCTGTAAAATGACTACAAATTGCAATGGCACAAAGTGAATTGTATACACTAAAATTACCTGGTACATGAATTTCTACAGGGAAATTCATTTTACCACTTAATTTATATGAAACACAAAGGCATCCCGGCTTTGTAAACAGATTGATGTCTGATGCCTTAAAATCATAATCTCCGTTAACACCAAAGGTTTCAATGTCACATGTATGTCCTTCTAAAACCTGTTCAATATAATCAGCATCCATGTTAACAATACCGTGTTTACACTGCTTTAACAACATACTTTTGCAGTGAAGATAATCGTTAAAGTCTTTATGCTCATTTGGTCCGATATGATCCGGTTCAATGTTTGTAAAAATACCATAATCAAATGTAAATCCACTGACTCTATGAAGCATAAGCCCCTGAGAAGACACTTCCATAACAACACATTTGCATCCTTTTTCAACCATTTTAGCAAATGTTTCCTGAACAACATATGATTCAGGTGTTGTATTTTTTGCCGGAATTGTTTCATCACCGATTATTGTCTCTATTGTGCCAATAAGTCCTGTTTTTATTCCGACACTTTCCAATACCTGTCTTACCATATATGTAGTTGTAGTTTTCCCTTTTGTTCCTGTAATACCTACAGTAATTAATTTTTCTGCCGGATGTCCGAAATATGCAGCTGACATATAAGCAAGTGCAAAACGTGTATCATCTACCAAAATAACAGTCACACCATCAGGAGCTGTTACTTCTTCCATAACCACCACAGCTTTTGCACCTTTTTTTGCTACATCATCTACAAACTTGTGACCGTCAAAGCCTGCACCTTTTATGCATACAAACACATCTTCTTTTTCTACTTTTCTGGAATCATTTTGCAAATGGTTTACATTGATTCCATCATCTCCTGATAAAACCTTATACTGGAGATTTTCTAACATATCTTTTAAAATCATTTTCTCACACTTTCTGTAAAAATTCTAAATCTGCATTTTATATAAATTGTAAAACTATATTTCGTATAAATTATATATTCACATCTTATATAAATTGTAAATCAATATTATAAAATCTGTATCTTTTATGCAAACTACAAATCCACGTCAATATTTCCCGTAAACGAAATTCTGGCAGGACCTGTCATATACACTGTATCCGATTCTTGATCATACTCAATAACAAGATTTCCTCCAAGCAATTGAACTGTTACTTTATTGTCTGTAAGATTGTTCAAAACACAGGCAACAACGCAGGCACAGGCACCGGTTCCACATGCTAATGTTTCACCTGAACCACGCTCCCATACACGCATCTTAATATTTTGTCTGTCTATAATCTGAACAAACTCTGTATTGACCCTGTCTGGAAAAATTTCGTTATTTTCAAACTTAGGTCCAATGTGTTCAATATCCAAACTATCGGTATTATCTATAAAAGTAACAGCATGTGGATTTCCCATAGATACACATGTAATATTGAAATCTGTTCCGTCAATACTAACAGACTTATTTATCATCTGTTCATCAGGGCAAATTACAGGCACAGTTTTTGCAGTAATACATGGTGTGCCCATGTTAACACGTACTGTTTTAACCTTTCCATCTTTTACATTAAGCTTTAATGTTTTGATTCCGGATAATGTTTCTACAGTAATAGTTGTTTTGTCAGTCATCTTGTAATCATAAACATATTTGGCAACGCAACGAATCCCATTTCCACACATCTTTCCTTCTGAACCATCTGCATTGTACATATTCATTCTGAAATCTGCGACATCAGAAGGATTGATAACAATCAGTCCATCTGAGCCAATACCAAAGTGTCTGTCACTTACAAACTCTGAAAGTTTACCTGGATTTTTTATATTATTTTCAAAGCCGTTGACATACACATAATCATTGCCACAGCCTTCCATTTTTGTAAATTCCATAATGCCTCCTAAATCATAATGATTATAATTTGTAGTACATATTTTTCTAAAATGTGATATACACAAATTTCTTTTAAATATAACATATTTACACCTATAAATAAAGTAATTATTGTAATATAAACTTATTAAAGATTTTTCTTAAACAATAAAAGAAATCATACTTTTCCACTTTCTCTTTTGCTATTATTTTATTATTTTTTATTTTTTTATTATTTATCCAAATCTCCACATCACCTATTTTTTCTTTGTTATGGATTGGAAAACTATAATTAATTATAGTTTTTATTTGTATTTTATCTGTTTTCTTGATTAAAAAATCTGTTTTTCCTTTCATTGTGGCTTTTATGGATTTTTTGTTGCCACCGTAAATATTAACATTAATATTTTTTCTTGTTAAAATATTTTTGTAATAACAGTTTTCTTTTCCAAAATTTATCAGTTTTCTTGTATCTTTCCACTTAAAGCCTTTGTTTGGTGGCCATCCGGAGCCAAGTACGCAACTTACAAATGTTCTTTTACCTTTTTTCCATGCGCCAACAAAACAATAACCTGCCTTTGAAGTAAAACCTGTTTTTATACCAATGGCATTATTATCCATTGTAAGAAAAGCATCTTTGTTACTTGTCTGCATGTTTCTTCCTGATGTAATTTCATTAAAAGAATATGCAGGTGTATTTGTTATTTCTAGAAACTCTTTATTTTTGATAGCATATGCTCCCAGTTTTGCCATGTCATATGCTGTTGAATAATGACCGGTTGCATCTAATCCATTAGGTGTTACGAAATGCGAACTGTTCATGCCAATCTCTTTTGCTTTTTTATTCATCATATCTGAAAAATTTTCCACACTTCCGGCCACGGCTTCAGCAACAGTAACTGCCACATCATTAAAAGATTCAAGCATCATTGCATATAACAAATCTTTCAATCTATATTCTTCCCCTACTCTTTCATTCATTTTTACTTTAGGCATTGTTGTTGCCTTCTTCGAAACCTTAACAATCTGATTTGTATCTGCATTTTCTAATGCAACGATACATGTCATAATTTTTGTTGTACTTGCCATAGCCATTTTCATATTGGCATTTTTTTCAAAAAGAGTACGTCCTGAATCACCATCAATTAATACAGCTGATTTTGCTATAATGTCTTTATCATTTAGTGTAGAGGAAATACCCTTTGATTTTGCAAATCTATTTAAACAATTTGACATTGCAAATATATTTTGTTTATTAGATGCTATACAACATATTATCGTAATTATAATTAAAACAGTGCGAAATCTTTTTTTCATATATCTCTTCATTATTTTCTTTATACTTTTCCCCATCATAAAATCTTTATATTATATGTTTTACTACTATCAATAATACAAAAGACATTGAAATCCTCTGACTTCAATGTCTTTTAATTAATCATTTGATTGTAAAGTTACTTCTTCTTCTGCCTCGTGTTTAAACTCTTCAATCATATCAGCTGTAACAATTGGAAGTGAATCTGATGATTCCACACCAAATCTTCTTAAAAACTCTTCTGTTGTTCCAAACAAAAGTGGACGACCCGGTGTATCCATTCTTCCAACCTCTTCAACAAGCATATATTCTACCAATTTGTTTACTGCGAAATCAGATTTTACCCCTCTAATTCTCTCAATCTCTGACTTTGTAATAGGTTGTTTGTAAGCTATAATAGACAAAGTTTCCATTAATACATCAGTAAGCACCTGACGTTTTGGTTGTTTGGCAACCTTAATTAATGCCTCATACATTTCAGGTTTTGTACACATCTGATATGCACCATCTAGTTCTATTATTTTAATGCCTCTATCTTCACTTTCAAGGTCTTTCTGTATTTCTTTTACAATCTTTTTTACCTGTGCAGTTGTCAGTTCAAGAGCATTTGCTATTTTTTTAATTTCAACTGATTCGCCCATTGTAAAAAGAATTGCTTCTATTTGTGCTTTGTAATTTTGTTCCATAATACCTCTTATTCTATTGAGTCAATATAAATATCACCAAATGTATTATCCTGATGAACCTCAATTTCTCCTATTTTTATTAATTCTAAAATTGCTAAAAATGAAACTATAACTTCAACTTTACTTTTAGATTGTTCCAAAAGTTGCTTAAAACTACATTTTTTTCTTTTTTTAATTGTTGTTGATACATATTCTATCTTATCAGGAAGACTAACTTCTTCCATTTCAATTTTTCCAAATTTACTTCTAACAGGATCAATCTTGTCAACCTGTCTTTTTAGTACCATTTGAAAAATATCATTAAGTTTGGACAAATCTACATCTTTTAATAAATCATCCAAATCTACCGGTTGCTGATACTTACTTACATCATCTGGTATGGTGGGTTCTTTATACAATGATTTTCCCGCATAAAGCTGCATGTCACGAAGTTCTGTGGCTGCATACTTATACATCTTGTATTCTATCAGTTTCTCAACCAATTCAGCTCTTGGATCAATTTCTTCACCATTTTCGTCAACTTCTTTCGGAAGAAGCATTTTACTTTTAATATCTATAAGAGTTGCTGCCATAACCAGAAATTCGCTGGCAAGATCTAAATCGTCTTTTGGCATTTTACTTACATAATCAAGATATTGCTCTGTAATTGTAACGATAGGTATGTCATATATATCGACTTTATTTTTTTCAATTAAATGTAAAAGCAAATCAAGGGGACCTTCAAATGCTTCCAACTTTACTTCTAATTCCATATGTTTTCTCCCTTTCGTACACAATTCTTAATTTTACAAAAAATAAAATCTTTTTTCAATAGTAATATTTTTTAAGTTAGTTGCACAAATGCTTTAAGCATTTTTAAAAATGTAAATCTATAATTTGCTTTTTCAACTTTTTCAACTGCCCTGATTTTAGATTCACCAATCATTTTCGAACCGATATAGTATTTTACATTTCCTACAACCTGACCTTTATCTATAGGAGCAGTATTTTTTTTATTAAAAAATACCTTTTTTCTTATTTTAGACAAATCTTTATTATTTGTATCAACATGGGAAAATCCATCGTTTTTTACAGAAATTTTTTCTTTTTCCCCATTTAAAATATTTATAGAGATTCTTTTATTGTCATTATCTTTGTAAACTTTACAGTTTGAGAACCCATATTTTATAAGTTGTTCTGCCATTTGAAATCTTATCTTATAATCAGGTGCCGCCATAATCACTGCAATCATAGTTACATTATCTTTTGTTGCAACTGTAGATACGCAATATTTAGCTTTTGATGTACTTCCTGTTTTTAAACCTTTTACATATTTGTTTGTTTTCAAAAGTTTATTTGTGTTTGACAGCATAAACTCTTTTTCACCTTTGTCTGTTTTATGTGTAAAAGGCTCCATCCATATTGTAGAATATTTAAATATTTCAGGATATTTCGTAATAAGTTCTCTTGACATTATTGCCACATCTTTTGCTGAAGTATAGTGTTCATCCGAATCTGTAAGACCGCAACAATCCTTAAAATTTGTGTCATTCATTTTAAGTTTTTTAGCACGTTTATTCATTCTCTTTACAAACTGTTCTTCTGACCCTGATATATGTTCAGCCATAGTCACTGAAGCATCATTTCCTGACGCAATAATTATACATTTAATCAAAGTTTCTACTGTTTGTTGTTCTCCTTCTTCTAAGAAAACCTGAGAACCACCCATACTTTTTGCATAAGCACTGGTTGTTGCTACATCACTTAATTTAAGTTTACCACTATGTATTTCATCAAATATCAAAATAAGTGTCATTATTTTCGTGATACTTGCAGGGCTTAATTTTTGGGTTTCATTTTGTGACTTTATAATCTTACCTGACGATGCCTCCATTAATACATAAGATTTTGCACTTATTTTGTCCTGTTTTTCATCTTTATTTTCAGTTCCACAAACACAATGGCTAAAAATCAACGTAATCATAAGTATAATACATATAATTCTTTTCATAAAAAAGCTCCATTACCCTTTTAATATATTGTAATGGAGCGAAAAAATTTATATGCTATTTTTTAATATTTTAAGTTGTTTTATCAACTTATTTTGAATTTGTTTGTCTATTTGATATTCTTTCCTGACTTTTTATTGTTTTTCTTCGTCTTTTTGGTCGTCTTAGTTTTTACATTTATTTTACTTTTTTGTTTTAACTCTCTATCACTAAATGTATAAGATTCTGTCTTCGACAATACATGATCATCAGAATTTTGCTGATATACAGACAATTTGTCTCCTGATTTCAACTCGCAATCCTTGATACATAATGTATTCGGATCAATGTATTCAGTATCCTGTTTTTCGTCATTTATATAAACCTTACTATAACTTGTAAAGTGCTTTCCATAAACATAAACCGTTCCATCTTCATCATACATTGGTGTGACAGAATTGACTTGTACATCATTTAATCCAAATTTTATGTCAGTACGTTTATATGGATTTTCACCGGCTGATGCATATTTGTCACCGTAAAGCAAGTCATATGCTATATTCTTTAAACCATCCTGATAAGACTTGCTATCATCATTTTTATGAATCTGAGTATATTTTTCAATTGCTCCTGAATTCATATTAAGTCCACCGAGAATTTTTGCCTGAAGTTGGTATGCCTCAATATCTTCATTCTTGTAGTAATCATTTTTAAAATTAGACCATATAACGTACTGAGTCTGATATACATCACCATTGGTCAAATCTTCTCCTGATAATCCAAAACTTGGAAGATGATCTCCATACATAACAAGTATTGTATCCTCGTCAAACTTGCTTAATGTTTTTGTAAGTTTTCCAATGAACCTATCCATTTCTTTTGTTTCCATTGCATAATACTGATACTTATTCTTCGTATCCTCATCATCAACACCAGACACTTTTATTGGATACTTTCCATCATAATCTGTTGGATAACTTCCATGTCCCTGAACAGAAATTGTATAAATAAAATCCTGATTTTTTGTGGATTTCAACGCTTCCATAATGTATTTTGTAAGGAACTTGTCCTTTGCCCAGTTCATTGGTGTAAATTCATCAATATTCATATTTTCAATGGATGTAAATGTATCATAACCTAAATTTGCAAATACATTGTTCCTTCCATAAAAAGTTGCAGTATTGTTATGAATTGCATGAGCAGAATATCCATACTCTTTTAAGTTGTAACATATACTCTCACAAGTATTATCAACCAATACAGTCTTGAAAGGATATTCTCCAGGTCCAAAGAAGTCAAGGTTGATACCTGTCATAACTTCAAATTCAGTATTAACTGTTCCTGCACCAACAATTGGAACATTTAAATAGCCACTAGGATAATTCTTTATCAATTTTTCATAGTTTGGCACAGGATTTTTTGACAACTTAACACCTTTTAACTTATTCATATCGAAAAATGATTCAAGTTGCAAGAAAATAATGTTTGGCTTTTTCTTTGCCTTACTAAGCTTTTCTCCATCTTTTTTCACAATTTTTTTAATTGAATCATTTGAATATGAATTTGGCTTGTTAATTCCTGTATTAATCAAACTATTTGTAAAGCAATATACAAATCCATAATCATAGTATGAAACTCTTAATTCACCAAACTTCATAGAAATAAGATTTGCCCCTATTCCAAGAGAAATGGACCCTAAACCAATTGCCCAAATAATCGCTATTCCCAAAACATTTCTTACATATTTTATTTTATGATTAACCTTTGGGGCCTTAAAGAACATAAGTACCAAAAGTCCAATTACGATAATTAATGCAATCACTACCAAAACAACCTGCAATGCAGAAAAATACTTATCCAAAACACCAAATGCACTGTCAACCATTAAAAAATCAACTGACGTAAGCGGTGTAACTCTGTTAGATAATAATACTGCATTTGCAATACCAAGAATAATCCAAATTGCAGAAAATAAGGTAAGTCCCCAAAATCTTCTTTGCATTAGCAACGTAAAGGAAAGTGTCATCAGCACTATCATTGAACTGCAAAGAAATACATATGGCGAACCTATAAGAAAATATATTCCTTTAAGTAATGAACCTCTTGCAAGGGATTCAATAATCAGATTGATCAATAAAGCAGTAATTATATACATATATATAATGTGCTTGTTGTATGTTTTCTTGAAAAAGGCTCTCATTGTTTTATAATTCTTTTTTATTTGTTTGCTTTTTTCACTTTCTTTGATTTTATTTATTTTTAATCTTATAAACTCTAATTTCTTTTTTATTTTATCTATCATATTTCCTCCAGAATACAAATCATTCTTAAATATAATCACTACACAATAATACAACAAATATTATTTTTTTCAAGTATGCATATATTTTCACACTTTAAACTGTTGAATTATATCATATTTATGATATACTTTATTTTAGCATAAAAACATTACAAAACAAAAGGAGAATATTATGGGAAGCACTTTTTTTAGAAAATTGCCTACACCTTTGGAAATCAAGACTATGTATCCGGTTCCTGAAAGTGTAGAACTTCAAAAACAAAAAAACGATAAAGAAATTAGAGATATATTTACTGGAGCAAGCGACAAGTTTGCCGTTATAATTGGGCCTTGTTCAGCAGACAACCAGGATGCTGTGGAAGATTATACAAACAGACTTGCAAAAGTTCAGGAGCAGGTAAAAGATAAGTTATTTATTATTCCACGTGTTTACACAAACAAACCTCGTACAACCGGTAAAGGATACAAAGGTATGTTACATCAGCCTGATCCAGAAAAGAAGCCTGATCTGTTACAGGGGCTTATTACAATCCGTCAAATGTTTTTAAAAATTATGGAAGATACAAAATTTCCAATTGCTGATGAGATGCTCTATCCTGAAAATGCAAGGTATTTTTCAGACGTTTTATCTTATGTAGCAATCGGTGCCCGTTCTGTTGAAAATCAGCAGCATCGTTTAACATCCAGTGGTTTAGATATTCCTGTTGGAATGAAAAATCCAACAAGTGGTGATATTTCAATTATGTTAAACTCAATTGAAGCAGCACAGTCCCCTCATTCATTTTTATATAGAGGATGGGATGTTCAAACAGAAGGCAACGATTTGGCTCATGCTATTTTACGTGGTGCCGTAAATCAATATGGTTCATGCATACCAAACTATCACTATGAAGATATGGTTAATTTATATGATGCTTATATAAAAAAAGGATTTGCCAATCCTGCATTGGTTGTTGACTGTAACCATTCAAATTCTAACAAGCAGTATATTGAACAGATTAGAATAGCAAAAGAAATCATGCACAACCGTAAACATTCAAATGACTTAAAAGGTTTTGTTAAGGGCTTAATGATTGAAAGCTATATTGAAGGTGGCAATCAGCCTGTTGATGGTCACTGCTACGGTAAATCTATTACCGATCCTTGTCTTGGTTGGGAAGATACGGAAAGATTATTGTTTACAATTGCTGAAGAGGCATAAACTTATTTTATAAGACGGTATAACAGATTTTTCTGTTTTTAAAAATAAGTCTTTAATCGGAAATAATCCATTAAAGACTTATTTTTATTTTCTATAATAATAACAAGAATATGTTTAATATACTAATAACATGACAATAATTACACTTATTACCTGATTTTTGTCTTTCCATCCTTCACATGCGCATATACTTCTCTAACCCTTCTATTTGTCTGAGTCATATAAATCTGAGTTGTAGAAATATCTGAATGTCCTAACATCTCCTGTACATCCTTTAAATCGGCTCCATTTTCAACAAGATGTGCTGCAAAAGAATGACGTAATGTATGAGGAGTTAAATCTGTTTTGATTCCCGCTTTTTTCCCATAAGACTTTATAAGTTTCCAAAATCCCTGTCTACTCATTTCTTTTCCGGAACAGTTTGGATACAATACATTACTTGTTTTGTTTGCGCCAAGCAGACTTTCTCTTGCATTATTAAGATATGCAACCATAGCCTCTTTAGCTTCTAAAGTAAACGGAATCTTCCTGTCCTTCTTTCTATCATGGCACACTACATATTCCATATTAATATTTACATCATCAAGTTTTAAAGTAATCAACTCAGTTACCCTCATACCTGTTGCATATAATAACTCCAACATTGATTTATCTCTAAGCTCTTTAGGTGTATTTTTTGATGGTTGTTTCAGTAATGCATCAACTTCTCTAATACTTAAAATTTCCGGTACCTTTTTTATTATCTTAGGTGATTTAAGATTTAATGCAATATTATCCTCTATAAGTCCTTTGTCGCACAAAAAACCAAAGAAAGCCTTTATTGATGCTACACTTCTTGAAATTGTTGTCGGAGCTCTTCCAATGTC
>OJUG01002120.1_pt1 | contig 22209 bp, 18 predicted proteins | sample 1599841 | NCBI WGS metagenome assembly OJUG01 (sample SAMN04168659, study PRJEB22393) | human gut metagenome | biome: human gut microbiome; feature: stool | host: Homo sapiens | collected 2014-05-12 | reverse complement strand
ACGCATTTCGGCTGTTGCCGATAATAATCACTCAGGATTCCGAGAGATTATTATAAAATTTCTACTTCTATTATATAATAAATCAGACTATTTTGCTAGTTTTTTGTGTCTTTTTCACCTAACTTTGTGCATGGCTGAACTGTTACGAATTTTAGTTCTTTTTTAGATACTCCCACTTCCACATCCATTCCTTCGCAAATCTCTCCGTCTAATATTGCCTCGGCAAGCTTATCTTCCAGCTCCGTCTGCATTGCACGCCGCAACGGTCTTGCACCATATTTCTGGTCATTGCCCTTTTCCACAATATATTTTTTTGCAGAATCTCGAATCGTCAATGTGATATTCATCTGGGTCTTCACACGTCCGATCAATTCTTTGCACATCAATCCAACAATCTTTTTCATGTGATCGATCGTCAATGAATGGAATACAATAATCTCATCAATTCGGTTCAAAAATTCCGGACGGAACAGTAATTTCACCTCGTCCATCACATTGGCCTTCATCTTTTTATAATCGCCGGCGGCATCTTCTTTTGTTACAAATCCCAATTTCTTCGGATCGACAATTGCTTTTGCCCCTGCATTGGAAGTCATAATAATGACTGTATTTCTAAAATCTACTTTTCTTCCCTGCGAATCTGTGATATGCCCGTCATCCAGCACCTGCAATAAAATGTTAAATACATCCAGATGTGCCTTTTCAATCTCATCAAACAGTACTACTGAGTACGGGTTTCGGCGAACTTTCTCACTCAATTGTCCGCCATCGTCGTGACCTACATACCCCGGTGGTGAGCCAATCATCTTCGATACACTGTGTTTTTCCATATATTCTGACATATCTACGCGAATCATCGCATTTTCATCGCCGAATAAAGCTTCTGCCAGTGCCTTGGAAAGTTCTGTCTTTCCGACTCCTGTTGGTCCTAAAAACAAGAACGAACCTATCGGGCGCTTTGGATCTTTTAGTCCGACACGCCCACGTTTCACCGCTCTTGCAACCGCACTCACCGCTTCCTCCTGTCCGATTACTCTTTTATGCAGCGTCTGCTCCAGCTTTTTCAATCTTGCGCTTTCTGTCTCCGCCAGCTTCTGCACTGGAATTTTCGTCCAGAAGGATACAACAGCTTCGATATCCGCCTCAGTGACAACCAGGTTCCGCTTTGCATTGTTCGAATGAAAACGTCTTTTCACACTCTCTAATTTTTTTTCCACACCCTCCTGTTCTTTGTGCAGCAATGATGCTTCTGCAAAATCTCCATTTTTAATCTTTTCTTCTTTTTCCAGTGAGATTTCCTGCAATGTCTGTTCTAGTCTTGTCAGGCTGTCCGGTACTTTAAATCCGACAAGACTTACCTTCGAACACGCCTCGTCAAGCACATCAATCGCCTTATCCGGAAGATGACGGTCATTGATATAACGGCTTGACAAAGTCACCGCCGCTTTTAACGCGCCTTCCTCAATTGTCACATGATGATGACCCTCGTATTTTCCCTTGATTCCCTCTAAAATACGTTCACACTGCTCGTTTGTCGGTTCTTCCACTGTGATCGGCTGAAAGCGTCTCTCTAAAGCAGCATCTTTCTCAATGTATTTCCGATATTCCACAATTGTCGTCGCCCCGATCAGCTGCAGTTCTCCTCTTGCAAGAGATGGCTTCAGAATATTTGACGCATCAATCGCCCCTTCGGCGCCTCCTGCGCCAATCATCGTGTGCACCTCATCTAAAAATAAAATAATATTTCCGGCAGATTTCACTTCCCGGATCAATCGTTTCATCCGTTCCTCAAACTCTCCACGGTATTTGGATCCCGCTATCATGCCTGATAAATCCAGCGTCACAATCCGTTTATCTTTCATGCCATCCGGCACAATCCCCGTTGCAATCTGGTTCGCCAGACCTTCGATAATTGCTGTTTTTCCAACACCAGGTTCTCCCACCAAACACGGATTATTTTTTGTCCGTCTGCTTAAAATCTGCATCAGTCTTTCTATCTCAGACTCTCTTCCAATCACCGGATCTAATTTTCCTTCTTCTGCCTGTGCCGTCAAATCTGTACTGTACTGTGCAAGTACACTGTTACGACCATTTTTCTCCTCTCTGGTGTCCTCCATATATTCTCTCGGATTCACTCCGATGACTTCCAAGATTCCCTCCTGCACTTTGCCAAGATTCACATTCAATGTCACCAATGTTCTTGTTGCCACGCAGTCTACATCTTTTAACATGGCAAGCAGCATATGTTCTGTTCCTATCTTCTCAGAAGATAATCGCACTGCTTCCAAAAGCGCATTGTCCAAAAGATATACCAGTCTCGGGCTGAACTCCAATGTTCTTTTCGTCTGCATCTCAGTTCCCGGAGAAATCAGTTCCTCAATCACTTTTGTAATCTTTTCTTCTTCCACTTTGTTAGCCGCAAGAATCTGCCCTGCAACACCTGTAAATTCTCTTCTCAAAGCAAGCAGCAGATGCTCTGTCCCCACATATGGATGGTTCCATTTTTTTGCGAGCGCCCTTGCTGTCTCTAATACCTTCGCAGCCTGTTTTGTAAAATCTTTCTGCATCTATCTCCTCCTGCTACCTATTTATAATCTTCATAAATCTCATCTACCAGCTCGTAGATGTCTTCCTTTGTAATATTATGACAATGCGCCTTGGCAAGTGCCACGCGCAGATATCTTCTCATGTCTTCCATCGCCCGTATCTTATCAATGTCAAGCGCAATTACGGCTCCTCTTCTTCGGTCAAGTTGCAGGAAACCTTCCTCTCGCAGCACACTGTACGCCTTATTCACTGTATGCATATTAATACCGATATTTTCCGCCAATTGTCTCACGGAAGGAAGTGTATCTCCTTCCTGTATCTTAGATGTAGCAATCCCCATGATAATCTGATTGCGCAATTGAATATAAATTGCCTCATCACTGTTAAAATCAATTTCTATAAGCATCTTTTTCACCTTTTTTCTTCTGATTGTTATATAGATATTATAGCATTCGCCTGCTTCTGTCAACTTTCTATTTTATTTTGGCTCTCAGACAATATCATCTCCGGAAAAAGCAAGGACGAAGTTTTATAAAAACTTCGTCCCCACCAAAGAGTTACGCTTCATCTATCGCTTTTCCGATATCATTTCTCTTATATTTGTTTGCAAACTGCACCCACTCTGTCGCTTTGTAAGCGTTTTCGCGTGCTTCTTTCAAATCTTTTCCTTTTGCAGTCACCCCGAGAACACGTCCGCCGTTTGTCACGATCTTATCGCCTTCAAACTTTGTTCCCGCATGGAAGCAATAATATCCGTCATGTTTTTCAAATTCTTCCAGTCCACTGATTGGAAGTCCTTTGTCATACTTCACCGGATATCCTTCTGATGCAAGCACAACACACACAGCCGCATTGTCTTCAAACTGAAGATCAATCTGATCTAATGTTCCGTCAATACATGCCTCCACAACTTCGATGATATCATTTTTCATACGAGGAAGTACAACCTGTGCCTCCGGATCTCCGAATCTTGCATTGTATTCCAATACTTTCGGTCCATCCTCTGTCAGCATCAATCCAAAGAAAATAATTCCCTTAAATTCTCTTCCTTCCGCTTTCATGGCATCTACTGTTGCCTGATAAATGTATTTATTACAGAACTCTTCTACTTCTTTTGTGTAGAACGGGCTTGGAGAAAATGTTCCCATTCCTCCTGTGTTCAAACCTTTGTCTCCATCCATCGCACGTTTGTGATCCTGCGCGGATGTCATCGTCTTGATTGTGTTTCCATCCACAAAAGAAAGTACCGACACTTCACGGCCAGTCATAAATTCTTCGATGACCATCGTGTTTCCTGCTGTTCCAAACTGCTTGTCCAGCATAATGGATTGTACTCCGTCTTTTGCTTCTTCCAATGTATTGCAGATCAGTACACCTTTTCCAAGTGCAAGTCCGTCCGCCTTTAACACGATTGGGAACTTCGCTGTCTCAAGATACGCAAGCGCTTTCTTTGCGTCATCAAAGTTTTCATATCCCGCTGTCGGGATATTATATTTTTTCATCAAATCTTTTGAAAATGCTTTGGACCCTTCCAAAATAGCCGCATTTTTACGAGGACCGAACACTCTTAATCCTTCGCTTTCAAACACATCTACAATTCCACCTACAAGCGGATCATCCATTCCGACAATTGTAAGGTCTACTTCATGTTCTTTTGCAAAAGCTGCCAGTTTTTCAAACTCCATCGCACCGATTGCAACACATTCTGCATACTGTGCAATCCCTGCATTCCCAGGTGCACAATAAATTTTCTCTACTTTATCACTTTTTGCCACACTCCATGCAATCGCATGTTCTCTTCCGCCGCTTCCAACAATTAATACTTTCATTGCGACCTCCTATGCTTCTTCCTCTATCATTACCTTGCCATCTACAACCTTCACTTTCCCATTTGCGATCAGGTCAATTGCCTGTGGGAGAATTTTCCACTCTGCCTGCTCCATCACTCTTCTTTGCAAAATTTCAGGAGTATCTCCCTGTTTTACTTCCACAGCCTTCTGAAGAATGATCGCACCGGTATCGGTTCCTTCATCCACAAAGTGCACAGTAGCTCCAACGACTTTTACGCCCTTTTCAAGTGCCGCCTCATGCACTTTCAAACCATAATACCCAGTTCCGCAAAATGCCGGAATCAAAGATGGATGGATATTGATAATACGGTTTCTGTAAGCTTCGATCATCATTTCCGGAATGACAACCAAAAATCCTGCAAGTACCAGTAAATCTGCCTGAAACTGATCCACGGTATCTAACAATGCCTGGTTAAACTCTGCTCTCGATGCAAACGCTTTCGGAGAGACACAGACATTCGGAATTCCCTTTTCTTCTGCTCTCTGTAAAGCATATGCATTCTTATTGTTGCTGATCACGCCCACAATCTCTGTGTTCGTGATCGCACCGCTGTCTACCGCATCCAAAATCGCCTGCAGATTCGTTCCGCCTCCGGAAACCAGCACAACTACTTTTAGCATAAAGTAACTCCTTTATCTCCGGCTTCAATATGGCCAACTACATATCCGTCCTCGCCGGCTGCTTTGATTGCCTCTAATGTCTTATCTACATTTTCTTTATCAACTGCAAGAATCATTCCAAGTCCCATGTTGAATGTGTTGTACATCATAGTCTCTTCAATATCGCCATCCACTGCTAACATCTTAAAGATTGGCGGAATCGGATAGCTGTCTTTTTTTACAACCGCGTGCATCCCATCACAGAGCATACGTGGAATGTTTTCATAGAAACCACCACCTGTGATATGACTGCAGGCTTTGATCTTCACACCAGATTCTTTGATTGTGCGAAGTGCTTTCACATAAATTTTTGTTGGAGCAAGCAATGCCTCGCCCAGCGAGCATCCAAGTGAATCATATTCTCTCTTCAATGCCTCTTCTTTCATATCGAACACTTTTCTTACCAGAGAAAATCCATTGCTGTGAACACCTGAAGATGCCATACCGATCAGCACATCTCCGTCTTTTAATTCTTTTCCTGTGATCAGATCTTTTTCATCTACCACACCAACTGCAAATCCTGCAAGATCGTATTCATCTACTGGATAGAAACCTGGCATTTCTGCAGTCTCTCCACCAATCAACGCAGCGCCTGACTGTTTACATCCTTCTGCGACACCGCTTACGATTGTAGCGATTTTTTCCGGTTCATTTTTTCCGCAGGCAATATAGTCTAAGAAAAATAATGGTTCTCCTCCTGCGCAGGCAATATCATTCACACACATTGCCACACAGTCGATACCAATTGTATCATGTTTATCTAAAATAAAAGCAAGTTTTAACTTTGTTCCGACACCATCAGTTCCGGATACAAGAGTTGGTTTTTCCATATCTTTGAATTTCTCCATAGAAAAAGCTCCTGAAAATCCTCCGATATTTGTCAGCACTTCCGGTCTCATTGTCTGCTGAATATGTTTTTTCATCAATTCTACTGATTTGTAACCAGCTTCAATATCTACGCCTGCGTTCTTATAATCCATCTTACTTCCTCCAATATGTGTTCTACATTTGTTTCAAATATTCTTTGTGTCCAAGCTCGTCCAATTTTGCTGCTTTTGCCTGTACCGTTTCTTTCATTTCTTTTGTGTAGGCTTTCAATCTGTCCAACAGCTCAGGATCAGATGTTGCAAGAATCTTTGCTGCTAAAATCGCTGCGTTGGCACCTCCATCGATTGCCACAGTTGCTACCGGAATTCCAGGCGGCATCTGAACAATTGAATACAGTGCATCTACCCCTTCCAAATTCTTGCCTGACATTGGGATTCCAATTACCGGCATCGGGAAAATCGCCGCGCACATTCCCGGAAGATGCGCTGCCATCCCTGCTCCCGCAATGATGACTTTAAAATCTTTCTCTTCTGCTGATTTCGCATAGTCATAAAAAACATCCGGCTCACGGTGTGCTGAGATAATTGTCATCTCATATTCCACTCCAAATTTTTCTAACATGTCAGCTGCTTTGCTCATTACTTTCATGTCAGAATCGCTACCCATTACAATTCCTACCTTTGGCATAATTGTTCTCCTTCCTTTGTCTCATTTATAAGTAATCAAAATAAATATTCCACTATTTATAAGTTATTTTACTAATACATTTCCAGGATGTCAACATCTCCACTTGTTAAGAATAATTATAAATGCTTATCACAAATATGGTTCTATCATCTTTTCTACACACCCGCTTCCTTCAGCGGCTCGTTCAAAATCTCTGTTCCAGACAGCACAAAATGACCGTCTTTCAGTAACACAATGCGCTCTCCTTTTTCGGTTACAACCGCAATCTCTTCTAACTCTTCATACGGAATTGTGATATCAGTATGACATTGGAAATACGCTTTTGACACATCTTCTTTCCGAAGTATTGAAACTGAATTATCTTTCGCAACAATTTCCTTTCCATCCGGATTATACAATTTATTCTCCTCGCTCCAGCTATAGCATGTATCTCCCACAGCAAAATGCGGTCCCATCTTTTCTGCGATCAGAATCGGCATCTTGTCCTCAATCTGATATTTCTTTGCCACAACATACGCAGTTGTATTCGTTCCGATGGCAAACTCTCCAAGCGGCAGCGTATCATGGTTATGAAGAATATTGCTTTTGATATACTTTTTCGATTGCTCCTCGTCCTCAAAATTGCTGCATGTATACTCTGTAATCTTTCCATCTTCAAATGTAATCTTCAGATCACGGTACTGCAATTCATTGAGATATACTTTACTTACATTCAGCACTCCGTTTGTCCCCTCCAGTACCGGCGAAGTAAATACTTCTCCGACCGGAATATTGACATCCGCCACACAGTTTTCGAAAATGGTCTCTTTTGCCGGGTCTGACAAACGATAAAGCTGTACTTTTAAGTCAGTCTCATTTTTATCTTTCCCAAGAATATGCACATACTCACCTTTATCCAGCGCATCAATCAAAGCCTGTTGTACGTTTTTATAGACGTTCGCATCCAATGTGTTGATGCGAATGACTTCATCAAAAATCTCTTTATACTGTGCTCCAATCTCCGGCACCGGATAAGCGACAATCGTAAAACTGCGCTCATCCCCTTTGATATACTGATTCGTAAGCTGTCCGGATTTGCTGTCAAACAGCACCGATAATTTTTCCTGCTTTTCTGTGAGCACGACTGACTCCGGCTTTTGCACCGGCGCAAACGGCTCTTCACCGAATATCTCCATAACAGCCGGTCCCGCATGTTCTCCTGCAAGCTCTTTGTACTTCTCGTAGGCATTTTTCATGACATCGAGCTTTCTCTCCAAGAACTTCTTATCCAAAAACAGCCCCTGATCCTGTCTGTGATCATACTCATACTGCTTATTTGCAATTGCTCCGTAATATCCTACTTTATAGTGCTGTCGCTTTGTCAATACACTGACTGCTGCCCGATAGATTGTTGGTCTTAGTCCCATCTTTTCAAAATTTTCAATTGCTTTTTTGATTACCCGCTCAAATCCAAGTGTATAGCGAATATTTACAACCGATTTTTTCGACAGATCGATCCCCGCATTGACGAATCCAATTCGATATCCTTCTGTGTATACATCAGCCATCTGATCAATTGTCTTCTGTGGAAGTGCATTCAAATGTTCCGCTGTCTTCCACTCATTCTCAGACACATATTCGCCATACTGATACAGATAACGCAAATCGTTTAAATTACTTTTTGTCACGATATCTGCGGCAAACGAGCATTCCGGATTCAACTGTTCTTCGATTCTGTCAGCGACAAATACATCACAGTAATCACTCGCATACCAGTAAACAATCTCTTTGAGTTCCTTGTAATCCGGTGCCAATGCCCCCTCAAAACAATTATATATCTCTATAAATAATTCGTTGCAGATTGCAAGATATTCCACCTGCTGCTCATACATATAAGCGATCTCCCCGCGAAGCTCTGTGTATAAAAAACTCAAAAGCTGTCCGATTTCTTCTCCAAACAGAGAAACCGCATATGCCGGATTCGCATAACTTGTATCGTACTGGTCTCCCACAACATCTGCATAGATACTTTCATTCTCTTTTTTTAATTCGTCGAGCGTACACTGTTCAAATGGCTTGTCCTGCATACGTTCCCGAATCTCATTGATCTTCAAAATAAATTCGGATACTTTCCGAAAATAGTCTCTATATAAAACTTCTGTCGTCTCTTCTTCTGTGATTCTGCGGATTCTTTCTATTGAAAGCATATACCGCTCTATAATCTGTTCATTGATTTCTTTCATTTAAAATAGCCCCCTGCAAAAAATAGCAATAAATGCAATGATAAAGAATATGTTGCAACCAATTCCTATCTTACATGTAAGATAGTTTTTCTCTCGTTCTTTCAGCCCTCTTACTGCAAGCACGCCCCCCGCCACTGTAAGAATAAGAGTGACAAGTGCCAGTCCTCCGATGTAAGGCGCCGCAGTTCCTGCACTAATGTATGCAGTCACAATCATTGCAGCCAATGCCACCAATACAATTCCCGCGATCACACAGGACTGTATCCCTTTTTTAGAGTGTTTCAGCTTTGCCTGTCCATATTTGCGATTGGCTCTTTTTTTCCTTTCTTTTGCCTTATTTTTTTCCTTTTCTTTTCGCATTGTATCTTCTCCTTATCGTATTGCATATCATGAATGTGATATATCCTAATATTCCCCCCAACGTGTTTAACACCAGATCATCCACATCAAAACATCCCACTCTCGTAAGCAGTTGAAATGTCTCGACCAGAAGACTCAAAGCCAGACTGTTCACTGCAGTTGCCCAAAAACTTCTGTATTTGCTCGCCATCGGCATAAAAAATCCAAATGGCAGGAAAATGACAATATTTCCAAATAAATTTGTAAATGTTGCAAACGCTCCAAGCTGTCCTCTGTAATTCCAAAATCGCTTGATCTCCTTGAACAAAACCAAATTATAATGGTACTCCTGCATTTCACCAGTGCGTCCATACCAGTCAGAAAAGATCAAAAAATAGAACACAAATAAAATGTATAATACAAATAAAATTTTCCCTAATATACGTAATCGTCTTTTCTTTCTTGCGTCCAAAACAATTCCCTTTCCGGTTAAAATGTCAATTCCTGCTTATTCCGCAGTAGACGGGCGCCTCCGATAATCGTTAAAATTCCTGCTGTCACACCTACAACAGCCATGATAATCCCTAGTGCGATATTTCCGGCACCTACTGTTTTCATTGATCGATATGCTTTTTCTACCATGCAATCTCGCCTCCTTATTTCGTTCCGTACTGTTCATAATATGCGTCAATTGCCGCTTTTAATGTATCGTCAATAATAACTTCTCCATTGATTTCTTTGTTATACAGATATTCAACTACTTCTGCCATTGTCACAATCGCATTTGTCTCAAATCCATACAGATCTTTTACTTCTTCCAATGCACATTTTACGCCGCCTTTTCCGACTTCCATGCGGTCTAAAGACACCATCAATCCAACAATTTCCACATCAGCGGCACCTTTTACTTTCGGCACAGTCTCTTCCATAGATTTTCCAGATGTTGTCACATCCTCGATCATCACAACTCTGTCACCGTCTTTTAAACTGCTGCCAAGAAAACTTCCTTTATCAGCACCGTGATCTTTCTCTTCTTTTCTGTCTGAGCAATAGCGAATTTCTTTTCCGTATAACTCACTGTATGCAATTGCAGTTACAACACTAAGCGGAATTCCTTTGTAAGCAGGTCCGAACAGCACATCAAAATCATCTCCATATTTATCATGGATTGCTTTTGCATAATACTCTCCCAATCTTTTCAACTGAGAACCTGTTACATATCCACCTGCATTCATAAAAAACGGAGACTTTCTTCCACTCTTTAAAGTAAACTCTCCGAACTTCAACACTTTGCTCTCTACCATAAAATCTATAAATTCTTTCTTATAACTTTCCATATCTCTTAAACCTCCGTATTTATGGGCTTTTTACGCCCTCATTTTCTATTTTTATCCCCTACTACACCATTTTTACACCATTTCACACTCAACTACACCTTTTCTCGAACTTTTCCATTTCCAAGAATAGCGTATCTTCTGTTACATGACAGTACAAGTCCATTGTCATTTGTAATGTGCCATGCCCCAAAAGTTTCTGCAATTTTTTTGGGTTCATTCCACATTCGATTGCTCTTGTAGCAAAAGTATGCCGAAGTGTATGTAATGTAAAGGGGGCAAAATCTATACCTGCTTTGTTCATGTTCTGAATAACCAACTGCATACATTGATTGATTAAAAACTGTTGTGTCGGCTGATTATTCTTTGTAACAAAAACAAGATTTTGAAATTCTTCCTTTGCAGTTTTGCCTTTTAGAATAATTTCCTGTTTTTGCAGTTTTTGACATTTTAGACTATTGATTGCTTTTGCAGTCAAGGGAATGGTTCTTTTTCCGTTATTTGTTTTGGTGTCGTGCATTTCAAATACATATTTTCCATTTTTACTGAAATAACACAATGTATGCTTTACATGGATAACTTTTTTCTTAAAATCTATATCTTCCCATTGTAAAGCTGATAACTTTCCCACTCGCAATCCTGTTTCTAATGCTAAAATAAACAAATTTTCATAAAATGTTCCTTTTGCCTGTTCCAAGAAAAGCTCTGTTTCCCTTATTGTCAGAACACGCCTTTCTTTTTTCTCTTCTTTGGCAATCACAGTATTTATCTGTTTTGCGACATTCTTTACAAGCAAATCTGTATCAACTGCCTTATTCAGCATATCTACCAGTATCTTTTTAGAATTTTTCCTTGCATTATCTGTTTTCAATTTATTAAACGCTTCTTGCATAACAATTAGGTTCAACGACGTTAATTTTCGCCACCCTAATTCTTCTTGAATACGCTTATAGTGGGTAATATAAGAACCCTTTGTAGAACTTCTGCAATTTTTCTTGCAAGTGCTTAGCCATATATCGAACCATTCATCTAATGTCATATTCTTATCAACAACATTGATTGCTTTTTCATCATTATACTGTTCGGTTCGCAACTTATGTCTTACCTCATTTAAAGTTTTTGCATAAATTGTCTGTCTTTTACCGAAACGATTGATAAATCGGGCTTGATATAATCCGTCTTTTCTTTGAGATATACCATTCCCTAATTCTTTCCCGTTAAGTGATTTACCCATCACTGCCTCCTTTCCTAGCAAAATCGGGAAAAGAACTATTAAATCTTCTCAATTTTATCATATATTTCCTGTTATTTCAATCGAGGAACTTCCTTAAAAATGTACGAAAAACTGTCAAATAGTCCTTTTCTTACTCTACAACTTGATTATTCAGCCATTTATCTAATCTCGCTTTGTGAGCATACAAACGATTTCCAATTCTAACCGTAAAATTATTATGTGGATTATGCAAAAGTTCCCTTGCTTTTGTATCTCCAATCCCTAGATATTCTGAAAGTTCCTTTACGTTTAATAATGCTTTCTCGATACGATTATCCCCTTTCCTCTAATCTTCTTGCTTTTATGTAATCATCATACAACTGCTTCTGTGTGATATTCATTTCTCCATTTTTTACAAGATTACCGATATAATCTCTTTTCTCTATCTTTCCAACCTCTGCAAACAGTTTCAAAGACGGAGCAACATACTTTTCTAACCATTCCCACACCTTTTGTAAACTTTTCTTCTGTGGTTGCATGGTAAGTTTAACCTTACCTATATCTTTCATCAGTTCCGCCCACGCTTGATAGGTTGGGTAAAGCCTTTTTCGTGTTGTCATGCTGTCTGTCGGCTTTTCTAAAAATCGTATTTTGCTGTTCAATACTTCCATTGCCAGTCCTGCCACATCTCTATATCTCAATAATTCCTGTACTACGCTAACTGCCATTTCCTGCCGAAATCTCAACTCATATCTATTCCAATTTTCGTCTAATTCTGTTCCATATTTTTTATTCTGTTCATATCCTTTTTCATAAAATACCAATCTCAAATTGCTGGCTGAACTGCCGAGATAAAGACTACCACCTTTACTCTGAAACACTTCTTCTTTCAGTTCTCCCGAGTCGTGAAAATCTATCTCCCTTAGTTTTGTGGAAAGCAATCCCTCTTTTGTCCGTACAATCAAATCGGGAATACTCAAATAAGGTTTTCTATCATCTATCGCCAAATCAATCCGAGGAACATTGATATGATACTGGCAAACTCTGTTCAAGAAATCAAACCATGTTTCCTCATTGAGTTGTAAAAAATTCTCATAGTTGCGACAGCCTTTCCCACTCATTAAAATCTGAAAGCCTTGATACTGTGCATTTCCTGTCGGCTTTAGCACCTTGATATTATCGAAGATTGCCACAACCTCATGTCCTGCAATCCCCTTTTCATAACCCGTTACGGTCATAAGTTCCAAAGGTATTCTCAGTACATCTTCTATAACTGCTTCTAACGGAACTTCCTTAATCGTTATCTGACACCAGTCTATCAAGGCACTTAATGCTTCTTTCTGTCGTATTACTCCCCTGTTAGTGTAGGGGAGTTCTGGAAGAAAACTTCCGCTTCTTTCTTCCAAATTTACCATACCTCCTATCTGCAATGGCGTTGCCATTGCCCTGCCCTCAACCTGCCGTTTGGTACGTCAGAACGAGGACAGGAACTTTGACCGCCTACATATTTTTGTTTGCAACAGGGCGGATACCCTTACAGGTAATCTTCTCCACTAATACAGGAAAGTTTCCTCTCTGCACATAAGGGGCATATACTGGTTCTTCCAGTTCCACCACCGCATAAGGCTCAATCTTCGGAAGTTCCGTTGCTTCCAAGCGAATATCCACGCTGTTCCCAAGCTTCATGCTTCCAAGATGAAGTTTTAAGGCTTCCACTTCCTCTGTTTTCTTCTTACTGTCTTTATCATAGCGGTAACAGTTATCCGCACCCATGAAACGAAGTTCTCCAAATGCTTCTTTTACCTGTTCTTTTGTCAATGTAATCTGCATACACGTTCCTTTCTCCCCGTTGAACCGATAGGTCAGTTTCTCATATTTTCAATTTCTTATTACGACGTCGTTTGTGGTTCAGTTATTTCTGAACTTAATTGTATATTAGCACAGACATATTTGTTTTGCAATAGGAAGTTTAGTTTTTTATAAACTTTTTATTTTCTTTTTTCTGAACTTGTGGTATAGTGTCCTTAGACGATAAGATATGAAAAGTTATAACGAGATATGGAAAGAGAGGGTTTTCAGATGAATACAATCGCAGAACGGATTAAATTTGCCATGAAAGCAAAAAATAAAAAACAAGTAGATATAGTCAAAGATACAGGTATCAGCAAAGGGGCGTTTAGTTCCTATCTTTCGGGACAATACAACCCCAAAGCCGATAAACTAGAACTGATTGCCGACTCTTTAGATGTAGATTTGCGTTGGCTTTACGGGGAAAATGTACCTATGGAAAATGCTCAAAAAGATGATACTGCTCTGCAATATGTCTTTTACAACAACTCCTGCTCCGAGTATCTTCTTGATGATTTAGATGATATGTATATCGCAATGAAAACACAGTATTCCGCCCTCATTCCACGCTTTTATGTCCTTGTCAACCGAAGCGGAAATGAAGTACACATACTGCCATTATTTTTAAGAGAAGATAGTTCCGAGTTCTACGAATGTCCGTCTGATTTTTTCCATGCAGACAAGCACAGCGTTTTCACAAGAGATTTTGACAGTATCAGCGTGGAACTTTCAACTGCCACCGTCTATTATTATGGAATTGATACAAAGACTTATGAACCGACAGTTTCCACGCTGTCCTACTCACAAGCTGACGATTGCTTTTATATCGACAATGGAATACAGAGCGGTCACATAAAGGCATTTGAAAAAGAACTGGTAAAAGAAGCACTTTACTTAAAGCATAACCCCCAGTAACAGACAAGAGGACTTGCAAGGTTTCTGACCTTTCAAGTCCTCTGCTGTATCATGGTGCTGTTGGCTGTGTCCGTTCCGTCAAGGACTGCCCTACGGCGTATCGGCTTCGCCTTGATCCTTGACCTCACTATTTTTTCACAATATAACAATAAAGATGTATTGATTTATTTAATTGTTACTAAAATCATTATACCGAAAAATAATAGTTGACAATATGATTATATAACCTGACTTTCGGAGTTAAACATTAAAATATAGTGCTAAGCCACAGATTAAAACCTATGGCTTAGCATTTTTTTAATTTCCCCCTCGTTCAAAAAATAAGAGGTTAATGGAAGATTACAGAGGGCGGCAAATTCTTTTATGAATGTCGTTCCTCTTGATAGATTTATGTATTTTCTGTCAGATATTTTTGCAACTCTAAAATCATGAACGAATTCAAATAAATCTTCAGAACAACAGTTGTTTTTTAATACCTTAAACTGAAGCAGCCTTGTCAGCAATACTGCAAGGTAACAGATAAGAAAGTGCCCAACGATTGTATCTTCTTTTTGCAGATATACAGGTCTTGCATCAAGCTGGGATTTCATGATTCGAAAGGATTCTTCTATCCTCCAAAGATTGTGGTAGGCATTATAAATATCTTTATCACTCATTGTAATCTCCGAAGTAACCAGCATGTTATATCCGGCAAGTTCAAGAGAGTTTTTGATGAGTTTTTCGTTCATAGAGGCCTTGATTTTTCCGTCTGCTTCCTTTCCATTTTTGTCGGAAACAGTGAAGATTACATATTTTGCAGAATCACCATACTCGGACTTCTTAGCCTGGGATGCCTTAAGAAGTCTGGCTTTTTCTACTTCTCTATTTATTTCGTAAATCTGCTTTTTTGCTAACTTAGGATTGTAAGTCACAATTCTTTTTTCTGTGATTTTGAATTTCTTCTCTTTTCCGGTATTGGAATCTCTAAACTTGTATGCAAATTCATCCACGCATTCTTTCATGCGGTACATAACTTCACCGCTGGCATTTTTAATATCCCGGTAATCATTGGGAAGAAGAACCCATGTCTTCTCAATTTCAGGGAGCTGTTTCACTGATTTTGAAAAAATATATCCATCTCCATTCTTAAGCGAATGGAAGATGTTTTCTGCACAGTTGAGTCCTTTGTCTGCTACCTGAATCGTTCTGCCGGATACAGAATTTCTCTGCTTGAGATTCTGAATAATGTTTCTGATAACAGGTTTTTCACTCTGGCTGCCAGGGAACAGTTTCATGCCAATCGGTATCTGATTTGCATCAAGCAGAAGTCCTAACCCAACGATAGGTTCTTTGCGGTTCTCTTTTGATGGACCTTTTCTCCTGAAAGCATCTTCCTTATCAATTTCGAAATAGAAGTTGGTACAGTCGAAATAGGTATGAGAGGTATCAAACTTGTACAGCTGCTGAATCTGGTGGTTATAAATTTCAATAATCTTTTCGTATTCGCAGCCAATATATTCAAGTCCGTCATAAAGCTGATTCAGAGAAAAATCATAAGAATCAAAGAGCTTAGGAATTACTTCTTCAAAGGTTTTTGATTTAGAGCACGGCTGAACAAGCCTTGCATAAACAAGAGAGGACATCATATCAAAAACATTGAAACGGAAATCCACAGCAGACTGCATGAAATCAATATATTTTTTTACAGAAAGCCTATCGTTGATGTTTTTCATGGGAAAATATCCGATTAGTTTTTCGGAAGAATCATCCGATATCTGCCGGGCTTTTTTTGCCGCTTTTGCAGCTTGAAATTCCTGGTTTAGTTTTATAACTTCCTGCTGATAAAAGGAAATAGGGTCATCAATCCCCTGGGCTTGAAGTTCGTGAACATAGCCCAATGCCTTATAAGAACGATGCGCCCCGGTTTTGCGTTCAGGGTCATAAAAGCTCTCGTAAATTTGAAGATAAGTACCCTTTTTGTAATTGGATTTTTTTAAGAAATATGCCATAAAAGTCACCCCTTTACATTATAACACTATGGCACTATAAAAACAACAACAAAAAGAAAGTTATGTCAAATTTTTAAGCAGCAAAAAAAGCCAGCGTTTATGCTGACTTGTATCACATCAATAAGAATGTAATTCTGAAAAAATCTAGTGCTAAATCCTAAAGACGGGACTTGCAAGGTTTCTGACCTTTCAAGTCCTCTGCTGTATCATGGTGCTGTTGGCTGTGTCCGTTCCGTCAAGGACTGCCCTACGGCGTATCGGCTTCGCCTTGATCCTTGACCTCACTATTTTTTCACAATATAACAATAAAGATGTATTGATTTATTTAATTGTTACTAAAATCATTATACCGAAAAATAATAGTTGACAATATGATTATATAATAGTATAATTTGCATAATTGTAAACATATTTACAAAGAAAGCTAGGTATAAAAATGAAGAAACTTCAGAAACCAGTCATTAGTTGTCTATTAGCCTTATTATATTGAACAATTAAAAAATCTCTTCAATAAAGTCGATAGTTATATAGGATTGGACGGAAGCAAATTATTTGATGAAGAACTTGCTAGAGAAAATAATGAAAGTCAAGAAATTATTGATATCGGATTAGCATACAATGAAATGTTAAGTGCAGAACAACAAGGTAACTACGATAAAGTTAACAGACACAAAAGAGCTGTCATCAACGGACTTTCTCACTACGGAAATTGGTGCGGAAAAGGAAATAACGGAAAAAAACCTATAGACATATTAGACGCTCAGTGTAAGAAACATGATAATTGTTACTCAGCAAATGGAATGTGGAATAGCAAATGTGATGTGCAATTTGTATATAATATAGCTAGAAATTTTGGGGCAATCAATAAAATTGGTTGGCGTGCACGAACTTATGCAGTTGCGGCAATGTTATTATTTGCAGGTAAGGTCGGTGGTACATCTGCTTTAAAGGCAAAATATCCTATTCTAAGACCTTTTTTACCTTAAAATATCTAATAGGAGATTTCAATGGAAAAATTTATTAAAAAATGGAAAAACTTGAATTTATTTAGTAAATGTTCATATTTGTCAGTCTGTTTATTATTTATTATGATACCATTTACAGGTTTAATTTTAGAGTCATTAAATATATCTATTATAAAATTCGAGATTATTTTGGGAATATATGTACTGAGTATTATCTTTTCTATCCTAGCAAAAAATTGGAAACTAATATTGATCGCAACCATTGGCGGATTAGTGCTATGGGCAATCACAATAGGTATCGCAGAAGTTTTATGGTATTATCTAAAGTCTTGGTTTGGGGTAGATATCTCATATCGTTAAAAAAATAATCTATACAAGAAAATATAGAAATGCTAATTATTTATTACTGATTTTCAACAAGAGAGACTATCGCTAGCGTGACAGACTCTCTTGTTTATTAAAATAAAACGAGGAAAATATTACAGCCAGTATAATCATTCCCCATATTTTTTGTAATGAAATTTAATAATTCTTTCCGATTTACTACACCATTTAGTACACCATTTTCATATCAAACCACACCACTTTATGATACAATACACCACTTTACCGTTTTTCAAAATCTTGCAGAACACCAGTAAATACAAGGCTTTGAGAAGTTACATCAATTTATGAAAGAGCATTGTCAGAAATTCACATATTTTCCGTTATTTCAATCGAGAAACTCCCCTAAAAATGTACGAAAAACCGATCTCATAAAAATCCATATACAAACAGGGCCGCCACTAAGTGACAACCCTGTATTTTTCCGTACTGTTTACGGATGAAGCTTATTTTCTTTTGTTCCTTTTGAAAATTGTCAGAGCCGTTCCGCCTGCAGTCACGCCTGCAAGAACTACAAGTCCGATCAGCAGCGTTACGTTAAAGTTATCTCCTGTCTGAACCGCTCCGCCTTTGTCCGGTTTCTCTGTATTCGGTTTCTTATCCTCTGACGGATCTGCTTTCACCGATACAGCTACGTCTGCCGACTGTCCGCCGTATGTTACTGTTACTTTCTTCGTATCCGCTGTCAGTTTTGTATTAAGACTCGGATTAAAGGAGAAATCTTTTGCCGTCTCCGGTCCGTATGCAACAACTTTTGTTGTTCCGTCTGACATCGTTACTGTAAGCACAAGTCCTTTCGGATCGAATTTCTCCCCTTCTTTGTACTCTGTCTTAGCAGGATTTGCTTTAATTTCAACTTTTTCTACCGTCGGTTTCTCTGGTTCTACCGGTCTTTCTTCCAAACCTTCAAATGCTGAAGTTAATACTTTCAGCGCTTCATCAATCTGAATCTGCTGTGCGGAATAATCTGCAAATACTGTCTGTGCATCCGTCAGCGCTTTTGCAAATGCCGCATAAGAAGTGTCTGTGTACCCTTCTGCCGACGTATCTTTTACTTCATTGATTTTTGCTTCCAGGGCGCTTCTGTCAATCAGATCGTTTTCATTCTCGATTTCACCAAGTTTGAATTTTGCCTGTTTGATATAACATAAATCTGTTCTTACATTATAATTACCTGATTCAAATGCATTCTTAGAAAACTCTTCGTCAAAGTGTCCGTAAGAATCCATGATAAATGTTCCATCATCCAGAACTAAAATTCCCGCATATCCCGTATCACCGGATTTTGCATTCATTGCCCAGTCTTCTTCGATCAGTATACGGTATTCACCTTCGTTTTGCTCTAACAGGTCTTCATATGTTCCAACCCATGCAACCCAGTCGCCTGCCATCCAGTTGTTATCAAGCTTACCGTCTTTGTATACGATCTCACGGAATGTGATCAAAAGACGTCCGCTGATCGGATCATATACAGCTTTATGTCTTTCCCCTGCAAGCGAACCTTGCATTTCTTCCGGTTTACTCCATGTTTTTCCTTCATCATCAGAATAGAACATCACGGATAAGTTTGGTTTTTTATCACTTCTTGCCAGCGCCATGATCCGTTTTCCATCCGGTGAGCGGAACATTCCGACTTCACAGATTCCATATTTGCTTTCGATACTTCTATAATCAGCTAAATATCTTTCCGGCTCGCTCCACTGTTCATTTCCGTCTTCATCAAATGTCAGATAGCTCTTGAAGTTGACATAACCATAATCATGGAAAACACCCATCCATTTCTGAATGTAATTTCCCTGTTCATCTTTTAACTGCACAAGACTTGCCATTGCTACGATTGTATGTTTTTTCTCTGCTCCGTCAAAAGAAGGCCAGTGATTCTTATATTCTGTCCAAGTTTCTCCGTCATCATCAGAGTAGGCAGTATCCCATCCGCCTCTTTGTAAATCCCAGTTCGGACATGCTGAAATCAGCATAATTCTTTCTTTTCCATTACCCATATCCAATGTATATAAGGTAGGTGTTTCCTGACAAGTTGCAAACGATGCCGGAATATCTTTCTTCTCCGTCCAAGTCTCGCCTTCATCATCACTAATCTGCATAATAATCGGTCCATGACCGTGTCCTGTCGGATAAGCAGTAATCAGTCTGCCTGTCTTTGTCTGAACCATGTCCGGCTGTCCAAGATACTGTCTAGGTGTATTCGGAGCTTTTTCAATATCTTTCAGATATTTATCCGCCAATTCATACTGTGGAATCCTTGAATTTGCATACAATACTTTCTTACAGTTTACTGTAACTTTTTCCGTATATCCGCCGCCTGTTACAGTAATGACCGCTTTTCCTTTCTTGTTCGCCGTTACTAAACCGTCCTCATTTACACTTGCAATTTCCGGCTTGTTTGAGACATATGTAATCGTCTTATCTTCGGCGTCTGTTATCAAGTTTGTTGTAATCTGATACGTTTCTCCGATATTTACCGTTGGATTCGTATCCGCAATGTTTAATCCTTTTACTTTCATTGCGGAAAGTATTTCACTTTCATTCAATACACGGTTATAAACTTTCACTTCATCGATCAGACCTGTAAATCCAGTACCGCCGATCACATCCGCAGGTGTTTTAATAGGATTATTTTTTGTCCATGCATTGATATCACCGACTCTTGTACCGTTTACATACATGGCAAGACCCTGATCTTTATCCTGCACCCATGTAATATGATACCACTTGTCTTTCTCGAAATCATACTGATACGACAAGACGTCTCCGCCATTATTTCCTACACGGAATCCGGATACTCTGTCTGCCGCCATCTTCAATGAGAAGGAAAATGCTTTTGTGGAATCTTCCAATACAGAAATCTCTTTATTAAATTCTGACGTAGTCTTTACCCAATACGAAATCGTCCAGTCTTTGTCATTCAGATCGCCTGCCGTCTGCGTAATCACTGCACCTTTTCCGTCTTGTGTTACGTTCAGCGCTTTTCCTGATTTGCCGGCTTCGGTTGTGCAGGAAGCATCAAGAGTACCGTCACGTTTTCCCCATTCATCCTCTAACTTCTGTCCTTTCACATCGTCAAATGAATAGTAAGAAACCTGCGCTCCTTCTTCAACCTCAGCTTCTTTTACAACGATCGTAACAGAATCTTTCTTTTCTTCATTTTGGTTAGATGTCACCGTAATAACAGCGCGGCCTGATCCCTTCGCAGTTACCGCTCCGTCTTTCACAACTGCAACTGCCGGATTATCGGTCGACCATGTGACTGTGTTATTCAATACATTTTCCGGAAGGACTGTAACTTCAAGCTGAGTTGTACCTCCCTGCTGTAATTCAACCTCTTTCTCTCCGTTGATCGATACTGAGTCAACCTCGGTCACTCCCGCTTTCTTTAATGCGACATATTCTTCTGTCAGCTCGGCAATTTTTGTTTTGATCGTATTCATATCCGACGCAAGTTCTTGTTTTCCCGCATCTGTCAGATAATACGCGCTTGATGCATAAGTCGGTTTTACAGAATCCATCAAAGCATCCACTTTTGCCGCCATGCTCGGAACATCTGATTTCATTTTAATAAGTTTATTTACATCGCGTACACCTTCTGCCATTTTTTCAAAACGTGTACTTGATTTTGTAACTTTTGCTTCAGAATCATCCGGGAATACAAGGAAACAATCCCCGGCTTCAAATGCATTGTGAGTCGTGTCTTCCAATGGATTCTCAACCCATGAGTCATATGCCCAGCGAAGATATCCTTCTCCGCCTACGGAATAAGAATACATCATTGTCCAGTAGCTTTCTCCCGGCGCACTTAATGAAAAGTTACCCGGTTTATGACCTGTACATGTATAAATAGTTGTACGAAGTCCCGCATCTTCACGAGCCTGTCTTATTTCTTCAAACTGCTGAGGATGGGCCTTTACCGCGATAGAACCTACATTCAGGTCGTCTACGCGCATTGCAAGATCTTTTTTCTCAACAAATCCATCCATCGCTCCCGCACTCTTTAATTTCAAAGGTGTCGGAATGCCGCGTTTAATTGAATCGATCAAATCAAACGCCGCCTTATTAAATCCTCTTTCATCGATACCGATATAAGCGTCGTTAAACCAGCCTTTTTCATATAAATGGTCTGCAAGATCATTCAGAAATGCCGTCCATATCGTTGTCCATTCTTCTGAACCCGGAGTCAATCGTTTTTTTACTGTTGTCTTTGTCGCTTCATCATAATAAACAACTGAGTTTGTCCAAGGCGCAATACTGTAACATACGATCTTGTCCCCGATTTTCATAACGTCTTTGTTAAACGTTACCCATTTATCAAAATCCGTATAATCAAAACTCCATTTTCCATCCGCTTTCTTTGTCCATTTAACCATAGAAGGGAATTTAACAGTTCCTTCCCCGTATGTCTGACCTGCCCACGCCT
>OJUG01002115.1_pt1 | contig 22237 bp, 20 predicted proteins | sample 1599841 | NCBI WGS metagenome assembly OJUG01 (sample SAMN04168659, study PRJEB22393) | human gut metagenome | biome: human gut microbiome; feature: stool | host: Homo sapiens | collected 2014-05-12 | reverse complement strand
CTCCACCGACGGATCCGGTTCTACGCCCTCAAAAACTTCAACTTCCATTCCACCGTCTTTTAAGTAATGAACAGCCTTGTCAAGGAATCCCTGGCGTTTCATAGAACCGCCGCCTACTACGAGAAATGCCTTCTTTCCCTTCAGATTCTTCAGTTCTTCCAGACATCCTTTTCCATGATAAATGTCTCTCGGTAATGTAAATCTTGCCATACGCTCTCTTCTCCTTTCACAATTCTGTCATTACAGACAGGGATCTCAAGTTTCCGACCTGTGTTTCACAGGTTTTATCAGGAACCAATCACGCTTCGCTTTTCTAAGTTCTATAAACATTATACTATTGTTAAATAATTAACGCAAGTATTTTGTTATTAATTTTATAACATTTTTATATCGTCTCTCTTTACTTTTCATGAGCAGTGAATGCGAGATCAAAAATATCTTCCAGCAGAATTCTTTCCCCTTCCTCTAAAATCAAACAATGACTCTCCTCGTCCACTCTCTTTATATGACCGGAGATCGTCCGATATGCTCCTCCGTCCTTCTTTTCATCGGGTACAAAAAAGGTTACTGTGATTTCCGGACGGGATTCCTGTTTTTCCAATAGAAGCCGCAAATTCTCATTCAGTTTTTCCTTTTCATATTCATCCAGCTCGATCCGCTTTTCCGTAATACGTTCCGTCTCTTTTAATACTGCGCCAAATCCGGTGAGCGCAGCAAATGGAGCAAACTGGGCTGCCCTGTCCCTCACCGGCATCCGGGTATGCTTTGATTCTCCCGGATACGGAAGATCGATCATATCCCGATATTTCTCCCATGTACTCATGCCCTGTGACCTCCTATCTGGTTGTTCCGCTTTACCGCGGTCGCGCCCTCTTCCAGATTCATTCCCTTTAAGACCGCGTTCTTTCCGAACTTTTTCTTGATCTCCAGAACCGCCTGCTGCATCCGTTTTTCCCGCGCCAATTCTTCCTCTTCCTTCTTTTTCTGCTCCACCTGTGTGCCGTAATCGGTAAAGAGATTCAACTGTTCGTACTCCTGCACTTTCTGTTCCGTTCCCTCACAGACCACATGGTTTGCGGAAATCGCGATCCGGCGCACAAGAAGCTTTGGATTCATGATCTCATCGTAGAGCTCCATAACCGCCTCCGTGATCCGTTTCGTGGAGGAAGTTTGCCCGCCAAGATTCCTGGAGCCGTGGGCGTGTTTCGGGATCCGTCTTCCATAACGGTCCGTGGATATCTCCCCGCTGTAGTTCTTTCTGAGTTTTGAATCCGTCAGGTTTTCGATATCGTATCCCACCGTCAAGACCACCTGGTCCGCTGTCAGCTTTTTCTCCACAAGATCCAGAGCCAAAAGGTCCGCCATCTCCCGCACGACGAGCCTTGCCTTCTGGACGGTATATGGACAGGCAAGAACCTGCCCGGATCCGACGCTGTGGTTTTCCGGCTGGTACGCCTTGACATCCGCGATCGTACACGGCTCATACCCCCAGGCATGGTCGATCAGAAGTTCCGCGTTGACACCGAACATCCGGTACAGAAGATCTTCGTTATAATAATCGTTTTCCTTTCCGAGGGAGCATCTGGCGATATCCCCCATCGTGTAGATTCCCCGTTCTTCCAGTTTTTTCGCGTATCCCCGGCCCACACGCCAGAAATCCGTCAGCGGACGGTGTCCCCACAGATATCTCCGGTAACTCATCTCATCCAGTTTTGCGATACGCACTCCGTCCGCGTCCGGTTCGATGTGCTTTGCCATAATATCCATCGCGATCTTTGCAAGGTACAGATTCGTTCCGATCCCCGCAGTCGCCGTAATTCCGGTTTCTTTCTGCACATTCCGGATCATCCGTGTCGTCAGCTCATGCGCCGACATATGGTATGTCTCAAGATAGGAAGTCAGGTCGATAAAGACCTCATCGATCGAATAGGAATGGATATCTTCCGGTGCCACATATTTTAAATAGATCTGGTAAATTTGTGAACTTTTCTCCATATAGTGGGCCATCTGCGGCGGCGCAGCGATAAAATCCAGCGCAAGATCCGGTCTTTTCGTCAGTTCAACCGCATCACAGGAACTTCCCGTGAATTTTCCACCGGGGGCCCGCCGCCTTCTCTCCCGGTTCACCTCTTCCACCTTCTGCTCCACCTCAAAGAGGCGCGCGCGTCCGGGAATCCCATACGCCTTTAAAGAAGGCGATACCGCAAGGCAGATCGTTTTCGATGTCCGGCTCCGGTCCGCGACGACAAGGTGCGTCGTCATCGGATCCAGTTTTCGATCCACCACCTCAACAGAGGCGTAAAATGACTTCAGATCGATCGCTGCGTAAATTCTGTTTGATCTATCCATCTTGCTCATTCTATCCGCCATAGCCCGTCTCCCTTCCGACATCAATTTCCATTTCCCCCACATACCTTCACAAAATATATGCACTCACTGGCAAGATCAAATTTAAAAAATCCCTATGCGGCCGCGCCGGATCCGCTTCAAACACCTGGATCCGCCCATTATCCGGTCCCCGGTCCTTAAACGCCGGAAACATAAATCCGCAGACCGGCATCCCCGGCTCATAATCTCCGCTCACCGGGCACACCGCACAGATCAGGAACCGGTAAACTTCCTCCGATTCCCAGAGGCTTTCCTTATCCTTTGCCTTTCTCGGAACATCATAATTCCCGTGAAAGAAATAGACCGCATAATCCCCCGACGCCGGATATTTTTCCCCAAACACTTCATAAAAAATATCAAGCAGTGCATCGTTTTTCAGCTCACACTCCCGCAGTGCGCAGAGCAGCTGCCACACACTCCCGGGCTTTTTCTCCTCCCCCGAAAAGACATATTCCTTCAACGCCACATTCGTCTCCGAAAACGGGATCGTCTTCGCGATATCAAGATTCTTCTGCTGATCTGGCAGGGAGAGCTGACGGAAATTCTTATTAAATGTCCCGTCTACAAACCCGTCCCTATCCAGATAAGCCCCTGCAATCCGGTCAAAGCAGTTTCTCTTCAATGTCATTCTTCTCGTAAGCTCCAGCATATCCTCACGGTTGATCTGATTCATATATTTTCTCCGTTTTCTCTGTTATTTAGTCTTAGCTTTTATTCAGTCTTATCCGTCATCTTCCAGCACTCCAAAAAACCTACAGAAGCTGTCACCAACATCCCTTACTAATACATGGCCACTAAATGTCTCTGCGGCTTTCCTAATATGGTTTATCTCGATTCCAGACTCAATCCTCCCTGTAATTCTCCCTGAAATCTTATGTCTCCATTATACAATCAGAACATATGTTCGTCAAGTTTTTCTATCTTTTCCTTCTTACAAGACTTACAGGACCTGCTGCCGACAGCCTCTTCCAACTTCATCGCAACAAAAAAGACCCCGCAGAGCATTCACACGCCCCGCAGGATCTCCCCAATTTCTCTTTTCCAAATTTAAATGGAATGCTGTCTCACATACTCCCAGGTATAAGTGCCGCTTTTTCCCTCATCCTCAAGGATAAACGGTGTGATCTCCTTATATCCCTCATCCTCCATCATATTTGCCGCCTCAAGACATGACTCAAGGTTATTTTCAAAATCTACGGAAATATATGGATTCTTGTCGGAATCTCCGTTGCCGTCCTGATCTAAATGTGCAATCGCGTACTGCATATTGGTAACTTCCTTTCTCATAAATATTTTTGATCAACCTGATTATAGCATAGCGCGGATAGGATATCAAGTAAATATCAGTAATTATTCCTGTTTTTACCTTGTCTGTTATTTCCTGTCCTTTCCCTGTTTTCTGTTTCTTCCTAATAAGATGCAGCCTCTGTCCATACGAGTCATTTTTTATCAAAAGATACCGTGAAAATCCTCAAAAACAAAGCCTTTCGTCTTCTTGACAATCCCCAGTGTTCACGCTATAATACAGAGAATGTAAAGCTAAAAATTATAAAGGGTCATTCTGCCCCGAAACAATAAGAAAGGTAAGACGTCATGGCTGATAAGAAACATATTTTAACTTATGCAGGACTGAAAAAATACGAGGATGAACTTCAGGATCTGAAAGTAAACCGCCGTCGTGAGATTGCCCAGAAGATCAAAGAGGCAAGAGAACAGGGAGACTTATCCGAGAACGCCGAGTACGATGCTGCAAAAGACGAACAGAGAGATATCGAGTTAAGAATCGAAGAACTCGAGAAGCTGTTAAAGAACGCGGAGGTCGTTGTTGAGGACGAGGTAAACCTTGACAAGATCAACGTCGGATGTATCGTAAAGGTTTACGATGTCGATTTCGACGAGGAGATGGAATTCAAGCTCGTTGGTTCCACAGAGGCTAACAGCCTTGAGAATAAGATCTCCAACGAGTCCCCGGTCGGACACGCGCTGATCGGAAAACGCGTTGGTGACGTTGTTGACGTTGAGACACAGTCTGGAGTTATCCAGTATAAGGTACTCGATATTAAAAGAGTCGATTGATCACTATCGTGTACAGACAGGGATCTCCCGGACTGAAAATTCTGTACACGATCGTATCGATCATACACAAAGACTACAGTGAAGGAGAAATAGAAAAGTGGCTGAACAGCAGAATCAGAACAAGAATGCAAATGCAAAAGAGCAGGATATCCATCAGCTCTTAAAGGTGCGCCGCGAAAAGCTTGCTGAATTACAGGCAGAGGGCAAGGACCCATTCCAGATCACAAAGTATGATCAGGATACTCACAGCGCAGATATCAAAGACAATTATGCAGAATATGACGGAAAGGAAGTTTCCATCGCAGGACGTATTATGTCCAAGCGTGTCATGGGTAAAGCTTCCTTCTGCAACGTCCAGGATCTCAAGGGCAACATCCAGTGCTATGTATGCCGCGATGACCTCGGTGAGGATTCCTATAAAGACTTCAAGAGAATGGATATCGGCGATATCGTCGGCATCAAGGGCTTTGTATTCACAACAAAGATGGGCGAGATCTCTGTTCATGCCCATTCCGTAACACTTCTCTCCAAGAGCTTACAGATCCTTCCGGAGAAGTACCACGGACTTACAAACACAGATACCCGTTACCGTCAGAGATACGTTGACCTGATCATGAACGAGGACGTTAAGAAGACATTCGTTATGCGTTCCAAGATCATCAGCTGCATCCGCAGATACTTAGATGACCTCGGATTCCTTGAGGTCGAGACTCCGATGCTCGTCGCAAACGCAGGCGGTGCTGCCGCGAGACCGTTCGAGACACACTATAACGCTCTCGACGAGGATGTAAAGCTTCGTATCTCCCTTGAGCTCTACTTAAAGAGACTCATCGTCGGCGGTATGGAGCGCGTTTACGAGATCGGCCGTGTATTCCGTAATGAAGGTCTTGATACAAGACACAACCCGGAATTTACTCTTATGGAGTTATATCAGGCATACACGGATTATCAGGGAATGATGGATCTCACAGAGGATATGTTCCGTCATATCGCAAAGCAGATCTGCGGATCCACAACGATTCCGTACGCAGATGTCGAGATCGACCTTGGAAAGCCGTTCGAGCGCCTTACCATGATCGACGCGATCAAAAAATATACCGGTATTGATTTCAATGAGATCACTACGACTGAGGAAGCAAAGAAATTAGCAGATGAGAAGGGCGTTCACTACGAGGATCGTCATGTCCGCGGCGACATCATCAACCTCTTCTTCGAGGAATTCGTTGAGGAGCACCTGATCCAGCCGACCTTCATCACAGACCATCCGATCGAGATCTCCCCGCTTACCAAGAAGAAACCGGGTCACCCGGAGCAGGTTGAGCGTTTCGAGCTCTATATCTATGCCCGTGAGATGTGCAACGCATACTCCGAGTTAAACGACCCGATCGACCAGAGAGAGCGTTTCAAAGCACAGGAAGCAGCACTTGCTGCCGGTGATGACGAGGCAAATACCACTGACGAGGACTTCTTAAATGCCCTTGAGATCGGTATGCCGCCGACCGGTGGTATCGGATACGGTATCGACCGTCTTGTTATGTTATTTACAAACTCCCCGGCGATCCGTGACGTACTGCTCTTCCCGACAATGAAGTCCTTAGATTCCGACAAAAAATCTTCCAAGTCTTCCGTAGCCGCTCCGGCAGCAAAGACTGTTGAGAAGATCGATTTCTCCAACGTTAAGATCGAGCCGATCTTCAAAGAAATGGTTGATTTCGAAACATTCGCAAAATCCGATTTCCGCGCAGTTAAGATTTTAGCCTGTGAAGCGGTACCGAAGTCCAAGAAACTCCTGAAGTTCACATTGGACGACGGAGAGCGCAAGGACCGCGTGATCTTAAGCGGTATTCACGAGTATTACGAGCCGGAAGAGCTGGTTGGAAAGACAGCAATCGCGATTGTGAACCTTCCGCCGAGAAAGATGATGGGAATCGATTCCGAAGGTATGCTGATCTCAGCAGTCCATGAGAAAGATGGCCATGAGGGACTGAACCTCCTGATGGTCGATGACAGAATCCCGGCCGGTGCAAAGTTGTACTAATAACGAAACAATCTACTGTGCCCGGGTGGTTCCTTACGGAGCCGCCTGGGCACATTCTTTTTACATTAAAATACGCATCACATCGCCATTGATCTGATAACGGGAATGTGATGCGTACTTTTTTCATATGAATGTCTCCTGATCGCGGGTTACAGGACCCGCGATTTTACCATTCAGCCGTTCTACTTCGTGATCTGGAAGGACCGGTTGATCGGGGAGGCCAGATAGTTACCGCCAAGGACAACGACTGTCATGGTATAACGTCCCGGTTCTGTCGGCGGAGTTGTGGTGCTGGAGTATGCTCTCCATTTGCTTGTAAATCCGGAGTAGAGCACGCTGACGCTGGACTGATCGTCAACTCTCTCCCCGCCGATCTCAAGATGTGCGCCAAAGTCAGCACCCGCTGCTTCCGCTGCGGAGATCTTTTTGCCGATACTCTGGTTCCATACAAGCTTTGCCTTGTCAGCCTTTAAGACAAGAGCGCCGGCACCGACACCCGTATTGTAGTTCTTGTTGTCGGTGACTGCTGTCACGCTGTAAATTCCGGCGTGATTCGGGGCACCAATACTGATCCGAAGCTTATCAGCGATGGATGGAAGCTTATTGATCACCTTGATGACCTGTTCCAGAGCGCCGGTATCCACACCGATCTTCTCAAGCACATCGATCACTTCACTGGTATTTAAAAGCTTTCTAAGCTCACCAACTGTGATTCCGTTCTGCAGCATTTCTGTCAGGGTTGGCTGATTTAAGCTTTCCAGCGCCTTATCGACGATCTTGATGACGGTGCTGTTGGAGGTATACTGTTCCGGAAGCTCCAGATAAACGCCTGTAGTCACATTGCTGGTGATTCCGGCATAGATGATATACAGGTTGAAATGATCTTCAGGATCCGTGGAGACAAGCTCTCTGCCCTTCACAGCCTCGCTCACATATCTGCTGGCGCTGTTGACGCTGACCTTCACATTTGCTTTGTTGATGGTCACGCTGCCCTCAGCTTCTTCACTTGCGCGATACTCCGAATTTCCCTTGAAAGTTACTTTGATCTTCTGCACGCCTGCGCCGATCTGCGGGAAGCTTCCGAGAACCTTTCCGCCGAGCTCATAGTTTTTTCCTTCAAACGGAACATCGTCCCTGATTCCTTCTCCGTTCAGGAATTTGTCAGCAAAGCTGTCACCGAGCTCGCTGCTCAAACCGTCCAGAAGAGAAAGTCTCGCATTGTAGGAAAACGTGAAATCGTCAACAGACAGTGTGTCCCGCTCCGGAAGCTCGGAATTTTCCCAGTCGATCACATTGTCAAGAACCGCCTGTTTCCACATCCTTATTGTATGTGAAGGAAGTTTCGCTCTTTAATACGACTTTGCTGTTGATCCGGTTGTCCGTCACTGTTACTGATACCGTCACGCTGCCCGGCGCATAGTCCCTGCTTCCGCCCCAGGAAATACGGATCTTCCAGCTTCCCGTGCCGAATTTCTTTGTTACAAGCGACTCATCATCGAGCGGTTTGAAATTTTCAATGAGTCCGGAAAGATCTGCATTGTATTTCACCGCGAACTCATCAAAATCCACTTCCGGTTCTGTGGACTCCACTACAGCCTCGTAGATCGCTTTTGCTGTTGCAGCATAATCGATATTCTGATCATGATCAAAAACAAGCCCTGCCTCGTAAGGAGCCTCTTTCAGGTTGAACTTCATCTGCTCACGTTCCGTCATGATCACGTCTGTCTCTTTTCCAAAACCGGAATACTCCTCATCACCGTCCCATGAAATACGGATCTTCTGTTTTCCTGCCGGGATTGCCGGATAGGTCAGGAGATTCACCGTCTCCCCGTCCAGTGCGACCCAGTTCTTTCCGAGATTTCCTACAGAGCCTGACTCAGCTTTACCGTAGTACTGGATCGTCACATCGTCACAGGTAATAAACTCCGCATTGGAAGCTGAAAAAACTCTCGTGAAGATCTCTTCTTTCGTCTCTTCGGCATTAAGGGTTCCGTCCTCGTCATATATCAGCGGAATTTCCTGATCCCGGAGCAGTTCGCAATCCACGGTAGGTTTTGCTGTTTTTCTGATTGTGAATTTTTTCTCTCCTGTGCGTACCTGATATTCACCATCCGCATTGTCTGCCAGCGCCGGATGGATATAGGTGTGAGTCACAAAGTATTTTTTTGTTGTACTTTCAAATCCGCCTACTGATCCCCAGGCGGTATTTTTCAGCAGACCACCGTCTTCCTTTCCAACACACTTGTACTCCCATTCCAGTGTATCTTCGCTGTCCGGGAGCAGCGTATCTGTCAGGATCTGATTCACAGTCTCCGTATCTGTTCCAGCCGGAATACACACCTCCGTATATTCAGCGCCGAATGCTGTCAGGCAGAATGCCTGCAGCAGAACAAAAAGTGCCAGTAACGCAATCATGATTGGATGAAGCGTTTTCTTTTTCATATCTGTATCCTCATGTTTCTCTTTAATTTTTTTATTTTTCTTTACTTCTCTTTTTCATCACAAGACCTGCCGCCAGAAGGACCGCGCCTGCGGAGAGCAGGATCCCTACCGGCCACCACAGCTGTCCTGTCTGGGGAAGCTTCTTTTCGTTCTCCACGGTTGTCTCCGTAGATGTCTCTGTTTCACTCTCTGCCGTACTCTCCTCCACTCTGGTTTCCGACTGTGTCTCCGCATCTGTGATCGTCACCGTCTCGTCAGCCGCTGTTGTGATCGTCGGCTTCTTATTCGGAGTCGGATCCCAGTCGTCATCATCGCTGTCATCATAATAACGGGTCGGAGAGGTCGGATTCGACGGATCCGTCGGGTTTGTGGGTTCGGTCGGATTTTCCGGTTCTTCAATGTCACACTTGATATCTGCTTCCGCAGCGGCACCGCCCGCTTCCACGAGAACCGGTGCCGGAATGTAGGTCTTGCCGCCAACGGTCATCGGATCCCCCGTCACAAGGTAGAGAGCCTCTCCATCCGGGAGATTCCGAAAAACCACATGCTTTCCGCTTCCCGTTCCGGTCCGGTAAGGCTGGATCCCCTGCGCCTTCACAAAATCTGTCAGAGTGATCGCAGCCTCTCTGGAACCACCTCCGGAAACATCCGCACCGGATGCCTGAAATTTCTCATTCAGCACATAGACACCCGCCTGTTTTTCTGCAACCCGATAGAGATATACCGTCATTCCGGTCTGTTCTGTTTTTATGTTCAGACTACCCCGCTGTGCCGCGTAAGACGGATTTTGAAATATCACCATCCATACCGCAAGCACGGCAAAAATAAAGCCCAGGATCTTATTCTTTTTCCGAATTCCTGTCATCTTGGATTCCTTCCTTCTACATCGATTTCTGTATCTGATCTACATGCTTCTTTTTCTCTTCCATGCTACTGCCGCTGTGCCCATAAACAGGAGTCCCAGACCCGTGAACATTCCCCGTCCCATTCCGCCTGTGGACGGAACCTTCTTATCGAGGACATCACCTTCCACGGAGTCATGTTCTCCATCGTTGACCCAGGCTTCGTTAAACAGCTCGTCCCCCTGGATCGCGTCGTCTGTCACGACCGCTTCATAGGTCACTGTAATCGGATTTTCATCCGTCAGATCTTCATAATCGATGATTCCGGTATTAAAGAGGTTTACAAGATCAACCTCAACCCGGAATGCGTTGGAACCACTGGCTGTTACCGTATAATACCCGGAAGGAACTTCTTTTCCAGCCCTGCCCGCAGTCACACGGAGCGTACCGTCTCTAAACTTCAGATACCGGTTCATCTCATCGTGGAAGACCATGGTCTCCACAACAGAATCCGGGATCGCATATTTTTCATCTGCAGAAAGAGTCTGTACAGAAATCTCATTGTCGTAGTTGTCCCCGCTTACGCTACTCGCTCTTCTTGCACCGGACGCACTGTACACGCGGACTGTCTCCGCACCGGACGCACTGTGTACGCGGACTGTTCCCGCGCCGGACGCGCTGTGTACGCGGACTTTGTGAATCTCCCTTGCGGAGTTTGCCGGTGAGGCGTTGGATGCCGTTACAACATAGCGTGCAAGCAGCTTTGGAAGACTGGAGTTCAGTGTAAACTCGATCTTCTTTCCCTGACTTACGGTTCCGATCTCATCCTCGCCGTCTGCCTTTTTATCGATCGGATAACTTGTCGTCTCGTAGATGTCCGCGCCATGAGCCGCCTTGATCTGGAATCCCGTCTCATATCCGCCGGAAGCTACCGAAACGATATGACGATTTTCCGGAAGGTCATCGTCTGCGTTCCATCTTGTTCCTTCTGTATCGTCATACCAGCCGTCGATGCGATGGTTGCAGTCGTCAAGGTTCCAACCGGTTCCGACTGCACAGAAGGTCAGCTTCTGCCCTGCAGTGTTGTAAATATCGTCAGCGCCTTCGTCTGCGTGGTTATTGTAGAGGATCACACCGTCCGAAAGCTCTGCGGTTCCGTTTTCCCCGTTATAGAGGCCGCCGCCGTAGGTGGCTGCGCGGTTGTTGCAGATGCGGACGCCGGTGCCGATCTTCAAGGTTCCCTCATTGAAAATTCCTGCTCCGGTTGAACCCGTTTGATTTTTACAAACGCTGCCTGCATTTAAAGTCAGTTCTCTCACGTTACGGATTCCGCGATCATGATTCTCTTCAACCTTAAGCGTTGCTCCATTCTCAACAAACAGCTTATACGTATTTAAAATCCCGTTTGATCTATTTTCACAGGCCGATACAATTGCCCCTGCTTTGACTTCAACATCGCCGTACCAATAATCGCTGCCGCTATATACCTGAAGACCTCTTTTCCCATTTCCGTCGAGACTGATCTCAGCTCCTCCCTCAATGGTTCCTTTTCCTCCGACATCCAGCCCATTTCCGGTATTTCTACAGGAAATCAGTTTTGAAGTACCGTCTACAAACAGCTCTTTTACAAAAATTCCCCAGGCGCTACCAATATTCTGATTCGTTGTCACATCAGAATGATCCGTTACGCTCAGTTTTCCGTAATAGCAGCCAATTCCACCACCGTAGTTCGGATTTCCACACCCCGTAATATCGATATGTGAATATTTTTCTACCGTCACGTCTACCGGATTGACCGTCATTCCGTGCCAGTCACAATCAGTGATATTGAGACTGGAATAATCTGAAATTTTAATACTCCGGTTTGGCATATCATCATACTCTGAATTGTCTGCGAAAATACCACTTGCCCGGGATCCTTTATAGCCGGATATTGTCATGACTGTACCATTTACGAGGTATAAATTACTTTCCTGATACAAATACATTCCGCTTCCACTGCCACCATCCGCGCTATTCTGTGTCCACGTCACATGATCTAAGGTGAGATCTGTATTCGAAATCAGATTCGCAGTGCCGCCACTTCCACCCGGATTATCATTCGCGGTTATATCCAATACGCAGTTTTTAAATGTCAGCCGGCTGGTATTCCAGCTTTTAGCTGCAGCATCATAAGTTCCTTCTGTGTGGATTCCCTTTCCTTCCATCTTGATCGTCTTCTGATCCGACGTGCCGCACTGGATCGTCACATTTTTTCCTGCACCGATCACAAGTCCGTCCGTAAGACTTACATTTTCCTCAAGATCGATCACCACCGGTGACTCTCCCGCAGAATTGATCGCATCCTGAAGATTATTGAACTCCTGTGTTCCTACCTTCGCCACAGCCGCCAACGAAGAAAATGCCATGGCAGCCGTCATCGCAGCGGCGGCTGCGGTGACGGTCATGAAACTTTTCCATGATTTTTTCATGTCTCTACCTCGTTCTCATAACTAACAATAATCCGAAAAGTCTGAATTACTGTTCTTCTTTCTTTTTCTTACCTGTCACGATCACAGCACCTGCTGCAACTCCCATCAGGGCGATTCCTGCTGCTGTGAAGGCTTTTGTTCCAACTCCACCGGTGGACGGAACATCTGGATCGATGACCGGGCCGTCAACGATATCCTCTTCGCTGTCGTTGACCCATGCACGGTTCTCCACCTTGTCTCCATTGATAACACTGTCTTTTACCGTTGCGTCATAAGATACGACGATCTGTGCCGCATTCTTCAGCTGATCATACGAGATCTGACCATCATTAAACGCTGCCACAAGTCCTACTGTTACCCGGAAAGTCTCACCTTCAAGATCTGTACGCACCATGTAATATTTCTCCGGCAGTTCCACAAGCTTTCCATTATTCATGATTTCGACTTTCAATGTAGCCTGATTAAGAGAAAGATTACTGCTCATCTTATCATGGAATATCAGCTGATAAGACTTCTTTTCTATAATATATGGTCTGTCATCATCTGGTCTGTCGTCATTTGGAGTACGTCTTTTTACCTGCGCTGACAGTGACTGCGGCAGATTGGATTCCAGTGTAAAAGAAATAACATCTCCTGGCCTTGCTGCCTCGATACGGTCCTGACCATCCGCTTTTTTGTCCACCGACGGTTTACTTTCCTTATCGCTGTCCCAGTAAATTCCATCTTTAAAATAAGTGAACGTTTTGATCAGATTGTTTTCATCAATTCCCGTAATGCTCAACGTTCTGGATCCACTTTCATTCGCTGCATCCACCAACTCCTCGATCTTTGCTTTGGATCCATCCGGATTTAATCCGGCATCAATGCCAAAATCTTCAATTCCTGTCACTCTCCAGCAGCCTTCGCTGTTCTCCGGCGCATGATATGTCGCATAAAATTCAATGGTTCCCGGCTCCACCGCCTCAACATAAAAACTGTTTGCGCCCATCTCATTGGAGGTCAATACTGGTGAGATCGTTTTCCCGTTTTCTCTCAGATTCACAAGTCCCACAAGTGCATTCACAAATGTGTTTCCAGAGATATCCGCGCGAACGGCCCCTGTATTACTCAGATCCTGAATCACTACTTTGGCGCGCAGATCATCCGTACCGGTTACCTTATTATTCTTAAAACTCAGCACTCCGCCATCCGAGCCGCCGCCAAAATATCCATGAATAGCAAAGCTACAGTCACGGACCGTATTCCCACTGACCATATTTCCAGATTCCGGAACTACAAAATTATCTCCAAAGAATTCAACTGCCTGCTTAAAACCTGAAATTTTACAATTTTTCACATCAAATCCCGGACTGTCAAATAAAATACCATCCGCAAATTGTGAATCTGTTCCCTTGATCGTACAGTTTTCAACATGAAGAGAAAAGCCAGTTCCACCTACTGCGCCATTGTGATTGGAAACCGCTGCTGTAAACTTTCCCTCTTCAGCCGGTACATTTCCAGCATCAATTGTAAGTCCTTTTAAAGTAATATTACTGCCAAACGCGTTAATTCCGCCAGCATCTGAAAGGTTGTCTGCCACTGACGCATTCATCACCTGAATAACGCTGTTTTTCTCTCCCTCAACCGTGATGTTCTTAAAATCTGCCGGAATTGTAAATCGATCATATGTACCAGACTTTATTTTGATGGTCCACCCATCTTTATTTCCGTTCCCCGAGATCTGATTTATGGCCTCCTGGATATCCCCGGCTCCATCCTTCGCGTCAGCAACCGCTGTCTTTGACTCCAGATCGAGAGTTGCCCCAAAAGCGGTTCCTGAAAATGCTGTCATCGCTGCTGCCGCTGTGCAGACTACTAAAACCTTGTTCATTTTCTTTTTCATTTTCGATTCCCTCCATGTCAATTTATGTCGAAAAAAGCTCCGTTTTCACTTTTTTGTGAACCGGCGCATTTTTTCCATCATTCTTCCGGTTCTGTTACCCGGTATCCGCGGACAAGGAGCCTGTGGGTATTTACCCCATACGGAGTACAGGTATAAAGCGTCACAAGGTCTTTTCCGTTCTGGATATAAAGTTCTTCCGTCTCTTCCGGAAGTGTTACGAGGATCTGATCCACCTCATACGTGAATGTCTCATTTAAGACATCCAGAGTGAACCGATCTCCCACTTCCAGTTTGTCCAGGTCAGTGAACAGTTTCGCCTTCACAAGACCGTTATGGGCGGCCAGCACACAATGAGTATTTTCACCGCCCACCGGCAGGCTTGTCCCATACCAGAAACCGGCGCCCGACTGAAGCGCCCGCTCTTCCGTTCCGTGGTAAATGGGAATGTGGACCCCGATCTTCGGAATGTCCACATATCCCATCATCCCTGTTCCCCATGGATCCAGAAGGTGGTCAAGCTCCTCCCGTTCCTCTGCGGGAACCAGAAACTGTTCCTCTTTCTTTGCAAGTCTTTCATTGTACTCTCTGGCCTCCTGGATCATTCCTTCGCAGTCGATCCCCTGAAACCGGTCATACGCCGCAATCGCCTTGTTGAACTGATACTGATAGTACCAGTCGCAGATATGTGGGTACAGAAAAATTCCCAGTCCCAGAAGAAATATGACTGCTATGAGGATCCCGCGCCCGGTGAGCCATGAAGGTTTCCTGCCGGAATTACCGGATCCATGCTCCGTTTGCATCTACCTGATATCCATCCGGTGTTGTGGTGTTCGCAAGCATTGCGCCAAGTGTTCCCTTGTCGGATGCTGTGTTGAAGTAATACCACTTGCCGTCGATCTCATGCCAGCCGGTGTACATGCGTCCTCTTGTATTGTCGTACTGAGTATGGAGATAATACCAGTTGTTGTTCCGGTATAACCAGCCGTCTTCCATCCAGCCGTCTACATCAAAGTAGTACCAGTCGGAGCGGCCGTTCCATGTGAGGTATACCCACTCATCATGCGGGAATGTACCGTCATCATAGCAGAACCACCAGCCGTTTAATCTCCAGGTTCCTGTCGCGTCGCGGTAGCCGCCCTTTGCCTGAATTGCCGCGTCTGTGTAGTATTCCGGACGGTCAAAGTCGATGGCAAATCCGTAGGTGTAGAAACCGTAGATCGTATCACCGATCTTTAAGTACTCGTTGGACGGAAGTCTTCCGTTGTCCTCTGTGAACTCGCCGCCCTCTAAGATCCAGCGACCGGACTTACCGGCTGCGTTTGTGGCTTTGCCTCTTGTGGAGGTGCCATAGTCATAATCGCTGTCATCACTATCACTGCCGCTTGATCTCCACTTGTAAGTGATCGTGAAGGTCGTTCCATCTTTTTCTACAACATATCCAACCGGGAATTTATCCCAGGTCTGATCGCTGTAACTGCTGCTCTTACCCTTGGATGCAGGAATATCCGCAAGCGTGAGCTTCGTTCCAACCTCAAAGGTCTTTGTAAGTTCTGTCTGACCGTTCTCAGTAAATGTTCCGTTATATACAGCTGTCTTGTTAAGCTCAATATCCGGGTCTGCTTCTGTTGACGCTGTTCCATCAAAGTTATATTTCTTTGCAGCCGGTGTCAGCGTACCAGATGGTTCACCCGACACATCCGCCAACGACACTCCCGGCACAGACCCAACGACCATACAGGCCGTCATGAGTGCTGCCAGAACACGTTTTTTTATTCTGCGCTTCTTCATCTCTCTTTTCCTCCTTTTTTTCGAATCGTGGATCGTAACTGTATCTCTGTCGAACAGTTACTGTGAGTCAATATTTCAATTGCTGCACACAAGATTCTTCTGCCTCTTTATGCTCACAAAGCTCCTCCTTTCCCCCTTGCTCCTTAAAAATTTATAAAAATCACTCCCTAAACTGCATTCTATGTAGCAAAGCTGCCCGGTATTCCTGCGGTTGGAAGTGTTTTTATCAGTATTGTGATTCTCCTGCGTCCTCAGGAATTTTCTTCGCGGTATTTCGCTAAAAATGGATCATATAACCGTTTTTCCGCGTCCAGCCGCGCCTGAACTGCCTCCTCATAGGTTGCGAAGCTGCCAAGATTGTAGGACTTTCCCTGAAAGCCAATGGATGCTCTCCATCGGTTGTTTTCTCTTCTGTATACTCCGCGATGACCGGAAGTATTATTGGAAAATGTCTTTCTGCACGCGATCCGCTCCACACAGGTTCCGTCCGTAAAATGGATGGCTTTCTTCATATTTACCTTTCTCTGTGCTTCCTGAAGACAGCCGCAGCTTCTTGTGACCCCGGAGCGGAGATTCTCTTTTTGGCAGATGCATTGTTTTCCATAGTCACACTGGCAAAGCCAGTAGTCACTCATCCTGCCCGGACGATCCGCGCGATCACCTTCGGACGATCCACTTTGCTCCATCGTACCTTCCTTTTTTCTGTCAGCTCCGCTGCAGGTCCCAGAACCACAAGCCTGCCGTACCGCTGTCCGGTGAGATCGAGGCGTTTTTCCTGGAGTCGGATCCGTCTTCTGCATCCACAGCTCTTCGTATGTCCGTTTTTCAGGTGTGAATCTTCCACGGTGCATGTATTCCCGCAGTCACACCGGCACCGCCAATAGGTTTTCGGTTTTCCCGGAATCTTCACTTTTTCAATTACCACGAGACTTCCGTATCGTTTTCCGATCATACATTTTTTCATTCAAAAAAGCCGTCCATGACATAATGTGTATTATGTCATGGACGGCTTGTCTTAGACGATCCTTCATCGTTCTTATATGAAATTTTCATACTTTTTACGCTTTCTAAAGTTAATTTAAAAAAGTATCCGATCTGCGAGTCTGCTTCCAGGACCGCATGTTTTTTTGAAAATCACTCGTCTAATCTGCCTGCAAAAGCTGCTCGCAAGATTTTTTCAAGATTCATGCATTCCACGAATACATTTCTCAATTCCAAAATTCCAGAAATTCCTGTATTTCCGACGAAATCCGACTTTTTCTCCAGGCAAGAAGGACCTCTGTTGTAAAATCGGCATCACAGACCTCACATGCTTTCAGCTTATCAGAAAGTTCCAGCATCGAAGTCGGCAGAATCGCGATCCCCATTCCCCGTTCCGCCATCGTAATCGCGGTCCTCGCATCCTCACAGGCAAGATAGATATCGCAGACAAGTCCCGCCTCCTCAAACTTCGAGGCGATATATTTCTGAAACCGGTGGGACAGAATCAGGGGCTGTTCCGAGAGCTCCTGCAGATGGAGCGATGTGCGTCCTTTTAAAAGAGGGAACTCCGGAACTGCCATGGCGAGAAGGCGTTCCTCAGCCAGAGTTTTCGTCTCACAGCCCCTTAACGTAATTGGCGTGCGCAGGGTCGTGAGGTCAAGGATCCGGTTCTCAAGCTGATCCCTCATCGTGAATGTGGATCCCTCGTGGATATCAAAATGGATATTGGGATGGCTTTTTGCAAAACGCATCAGGTAATGGGACATCATGGACACGGTGGACGGAGTCATTCCGATATGGATCGTCGCCGCCTGACTTGATTTTATGACCTCCCGCTTCGTTACCTCCGAGAGCATCAGAATCTTTCCCGCCTGTTCGTAGAGCGTTTTTCCCGCCTCCGTCAGTGTGATATGCTTCATACCGCGGATAAAAAGCGGCACCTGAAGTTCCTCCTCCAGCATTTTCATCTGGTAGCTTAACGGCGGCTGTGTCATATGAAGCTCCCTCGCCGCCCCACTGATGGTTCCGGCGTCAACGATGGCCCGGAAATATTCTAACTGTCTGATCTCCATAATCTCTCCTTCTGACCGGTGATCTGCGGATTTCCACTCCCACAACGGTGCGAGCTGTGGGATCTGGATCCCGGATCGTAAAAATCATAGTCTGAATGTAAAGAATCTTCTTACATTATATAATATTTATTGTATTTCTATACAAAAACAATAATTTACATATATTATAGGGGATGCTATACTTGAAATGCAAGAAAAAATTTAGAAAGGATCCAATCGTTACAGGAAATCTACCATGCATATGAAACGTATTGATTTTGAAAACGGAACCATAACAGGCAATATCCTCGGAGCCGCGCTCCCCATGCTGATTGCCCAGATCTTAAACCTTCTATATAATATCGTGGACCGCATCTACATCGCGCGGATCCCGGAGATCGGAACAGCCGCTCTCGGCGCGGTCGGCTTATGCTTTCCAATCATTGTCATCATCACAGCCTTCAGCAACCTCTTTGGGACCGGCGGTGCGCCGCTCTTCTCGATCTTCCGCGGGAAGAAGGACTCTGACACAGCAAAGCGCATTATGAATACTTCTTTTACGATGCTCTGTGTCTGCGCTACGATCCTGATGGCGGTCGGCTTTCTCTTCGCCCGCCCGATCCTGATCCTCTTCGGCGCTTCCGCTGAGGCTATCATTTACGCTTATCCGTATATGATGCTCTATCTGATCGGAACCCTGCCGTCAATGATCGCGGTCGGAATGAACCCGTTTATCAACGCCCAGGGCTACTCCAGCATCGGCATGTTATCCGTCGCGATCGGTGCCGGAACCAACCTTGTGCTTGATCCTCTCTTTATTTTTGCCCTCGGACTCGGCGTCCGCGGCGCGGCCATCGCCACTGTGATCTCCCAGTGCCTGTCCGCAGCCTTCGTCCTGTTTTTCCTCACAAAAAAATCCGAGTTAAAGCTGCGCTTCCTTCATAAAAATGAGATCCCGGAATGTACCGGACATGCGAAAAATATCCTCAGCCTCGGCGCTGCCGGATTTATCATGCAGCTCACCAACAGTCTCGTGACGATCTGCTGCAACAATATTCTTTCCGTCACCGGCGGTGATATCTATATCTCCGTCATGACCATCATCTCCAGTGTGCGCCAGCTTGTTGAGACTCCGATCCACGCCATGGTAGAGGGAACTTCCCCGATCCTGAGCTACAACTATGGTGCCCGCAGACCGGGACGCGTGCGGAAATCCATTCTGATCATGAGTCTCCTTGTTTTCGGCTACACGGCCGTCATGTGGAGCATGATCATTCTCATCCCGGAAACGCTGATCCGTATTTTCAGCTCGGACGCGGCGCTGATCCAGGATGCGGTTCCTGCGCTGAACATGTATTTTGCAGCTTTTATCTTTATGGACCTCCAGTACATCGGTCAGGCGGTATTTAAATCCCTGAATAAGAAGGTCTTTGCGATCTTCTTCTCCCTGCTCCGCAAGGTATTCATCGTTGTACCGCTGACCTACTTTCTCCCCTACGCCATGCATATGGGAACCGACGGCGTATTCCTCGCTGAGCCGGTCTCCAATGTCATCGGCGGAACCGCCTGCATTCTCACGATGCTGATCACGATCATGCCTGAGCTGAAACGGATCGAGGTTGAGAACCGCAGGGCGGAATAAAAGCTTAAAGCGTTTTTTGCAAAAAAATAGAAGTTCCTCGCGGAGCTTCTATTTTTTTCTGATCTTCGCCACAAAAAATCCCTCAAACAATTCATCCGGTCCCACGAGAAGCGTCCCCGGCATCGCGTTCGGAAGTAACGGAAGTTCCTTCGTCCACTCTTCCCCGATCGGCACAAGTTCCCCACCCGCGCTCTTTAACACGCGCTTTAAGAGACCTTCATTCTCCTCTTTTAAGATCGAACACGTTGAGTATATCATCTCATGGCCGGATTTTAAAAGCTTCAGCGCTTTTTTTAACAGTTCTTCCTGCGTTCTTGCGGATCTTTCCACAAGTTCCTTTGAGATCTTTGTCCGGCAGACGCCGTCCCGCACTTCTACGGTTCCGCTTCCGCTGCAGGGCGCATCTAAGAGGATCCGGTCGAAGGAAAAGAAATCGTCGAGCTTTCTTGCGTCCTCCACCATCACGTAGGTTCCCGATGCCCCCTGTTTTTCCAGATTGTATTTTAACTTTTCTGACCGCGCCTTATTCTTCTCACAGGCCGTGATCTGCGCCTGATTTCCCGTCATCGCCGCCATCTGGGTCGTCTTTCCGCCCGGAGCGGCAGCCATATCGAGGACGGACTCTCCCGCTTTCGGGTCGAGAAACAGCGGCGGCAGCATGGAGGAAAGGCTCTGGAGATAGATTCCGCCTTCCTGATAGATCGGAAGTTCCTGGATCTCCGGCTCCCTTGCGTCCTCGATGATCATCGCATCCTCATACCATGATACATCTTTAAACGCGATCCCTGCACCGGTAAGTGCCTGTTCTACCGTGTTCCGGTCCGCCTTTAAGGGATTGACCCGGAGTGTCACCGGGCGTCTCGCCTGATATCCCGCGAGGATCTTCGCGAAAACTTCCTCTCCATACTGTTTTTTCAACATCTCTTCCAGAAATCCCGGAATCATCTGCTCCATAGCCTGCTCCTTATCGATCTTTTCTTATCTCTTATCACAATTCGCAAAAATATGTAACGATTCAGTACCTTCACAGTTACCTTTCTGCACTTTAACACTTGAAGTTAAAGAGATTGAGTCCTGTCTCATCATCTTTTACGCGGTCCACAACTCCGTCGATCACCGTGATCACCATCTCGCAGGTCGCTCCGATGATGCCGCGGCTTAAATGTCCGCCGTACACATTGCCCTTCGCGTCGGCTGCCGCCGCGTGGATGTGGCTGTAATACTTTCCGTCCATCGTGTTGATCGTTCCGGTAAAGGAGACGATCTCAAACATTCCCTCGAAATCATTCCCCATAAACTGACGTTTTTCGAGGTCATAGATGCCGACCGTCATGGATGAAAAAGTTCCAAGTGCGCTGACACTCGCGAGTTTTACGTCCTCGAGCATCGCGATGCGCTTCATCTTCTCGAGCACATCCTCGTCCTTATCAATTCTTGCTACGATCGTATTTCCAAATCTGCGGTATTCCATAATGATTGCCTCCTTATTATGCACGTTCATACAACCGAAACTCTGATTTCAAACTTCTTTTGTAACGGTTCCATATACTCACAGTTACGAACAAAAATCCATTAAAAATTGTCTGCAGCAATGGTATTTTTACTCGCAGCCAATATTTTCTTACTTATACTCTCTTATAATCCGGTGCCACCGCACAACCAATTCCCATTCCGCCAGGTCCGATATGGCAGGAAACGCCGAGAGAAAGGTTATCATAAAGGATCGGAACACCCGGGAATGCCTCTTTGATCTCCTCGACCCACGCTGCATTCTCCTCATCCGTTCCGCTGGAAGACGCTAAGAGATGCAGAGCGCCATCGTTTAAGGCATCCTGGAAATTCTCGCGGATCTCTGTCTGCATCGCCTCAATGGCTGTCTTTTTGGCCTTCTGCATTCCGTGGCACTTCTTAAAGGAATCCAGTTTTCCGGTCTGGAGCTTTAAGATCGGTTTAATATTAAATACAGATCCGAGCGCAGCTGCAGCCGGAGTTACTCTACCGCCTTTTTTCAGGAATTCCAGCGTCTGAAGGGCGATATAGATCATCATCCGGTCTCCCGCCTTTTCCAGGAGTTCGCGGATATGTTCCGCTTCATATCCTTTTTCGATCATATCCAGTGTGTCCAGGATCATCTGGTGAAGCGGCGCCGCAACCTGTCCGTCGTCCACAACGAGGACGCGTCCTTCATATTTTTCCTCCTGCGCCAGCATCATCGCCGTATTGTAGGAACTGCTGAGTCCGCTGCTGATCGGCATATACAGGATCTTTTCATATTCTTCGAGTGCTTTGTCCCAGATTTCCATCACAGCGGTCGGAGATGGCTGGGAAGTCGAAATATCGGCTCCGGATGTCAGCTTTTCAAAAAACAGTTCCCTGGAAAGCGTCACACTCTCATAATAGCACTCCCCGTCGATATAGAACGGCATCGGCAGAACAAAGATCCCGAGTTTCTTTGCCTCTTCCTGGCTGATGCTGCTGTGACTGTCTGTTACGATTCCAATTTTCTTCATATATGTATTTCCTCTTTATATCCTGGATTCACGCAAGAGATTGCTGTCTTTTGCGCAATTTTAACGTTTTGCGTATCTAATAATCGTAACAAGATCGGAAGAGCGTTCGTGTAGGGAAAGAGTGT
>OJUG01002111.1_pt1 | contig 22249 bp, 20 predicted proteins | sample 1599841 | NCBI WGS metagenome assembly OJUG01 (sample SAMN04168659, study PRJEB22393) | human gut metagenome | biome: human gut microbiome; feature: stool | host: Homo sapiens | collected 2014-05-12 | reverse complement strand
TCACACTGGAAAACTTCGACCTCTCCCATGTGCCGGTCTACATCATGGGCGAGGAACAGCTTTCCTTGTATGCCACCTATATGTCCACCTTGGGCAACCGTCCCGACCTGTTTCCGTCCTCCGGGTATGTGAACAAGTACATCGAAAACCCTCCAACCGCCTGGGAGATTCCCGCTGAATATCTCACGGACGAGCGGTTCAATACCCTTATCACCGAGGCGGAAAAGTATTTGGGCTATCCCTATGTGTGGGGCGGCAGCAGCCCCAGCACCTCTTTTGATTGCAGCGGCTTCGTCAGCTATGTGTTGACCAACAGCGGCCTGTGCAACACCGGGCGGTTGGGCGCCCAGGGGCTCTACAACATTTCCACCCCGGTATCCAATCCCCAGCCCGGCGATCTGGTGTTCTTCGTGGGCACCTATGACACCAGCGGTGTGTCCCATGTGGGCATCTATGTGGGCGACGGGATGATGCTGCATTGCGGCGACCCCATCCAGTATTCCAACCTGAACACGAGCTACTGGCAGTCCCATTTCTACGCATACGGCAGGCCAACCTACAACTGATGGAGGTGATGAAGCATCAATATGGTTTCCTATGGGGGCGGCGCCAACAGCACCGCTCTTTTGATTGGGCTGCACCAGCACCGTATCCCGGTGGACCTGATCCTCTTTGCGGATACGGGGGCGGAGCATCCCCACACCTATGCCTATCTGGAGGTGATGGATTCCTGGCTGAAGGACCACGGGATGCCGCCGATTACCAGAGTGTATAAGACCACCCGTGACGGGAAACGGCTGACGCTGGAGGATGAATGTCTGCAAAGTTGCAGCCTACCATCCATCGCCTACGGCTTCAAGCGGTGTTCCCTGAAACACAAGATTGGGCCGCAGGAAAAGTTCTGCAACCATTACCCGCCGTGTCAAAAGGCGTGGGCGGCGGGCAAACGGGTGGTCAAGTTCATCGGCTACGACGCGGGCGAGGGCTACCGCAGCGACAAGGTGCTGCTGGGCGACCTGGCCGACCGAAAATACAGCAAGTGGTATCCCCTGATGGAATGGGGATGGACACGGGACGATTGCATCCGGCAAATCGAGGCGGCGGGGCTGCCCCAGCCGGGAAAATCGTCCTGTTTTTTCTGCCCCAGCATGAAACCCGACGAGATCACCGCCCTGCGGGAGCAGCATCCCGATTTGTTCCGCCGCGCCCTGGCGCTGGAGGACAACGCCCGGAAAAACCTGAAAACGGTCAAGGGCCTGGGGCGGAACTATTCCTGGAGAGAACGATTTGGAAAGGAGTTTTGCACACATGGCAACGGTTGAGAAGATTCGCAAAGACATCGAAAAGACGAAGGAGAAGATCTCCGCCCAGCAGAAGCGACTTCGGGAGCTGGAGGCGCAGCTCACCGAGGAAGAAAACCTGGAGATCGTCCGCATGGTCAAGGCGGTGCGCATGGACAACAAGGAGCTGACCGCCTTCCTGAAGGCCTACGCCAGCGGCCTTATCACCCTGCCCGACGGGATGATGGAGGCGGAGGCGGCGCCGGACCCCGACGACGAAGATATGGAAGGAATGGAGGATGGCGAAGATGAAGCGTAACAGAGTTTTCCGCCTTCTGGCGTCCCTGACGGTGGTGGTCCTGTGCATGACCGCCTTTTCCGTCACCGCCTTTGCGGGCGGTGGGGATGGCGACTACTACACCGGGGAGTCCGCCGAGACGATCCCGGAACCCACCGAGGAACCCGCCACCGGGAGCATGGAGCCGGAGGGTCAGCCCCTTACCCCGGAGGGCAACGCCACGCTGGTGGACGATTATTACGGTGATAAGCAGCTTATTACCGTGACCACGAAAGCGGGCAATTATTTTTACATCCTGATAGACCGGGCCAACGAGGACAAGGAGACCGCCGTTCACTTCTTGAACCAGGTGGACGAAGCCGACCTGATGGCGCTGCTGGAGGACGGGCAGACAGAGGAAACACCTGCGGCCTGTACCTGCGCCGAGAAATGCCAGGCCGGTGCGGTGAATACTGCCTGTCCGGTCTGTGCGGCGAATATGAGCGAGTGCGCCGGAAAAGCGCCGGAGGTGGAGCCGGAGCCCGAACCGGAGCCGGAGAAGGAGTCCGGCAGCGGCGGCGCCCTGGTTCTGATCCTGCTGCTGGCAGCTCTGGGCGGCGGCGGAGTCTTCGCCTACATCAAGTTCATCAAGCCAAAACAGGGCGCAAAGGTCAGCGCCGACCCGGACGACTATGAGTTCGAGGACGAGGAATACGAAAACGAGGACATTCCTGAACAGGGAGATTTTAAGTAAGATTAAGTATAAGAAACCCGCCTCTCGTAATGAGAGACGGGTAATATCAATAATCGGCACTTCCCTCAATTTCATACATCGAACGTAAGTACCTTGAGTTGAACCGTTGAGCGATTACAGCGATAGAACTTTCGATAAGCATACAGTTTTGAATTAGTTTTTGAATCGATTCCGGCGGCGAAAGTGCGGGCTCTTCTAAAATGGTTTTGCACAAGGACTTTGTTTCGAAAAAACAGTCTGGTATAAAACGGTTCGGAATGTTTTTTATCACCAAAGATGCATTGTCTAATTTGCGCTTTACTTCAGTACAGAATTTATGCTGATAAGAGGGATCAATAAAAATAGGTTCGAATTCTTTATCGTATATACGAGGCAAGTCATAACATAGGTCCTCAAGAGCTGTATAATACTCTACCCACGAATCCTTATATTTGGGAAATTTAGCTATGTATGATAAGTGTTCTTCTGCTTTTTTGCTCCCCAAAAGATTGTCCGTAGGAAAGTAAACCGTATTTGTATCTTGCTCCCTCCAGCTCGGATTTTCAACATTTAGCCTTACTCGAATATATTCTTGAAGCCAAATATAGTAGCACTTTTGAGGAGGAGTAAGTGAGCAGTACAACAAAAGGAACGGTGTAGAGAACATTTCTGCATATAAAAGTGTTTTGGTTTCAAGTGAAAATTTGGGATTCGTGCTGTTAATAGGCTTTTCTGTACCTTTAATTTGCAGCAGAAGCATTTCGCCTGTGGCGTACCCATCTTCAAACTTTTCAACGATTTTGTCAATCCCGAAATCTCTACCTGTTAAATCTCGAAGTTCCCATGTACGACTAAAAAGAGAAGCAACTATTTTGCAGGTTTCAGAATCGATTTCATGCTGCAAAATCCGTTTAGGAGGCATTGCCATGAACTCACCCTCATTTATTTGATTGTAATAATTTTACACTATTAAACTTCATAATACAACGGAGGATAATGGATGAAATTAATCATTACTGAAAAACCGAGTGTAGCAAAGAGTATCGCATCGGCCCTGGGTGTCACATCCCGGGCCGATGGCTATTTTGAGGGCGGCGGCTGGCTCGTTTCCTGGTGCATCGGGCATCTGGTGGGGCTGGCGGATGCAGCCGCCTACGATGACCGCTACAAGAAGTGGCGGTATGAGGACCTTCCCATCCTGCCCGACCCCTTCTGCTATGTGGTGTCCGAGGAAAAGGCCGCCCAGTTCCACATTCTCCGTTCCTTGATGGATCGCTCCGATGTGACGGAACTGGTCAACGCCTGCGACGCGGGGCGCGAAGGTGAATTGATCTTCCGGCTGGCCTATGAGACCGCCGGATGTTCCAAGCCTTTCTCCCGCCTCTGGATTTCTTCGATGGAGGACGCGGCGATCCGGGAGGGCTTTGCCGATCTGCGCCCCGGCGCGGACTATGACCCGCTGTATCAATCGGCGCTTTGCCGTCAAAAGGCAGACTGGCTTATTGGGATCAACGCAAGCCGCCTGTTCTCTGTCCTCTACCACCGCACCTTGAATGTGGGGCGGGTGCAGACGCCCACCCTGGCGATGCTGGCCGACCGGGACAGCAAAATCGTCCTGTTCCGCAAGGAGAAATACCATCATGTGCGCCTGACGTTGGAGGGAGCTGCGGCGGTTTCTGAAAAAATTCCGGCTATGGAGGATGCCCAGGCCATCCGGGACGCCTGCGACGGACAGCAAGCCGTGTGTGTATCCGTGGTGCGGGAGAAAAAGACGGAGAAGCCCCCCAAGCTGTACGACCTGACCACCTTGCAGCGGGAGGCGAACCGGGTGTTCGGCTACACGGCCAAGCAAACTCTGGACTACGCCCAATCACTCTATGAAAAGAAGCTGCTGACCTATCCCCGCACGGACAGCCGGTATCTGACGGTTGACATGACGGAAACCGCCTCCGTGGTCCTGCATCTGGCGGCGCGGGTGCCGCCCTTCGACGCCTGCCCGGAGTTTTTCCCCGATGTTGCGGCGCTGGTGAACAACAAGGAGGTATCCGATCACCATGCCCTGATTCCCACTCTGGAGCTGGAAAAGGCGGATGTACCTGCGCTGCCTGTGAGCGAGCGCAATATCCTTCTGCTGGTCTGCTGCAAGCTGCTGTGTGCGGCGGCGGAGCCTTTCGTGTATGAGGCGGTCACAGCCGCCTTTGATTGCGGCGGCCACACTTTCACGGCAAAAGGAAAGCAGGTGCTTTCCCAGGGCTGGCACGCCATCCAGGAGGTGTTCCGTTCCTCCCTGAAGGAGAAGCCGGAGGATGAAGATGCCGAGGGTGTTCTTCCCGCCTTGACCGAGGGGCAGGTCTTTGAGCCGGTCTCCGCCTCCGTCACCGAGCACTTCACTTCACCTCCCAAGCCCTACACCGAGGACACCCTTCTGTCGGCCATGGAGAATGCGGGCAAAGAAGATATGCCGGACGAGGCAGAACGCAAGGGCCTGGGCACCCCGGCAACCAGGGCGGCCATTATCGAAAAGCTGGTGTCCGGCGGATTCGTGGAGCGCAAGGGCAAGAACCTGATCCCCACAAAGGCAGGTGTCAACCTGGTCACGGTGCTCCCGGAGCTGCTGACCTCTCCCAAGCTCACAGCGGATTGGGAGCAGCGGTTGAACGAGGTGGCAAAGGGCCAGGTGTCGCCGGAGGACTTCATGGACGGGATCGAGGCAATGGCGGCGGAGCTGGTGCGGAAATACTCCCACATTTCCGAGGATGGGCAAAAGCTGTTCCAGCCGGAGAAGGAGATGGTGGGCCTCTGCCCCCGCTGCGGCAAGCCGGTCTATGAAGGCAAGAAGAATTTCGCCTGTTCGGACCGGGCCTGTCAGTTTGTCATGTGGAAGAATGACCGTTTCTGGACCAGCCGCCGCAAGGAAATGACCCGGAAAATGGCGGCCAATCTTCTGAAAAAGGGCCGTGCCTCCGTCAAGGGGATGTGGTCGGAGAAGAAAGGTTCCACCTATGACGCCGTGGTGATCCTGGACGATACCGGCGGCAAGTATGTCAATTTCAAGCTGGAGTTTCCCAAACGAAAGGATGGTGTGCATGGCAAAAAGTAAAACGGAGGTCAACTTCATGGAGCATTTGAAACCGCTGCTCCCCGCAGGCGGTGACGCAAGCGAGCTGGAGGCAGCGGCCCAGGCGCTTGCCAGACTTTCTCCGGAGGACCGCGACCTCCTGGCCGCTGTCCAGGAGTCGCCTTATCGCCTGACCACCCTGGGGCAGTTTCGGGAGTTCCCCGCCAACACTGAGTATTTTGTCCTGGAGCCCAACATCCGCAAAGTGGAGGATGTGGGCTGGCGCTATCTGGCGCAGCATTTGGACGTCCTTCTGCCCCCGGAGCTGCTGGACGCCATTGATCCCGTTTCCTTCGGCAATCATGCCATGCAGGAGGAACAGGGCTGTTTTACGAGCCGAGGCTATCTCACTCTTTCCGGCGACGAGTGGGAGCATGAGCGTCCCAGGGAGAGGCAGACGGAGAAAAAGCCCTCCATCAAGGAGCGGCTGGAGCAGAGCCGGAAGGAATGTACCAACCAGAGCAAGGCGCAGCCCCATCGGGAAAAGTCTGCGCCGGAACTGTAAGGAGGTGTCGCTATGCCCCATTATGACTATGACAAAGATTATCCCTTTGCTGCCTTCATCACCAACCTGGGCAAGTACAACGAGGGCGCCCTTGTGGGCGAATGGGTGAAGTTCCCCACCACGGCGGAGGAACTGAAAAAGGCCTTTGAGCGCATCGGGATCGGCGCGAAAGACGATTTTGGGCAAACCTATGAGGAATGGTTCATCACGGACTACGACTGCTATGTGGACGGCCTCTATGACCTGTTGGGCGAGTATGCCAACCTGGACGAACTGAACTATCTGGCCTCCAAACTGGATGATATGAGCCAGGATGAATACGAGCGTTTCCAGGCGGCTATGGAGATCGGCGACCACACGGGCAGCATCAAGGAGCTTATCAATCTAACGGAGAACCTGGACTGTTACGACATCTACCCTGACATCCACGACAACGACGATTTGGGCCGGTATTACATCGAGGAACTGGACGCCATGCAGGTGCCGGAGCATCTGCGCAACTACATCGACTATGAGGCCTATGGGCGGGACATCGCCCTGGAGGAAAGCGGCCAGTTCACCGACCTGGGCTATGTGCGGGATACCGGGGACAGCTTCCATGAGTATTACGATGGCGAGTGCGGCAGCATCCCGGAGGAATACCGGGTGATGACCTTCCAGGACGACATCCCCGAAGAAGAAATTTCGGAATGGGCCATGGACCTTGCCTACGATATGGACGAGTTTTTCCGGCAGAACGACCCGCAGTATGCCGCCGAGCACCCGGAGGAACACGCGGCAAAGGAAGAAATTTACGAAAACCTGATGGCCGGGCGCATCTCTGCTCTGGACGAGAAGCTGGCCGCCCTGGGGCAGACCCAGGAGGACTATCTGCCTTCGGAAATTGAGAAATTCAAGGACGCCACCGGCTATGAGGAATTTCTGGATGTAGACCCCCAGGCGATCCGGGAGGCCATTGAAAACCCGGATCAGTCCCATGTGGACGAGATGCTGGCCTTTGCGGAGCAGGCAAACCGGGAGTATGAAGCGGAGTTGTACGGGCAGCAAGTGGCGCCTACTCCGGATGACCGGGAGACCGGCGAGACGGTGCGGACCCCCAGGGGAACCTTCCATGTGACGGATATGAGCCGGGAACAGATGGAGGCCGCCGGATACGGTTTCCACCACGAGTCCGAGGACGGAAAGTATCTCATCATGGCCAACGGCAGCCGCGCCTTTGCCATCCCCAACGGAGACGCCCCCGAACATACCGCGCCGGAGAAATTGACCGTCCTAGTGGTGGAGCCTATGAAGAAGCCCTATGTGAAGGAGATCGACCCCGGTCTCCATGCGCTGCAAGCGGAGGTGGGCGGCGACATTGCCGCCTCCTATCCCTTTGACGATCCGGTAGGGCTGGTGCTGAACGATGAAGGCAAGCTCATCGGTCTGGACCTGAACCGTTCCCTCCGGGACGAGCATGGGGAGATTTACGACATTGTGGCAGGCACCTTCCTGGTGGTGGGCCTGGGGCCGGAGAGTTTCGCGTCCCTGCCCCCGGACATGATCCAGAAGTACACCGAGCAATTCAAGCGGCCGGAGCTGTTCGCCAGCATCAACGGGCAGATTGTGTCCGTTCCCGTGGAGCCGGAAAACCCGCTGCACACGGCGGAAATGACCCTGGAGGATGACCACGGCATGATCGACGGGATCATCAACAACGGCCGCCGTGGGGAAGAATTGGAGAAAGCCCAAGCCGAGGCGCGCAGGACCACGCCGGAGAAAAAGCCCTCTATCCGGGAGCGGCTGGAGGACGCAAAGCGGGAGTGTGGGTCGCGGAAAGCACCGGACAAGCCCGCCCCGCAGAAGAAGCCCCCGGAGTTGGGCGACTTATGAGCCGGAGCAAGAAATGGCGTCTGGAATGGGACTTCTTCTTGGGCGAGAACGGCAGGCGTCAGTATAACAAACTCTGCAAAGGCTGTGTCCATCCCTGCAAGCAGAGTTTCCGGGCGGTGGTGGTGTCCTGTCCGCATTATCTTTCCCTCCGTTCCAAAAAGCGTAGGAATTAGGGCTCAAAATGGGCAAAGAAGCCGCCTGTGGCGGCTTTTTCGTGTAGGGGCAGTATGATTTCCTATGTAGGGCGGCAGGGCGTTTCTGCATAGGCAAAATGCTGGATTTGTACCTTTTGTAAACAAAGAAAAGAGCGCCGTCATCGGATATTTGTCCGGTGGCGGCGCTCTTTGTGTTTAGAGAGTTATTTCAGTCTAAACTTGCATATAGCCCATATGTGTTTTTGCGATAACGCTTGAAAACAGTCCTTTGATATGTGCGATAAGTAATTTGATCGGCAAAATTTTTAATACCTTTCCAATTAAAAAGACTTTCTTCGGGTTTATTTCCACTAGGAGAACGCTGCTCTAAAAAATCACATATTAACTGAGTCGTTACAGCAGACGGGAATAGTTTTTTCCCCTTACCACCGACGGCTTTGGTTTTTATATCATTAATAATGTCACTCATTTTCTGGCGTAGCGTTATAGAAATGTATGGGCAATTATGAAAAATTAAGACATACCAGAACTCTACTTGCATCATCGGTTCTTTATCTGATATTCTGAGTATTTGCCTTTCGACAATATTTTCAACTTTTTTTGATAGTTCATTAAAAAAGGGCTGATAATACTGCGAATAGAGCAATAAATTTGCCCAAATAATTGGGTCATTGCATTCTTCGGCGGCTTGAATTAAATGGTTTTCTGTTTTGGTGTCAAGCACAATATTATATTCGTAAAAAAAAGGAAACCAATCACATAAATCAAATACATTTCCAGAGCAAAAAACAAATGAATACCTATTAATTGTTCTACTTAATTTTGTGTGAGCTTTATCGTCACCTTTAAAATCAATTTCACTATTCATGTAAGCAATAATGGAAATGATTTTTCGGGCTTGGTCAAATGAAGGGTAAAATGCGTATACATATAGGGCCATATCAATTAAGAGCAGTGCCTTACCTAAGCGCTGCTTGCCAAAGAGCGTATACCCATTTTTCTTTTTACTGATATTGTTTAGCAATGTTGATAAAAGAAACGAAACAATAGTTCTCCTATCTTCAGAATGTTCTTTAACCAGAACAGCAATTTCATCTTTTATTCTATCTACAGAAATAAACTCTGTCTTTACTATGAACTGCTCATCTTCAGGCAATTTATCGTAATCAGATTTTTTCCCTTGATAGAAAAAGTTTCCAATAATATCAGACAATTGCCTGGTTTTTTCAAGCCATTCTTTGGGGACACAAGGCGTACTTCCTTTTGTCAACTTCAACTCATTTAAGCGTAGCAGGTATCGTTCGCCAATCATTTTATATTTGGATAGTATTTGTTCAAGAACCTGTGGTTGATTGGCAAACAGAAAAATATCATCAACATATCGAAATGCAACATAATCGACATTATAGATAATGTTTTCTTTAGATAGGGAAACGGAGATTACATTATCAATATGCTGCAGTAAAACTTCAGCCATCATTCTAGAAAACTCTGGGCCAACAACAATGCCATTTGATGACCGCCCGTTTATATTTTGGAGTATTCGATCTATGGTGACAAGTAAATGAGAGTTAACGGCATCTTTTGCATCAACAACATTTCTTTCTATAATCCATGTAAATGCGTGTGTATATATGCTGTCAAAGCAAGCCTTATAGTCGAGTTTTGCATAATATTTGTATTTAAAGTTACACATTCGCCATACCCGTGAATCAGCAAAAGAATTTATTGATTCAAAGGGCCCTATTTTAAAATAATTTCCAGCTTGTTGAATAGCCCCATGTCCTGCACGAAAGGATTGGTCTTGAAAGTATTGTGTTACTCGTCCAGACTTTGCCTTATAATATAAATCTGTGCTTTTTTTGTGATAACGAATGGAATAGTCATGATGCTTTTCAAAATAGTTCAATATTTCCTTTTGATAGCATTCGATAAAAAGGAACAAGTTCAAGGCAGAAAATGGTTGAATAACACTCATTTCTCTCATTGTGTCAGTTCCCTTAAGAATTTTGTATTTTAAAGGTTTTGTGCTCCAGCCATTTTCAAACATTCTAGAACTGCTCTGAGCTTTATTTTGTTTGATTTCTTGGATAAGCGCGTCTAAAATCTTTTGGTTCTCTTTCTTTAAAAGAAATGTGTAAAGTTGAGAAAAAGAAAATAATTCCGATATTTCAACAGGTAGTAAATCTGTCAGAATATAGTCCAGCTTATTCCTTTCTAAGCCACTCCACCCCATTGACTTTTTCCTCCATCTTTTTTATTATAAGAGAGCAGACAAGTTGTTTGCAGTGCAGAAATGCACACACATCATCGGCACAATGCTGAAATCAGCCTTGCTGAGGAAGGACATTGTGTTTAGAACATAGCTGCGGCAAATGTTCCGGAACGGCAAGGGCAACCTTGCCGTTTCGCCATTTAGTATCCGACCCGAATTTTTATTAAATAGTCCCTTACAAGTGTTCCATAGCCCCGTCGTTTGCCATTTGCATCAGTGCTGTTGATTCCAACCTGCTTGCATAGAGCCACGAGAGATTTATAGTCATACCCAATACGATCAACAAGTAAAATCGTTTTATTGGCTTTCATGTTCCCATATAGATTATAGCCACAATTTAATTGGGCGCCCCCCATCAAAAAATAAGGTTTATCAATCTTTGCTCTGTCAAACGCATCGTCAATCATATTCTTCAAATACTGTTCTGTATTGGTTTCGACAAACCCAGTATCTAGAAAATATCGAAGTTCGCCATAATTCGAAATAAATCCTTTTACTCTCCAGATGTTTGAACGAAAATGTTTTGTCATATAAACTTCGCGTGAGGAGAATGCAGCTATTCTATGCCGTAGTAACTCCATTTTATTATAGTCAGGCGATGACGGGTCTGTATAAGAAGCAATCAATTTATCAATGCGATCTTCATATTTTTTTCGCTTATCATCAGTAATGCCATATTTAATTTCAATTTTGGCTTTACCATTCGCTGAAAGCCAAAATTCATAGCCAAGAAAGTCTACAGAGCAACTTCCTTTTAATATGTTTCGGCGAGAAATATACTTGAATTTTTTCTTGTTAAATTTTGTATGGCATTTGGGTGCTTTTATTGTTTGATCATGAAATATTTTTAAAAGAACGGTTTCCAGTTTCTCTTTAACTTCAGTTTCCTCCATGTGCTCGTTTAGAATCAGAATGCTATCATCTATATACCTTTCATAATATATAATGCCGTTAGAAAAGAACATCTGTTTGACAGCTTCATCAAAGTATCCAGCTATAATTTCCGCGATTGCATTTGAAGTACAAAGTCCCGCATACGCATATTTAGTTGAATAAGCGAAAGCCTTTATCAGGTCAATCTCGTGCCGATCAAGAATATTATATTTTAAGTATTTTTCAAAAACATAAATAGACGAAACAGAATTGAAGTAATCTTTAAAATCAAATTTTACAATTGTAAAATCCGACATTTGAATTGCAGCAGAGAGAACACTGAAAAGCGTCCGAGTTGTTTTGTTTCGATTAGGATATTTTATTTTAAATGCTCTATCCAGAATTTGTTTGATGCTTTGACATAGGATATTTTCAGGTGAATATAAATTATCATATTGTTTAACCAACCGCTTTTTACCGCTTTGATTTAACATAAGTGACTTCGAGTTTTCAAAATGGACGGTAGCGTCATTAAAGGCGCTCTTTATATCCGAAATAATCTTTTCTTGTTCCGCAGCAGATTTATACGGGGTGTCTTTATCAAGGGCTATAGTTCTTTTTACAGCGCGCTCAATCTCTTTTTCAATGCTCATTTTTCTTTCCCCCATGTAAAAATGTGCCCTGCAAAAACCTGGCAGGGTACATTTAATTATTGTACAGCTACCTTTGGCAATTGACGCTGCTACACAATAGCAATTTTCTATTGTAAGAGGATTTTAATTATGGACATTCTATCATATTATGGAGAAATACTCAACATAAAGCAGATATATGCAGCAGGATATAAAAACTACTCTAGGCCGGTTATGTGCTCTCGTCGATGTTCTTGATTCTGCTCATCAGACCTTTCCAGCAGGGAGTCCACATTCTGGCGGAGGGTGTCATACTCCTTTTCCTCTCGCTGTACCTTCCGAAGTTCCGTTTGCAGGGCGGTCTTGCGGGCGGCGAGCCCATCCAGTTCCGTTTTCAGCTTTTCGGAGGAAGGGAGTTTGGTGAGTCCGGCCTTCTTGATTTCCCTTGCTGCCGCCTCGAACAAAATAATCTCTCTCTCAAAGCCACGCAGGAATTTTTCCTTGTCCCTTGATGCCTTGTAGCGGTCATAGACAGGTTTCAACTTGCGGTAGGTGTCAATCTGTTTTCCCAGGAGGGCAAGGTCGGCAATCCGTTGTTCTGTATCCCGCAGGCATTCCCTGGTACGGATGGAGGCGGCGGAAACGGCGTCACACCGTTCCGCCAATTCCTCATAGCTGCCGATGCCGTGTTCGGTAAGAAAGTTCATAGTGGCGGCCGCCCGTTTCAGATTCTCGATGGTTGCCCACCGTTGGTATCCGGCGCTTTGCTGGGCCTTGATATTGTTCTGAATATCAATGAGTAGGCTGACCTTCCCATTGCGCTGCTGGGGCTGCCTGGAGGGCCTGGGGCCTCCGGCGATTCGGACGGCAACGGCTTCTTCCGTGTAATCGGTGCCCAGAGTTTTGAGCCGGGTAAACCGCTCCTGATCCGGCGCCCTGGCGGAGATATACTTTCCCCGCTTGATCTCGTATCCTTCCCGCTGCAACCGGACAAGCAAATCTTCCAGGCTGGAGGACACGGGAATCAGCCGGTCGATGGCGGCTTTCAGCTTTGCCTTGTAGCTGGTGTCGTTCTGTGCGGCCTGATGTTCAATGTAGCTCTTGCCCTTATCCCGACCAGGGACGATGACGGACAAGCCGTGTTCTTTGCACAGCCGGTCGCTGATCCGGCGTATCTCATGGTAGCTGCGCTTGTTGGAATGATAGTGCTTGTGGTCAGTGAAGCTGACCGCATTGAAAATCAGATGGTTATGAATATGTCCCTTATCAATATGGGTGGTAAGTACAAACTCGTACTTGCCACCCAATATTTCTTTTGCCAGCTGCATCCCGATCTCATGGGCTTCCTCGGCGGAAACCTCCCCTGGCTCAAAGGCTTGGATCAGGTGGCGGCCCAGGTGCGTACCCTTGTCGATGGAATGACGACGGGTCCATTCAAATTCGATGTCGGCGGTCTCGGCGGCGCATCCGAAGGAGGACACCAGCAGTTTTCCATCTGTCTTATCGGGATTGCAGATATAGTCAATGGCCGCTTTCAGCGTTGACTTAATAGGATGCGTCTTTGTAACTGCCATATCTGATCCAGCCTTTCCCGGATTTCCTCCATGTCGGCCTGATAGGTAGGTCCTCCGGCGTTGACTCGCTTGGCAATCTGATTGATGTTCCGGCCAATGGCGGACAGGAGCTTGTTCATCTCCTTGATGTCCTTGGTGTCCACATAGATGATATATCCATCAATCGCCATCTTCCGCAGATAGGCGCCGATCCTCTTTGTCTGGAGCTGGGCCATCTTCTGTTCCATCAGTTCCTTTTCCTCGGCGGTCACATAGAACTTCACCTGAATATTCCGTTTCCTGTTTGCCATTGTGGTATCACGCCTCTTTTCGTAGCAGGGTTTGGGATGTTCCCAACAAGTATTTTTCGGGTTTAGGGGGAGGGTTCCCTAAAGCCAAAAATCGCAAGCGGGTACTCGCTTGCTGTGCTTGCTCTACGCTCCTTCCCCCGTAAATACAATGCCGGAAACACCTTCATCTGCCCGCAAAATCCCGGATTTTTCAAAAAGAAAAGGGCGGCAGAGCCGCCCTGGAGAAACGAAAACAGAGGATGCTCACACACCCTCCGTTTCATCTGCTGATTTTTCAGTTTTCAGTGCCCCGTCAAGCGCACCTTCGATGACGGTCAAATACTGCTCTGGGCAGAGTTTCAGTTTGTGGCTGATACGCTGCCTCTGTGCGCTTTCCTCCCGCATGACCTCTGGATTGAAGTACCGTTCCACGGGAAGTCCGCACACTTTGATAAGCTGTATGATAACCGGCAGACTGGGAATCGTAGCATCGTTCTCGATATTTGCGAGATACCTAGAGTCGATGTTGATGATCTCCGCCAATGTCTTACGCGACAGATGCTTTGCACTCCGTGCGGCTTTTACATCGGCACCGAAAGTTTCAAAACCGGGGCAATCTTTGATGTTCGCCATATAGCATCACCCAGATACATTGTATATTTCATACTTTCTCCTTGGAATGTTACTATATGCGCTATATCTACATTTTATTATTCGTATTTATCCCTTGCTTTGTTCGAGCAGCAGAACTATAATGTACTTTGTGGAGGTGCGTTATGGACTATATGACCTTGAAAGAAGCAAGTGAAAAATGGGGCGTAACACCTCGACGGATAAATTACTATTGCTCCGCTGGGCGTATTCCTGGGGCCATAAAGATGGCAACGATCTGGTTAATACCTAAGGATGCAGACAAACCGATTGACGGAAGAACAAAGCAAGGGAAGGCACTAAAACATGAAACCATATAAAATACTGATTATTGAGGACGATCCTGTCATACAAGGTGAAATGGAAACCCTTTTGCGAGGCAATGGATATACTGCTGTTTCAGTAAAGGATTTTTCAAAGGTCACCGACACTTTCAAAGCAGAAGAACCTCACCTCATATTACTGGATATTAAATTGCCCAATGAGAGCGGCTTTTCTATCTGCTCTAAAATCCGCAGCATTTCTAATGTTCCAATTATTTTTGTGACAAGCTGCAATACCGATATGGACGAGCTGAACAGCATCATACTTGGCGGTGATGCCTTTATCACAAAACCATACAATACAGCAATTTTACTTGCCAAAATTGCCGCCCTCTTGCGGCGTGTGTACGCTTCTGAACAATCCGAGATATTGACATGGAATGATGCAACGCTACACCTGGAAAGCAGCATGATTGAATATAAAGGTCAGAAAGCAGAATTGACAAAAAACGAATTGAAAATTCTTTACTATCTCTTTAAGAGTGCCGGTAAAATTTGTTCCAGAAATGATATGGTAGATTTTCTTTGGGATAATCAACTCTACATTGATGACAATGCCCTCAGTGTCAATATCACTCGCATTCGGAATAAATTGGATTACATTGGCCTGCACGACTTCATTAAAACAAAACACAGGCAGGGATATACACTATGAGCGGCAAACAATATCTGAAAAATCAACTGCCCGTGCTCCTGCTGAACCTTTTGGGGGTATTGGCACTTGCACTATTTTTGATCGCCACCGGGACCTCCCGCCAAGCCATTTCCTTTATCGCTTTGGTCTGGATTGTGGTTGTAGTTTGCTATCTGACGGTCTCTTTTTTCATACAAAAAAGACATTGTGAAATGCTGTTGGTAATGGCCGAGCAGTTGGGGGAAAAATATCTGATGCCCGAAGTGATGGCCATGCCGGAAAGAGCCGATGAACAGGTCTTTTATCAGATTTTGAAAATGGCCGAGAAGTCTATGCTGGAAAAGATCGGTCAAGTTCAGAGAGAACGGCAAGAATACAAGGAATATATCGAGCAATGGATCCATGAGGTCAAAACTCCGATTACTGCCATGAAGCTGATCTGTGAAAATAATCGTTCAGAGTTTACCAGAGAGCTACTGGTAGAGGTGGAAAATATAAACCGCTTTACAGAGCAAGCCCTTTACTATGCCCGAAGTGAGCATACGGAAAAAGATTATACCGTCCGTGAGATACGGATTAGAGATGTGGTCCATGATGCAATCGCAGACAGTAAATACCTACTACGCAAAAACCATGTGACGGTTGAGGTGGAGGATGATGGAAAAATCGCCTATATGGATGATAAGTGGGTACGATTCATTCTGGTGCTGTTGACAAAGTGACATTTATCCTCGTTTTGACAAATAAAAAAGACGCCCACCGGCGTCATCCAGCGTGTTTTATCATCCGTTTCAGGTTTAATGCGGTCGCCGACAAGAGGCAGTGGTCCTCCGCTGCCTCTAAGCCTCGTCGCAAAACGCGCGCTAAGTTGTGCTCGCGCTTCTGCGCGGAAAACGAGCCCTCGCACCAGACCTGCCGCAGCTTCAGTGCCTCTCGATAAGCAGGCTCGTGGCTGCGCTTCAAATTGCGCTGCCGGTCCGCCGCAAAGTAGCTGACAGACACCTTTCGTGCGCCGCGCTTGTCGCTTTCTTGCAGACATTTGTCCCGCAGCGGACAGAGCGCGCAGTCCCGCTTATCCGCCTGATACTCCCAAAACAGGCCGCTGGCGCTGCGGGCCAGCCGCCTTAAACGCAGCTCTTTTCCGCCGGGACAGAGGTACACATCACGGTTCTCGTCGCGGTAAAAATCGTCCCGCGTGAACTGTGTGTTTGCCCGCGCGGCGGTCTTTTGCGGCCGCACGAAAAAGTCGATCCCCAGTTCGCCCAGCACCCGATGGGCCAGCGGAAAATCGTAGGCGGCGTCCGCGGTAGCGGCCTTAATTGGTACAACATTTTCGTGAATACGCTCGATCAAGCCCAAAAACGGCACGGAATCATTCACATCTCCGGCGGTCACGGTCTGGCCCACGATGATGCCAAAGTCAGCGTCCACCGCTTGATGGGCGAGGTAGTGAGGTCCCTCCGGCTTCCCCGGACGCTTCAGATGACCCGCCTCCGGATCTGTGCGGCTGACGCGCTTGTGGGAGCGGCGGTTGTCCCGTTTGATCTGCTTTGTCCGCTTTTTCCGGCGCTTTCCGGTTCGCCGCTCAAGTTCCTCCAACCCTTCCTCCTCGTAATCGTCCAGCCGCTCCCAGTAAACGCCGGCCTCCTCCGCGACCTCCACCAGTTCTTCCGACGCACGGGAGGCGTTGGCTCTGACGTGGGTCGAATCCGTACCGATCACTCGCCCGCTGACAAGACCTTTTTCGACGCACTGCCCCACAACTTCTTCAAATAATCGCCGAAACACCTTGCGGAAGGACGGTTTCCGGCGGCGCAGCTGCGAGATGGTGCTGTGGTCCGGTACGCGGTCGAAGAGGTCGAGGCCCAGGTACCAGCGCAGGGCGATGTCGGTCTGGACGCGGCGCTCGATCTGTCGCTCCGACGGGATGCCGTACAGGAAACCCACCAGCAGATACTTCACGATGACCACCGGGTCGATGGCCGGGCGGCCGTATTTTTTGCTGTAAAGCGGGGCTGTTTCCTCGTACACGAACGACAGATCCAGCGCCGCCTCCAGTTTTCGGAGGAAGTGTCCCTGGGGCATTAAGTCCTCGATCGTTACCATGTGCATCGCCAGCTGCATCCCATCACCTCAGGTCGTTTTCCTCATTATAACATACCGCGAGGGCTGTTGCGAGACTTTGTCAACAGCGCCATTCTGAATCAAATTATCAGCAATGCGGTAAAGTATCGGACGGAGCAACCATCGTTGCGCTTTTCTACGGCGCAGAAACATAATCAGGTGATTTTATCTGTAGAAGATAATGGAATTGGAATCCCACAGAGCGATTTGCCCCGCGTTTTCGAGAAGGGTTTTACCGGACAGAATGGCCGAACCGTTCATAGTTCCACCGGGATTGGCCTGTACCTTTGTAAACGGCTCTGCGATAAATTGGGTATTGGATTGTCAGTCTGTTCCCAGGGCAAAGGGACAAGTGTTTCTCTTATCTTCCCGATCAACGACTTTGTTGCTGGAGTGCAGGGCTGACACGCTCTGCACTTCTTTCGTTTTTGTAAGAAGTGCGTAAGAAAACTTGATACAAACAACTCTGCGCACCCTCTACAATAGAGGCATGGATGATTCATGGAGGTAAGACAATGGAACCCATTTTAAAATTAGAACATATTCAGAAATACTACGGCAATGAGGGAAATATCACAAAAGCGATCCGGGATATTAGCTTTTCGGTGGAAGCTGGTGAGTTTCTGGGCATTATGGGCGCTTCCGGCTCTGGAAAGACGACTTTGCTCAACTGTATTTCCACGATTGACACCGTGAGCGCAGAACACATCTATTTGGGAGGAACGGATGTTACGGAGATAAAGCCCAAGGCCATTGCCCGGTTTCGCAGGGAGAATCTTGGCTTTGTGTTTCAAGACTTTAATCTGCTGGATACCCTGACGATTTCTGAAAACATTGCATTGGCTCTTTCCATCAATAAAACGCCCGCCAGAGATGTGGAGCCGCGCATCCAAGACATTGCCCAAAAGCTCAATATCACGGATATTTTAAACAAGTATCCCTATCAGGTTTCCGGCGGCCAGAAGCAGCGTTGCGCGTGTGCCAGGGCAATTATCAACAATCCCAAACTGCTTTTGGCAGATGAACCAACCGGTGCGTTGGATAGTCATTCGGCGCAAATGCTTCTGTCTACGATCCAGAGCATCAACGAACAACTTAGTGCGACGATTCTTATGGTGACGCATGATGCCTTTACCGCCAGTTACGCCAGCAGAATTCTTTTTCTGCAAGACGGAGCCATTTTTACCGAACTGCGCAAAGGCAACGACAGCAGGAGTGCCTTCTTTGAGAAAATCCTCAATGTCCTTACCATGATTGGAGGAGGACAAAGTCATGTATGCTAAACTTGTTTTCCGCAATGCAAAGCGCTCTGTCAAAGACTATTTGATTTATATCGTGACCATGACGATTTGTGTCACCTTGTTTTATTCCTTTCTGTCTATTTCCAGCCGCTACTATCAACCCGATATTGGGAGCGAGTACAATTTCACAATTTTGAGCGATGGCATGAAGGCCGCGATCTGCGTCATTACTCTGTTCTTACTTTTCTTGATTCGTTTTGTCAATCACTATATGCTGCGGCGTAAACAAAAAGAGTTTGCGGTCCAGTCCATTATGGGAATGGAACAAAAGACCGTCGGTAGACTTTTCTTTGCAGAAACTTTTATGATGGGAATCCTCTCGATTGCCATTGGAATTTTTCTCGGTGTGTTCTGCTCCCAGTTTATCACGGCCATGCTGTTGACTACCTATGGAAAAAGCTATGAATTGTCGTGGACACTGTTCCCGGATACAGTCTTACTGACAATCGGCTTCTTTATTTTCAGCTTCTTGATTGTTGGGATATTCAATACTCGCACCATTCGGAAAACCAAAATCATTGATATGTTGGCAGCGGAGAAAGAAAATGATCCTGAGCTAAAAAAGAGCCGCTGGATTGCTGCTGTGGTTCTGCTGTTTGAAGGATTCACAGTGTGGATGCTTCTCACTGGCGTGCAAAAAATAGTATTCTACTATGATGGCCGTTTTGCTATCCCTGCCAAACTCATGTTCTGGGGAAACATTCTATTTCCGGCCATTACATTACTTTGGTCTGGATTCTGGCTGATTAGAAAGAGAAAAACCGGCGTTTCTACCCTACTTCCGGGACTGCTGGTATGCACAGTTCTGAACACGGTTATGGCCGCCAGTGTGCCGGCTTTGACCAGTCGATACTATCTGGCTTTGGGGGCCGGGGCAATCAATCAATACTTGTTATTTCTCCTGATTGATCTTCTTTTCTTCATTTGTTGTGTCATTTATCTTAGCAGCAGCTTTATTGTTGCATGGAAAGCAAAGGCCCCGGAACACAGGTACAAGGGCGAAAATCTGTTCTTTTTTGGGCAGATTACATCCAAACTGAATACTACCAGCAAGACTATGACGCTGATCTGTGTAACCTTAGTGCTTGCAATTTTTATGTTTATTGCAGCCCCCATTCTGGTGGGATGGGCTTCCGGCTATCTTGATATACGGTCTATGTACGATGTGCAGATTTCCTCTCGTTATAACGATGTATACGACGAAGAAAACCTGCCCGATGACAATTACGAACTTGTAACGGATTTTCTATCAGAACATGGGATTGAAACTGACTATGATTGCACCTTTTCTCTTTATCTGCCGAGCAAGGACGATTTTCATAACCGGATGAAATACGACTTTCCTGTTGTGGCAATTTCTTTAAGTGATTGCAACACCATTCGCAAAATGCTGGGATATGAGCCGATCACTTTATCAGAGGACGAGTTCACAACACAGTGGCAATCTATTGCAACGAACGAAGAACGGGATAGCTTTTTGAAAGAGCATAGCAGCATTCTGACAGACGCAGGGGAACTTACACTTTCTGAACATTCTTTTTACGAGGAAGCAATTGGAGAAACGGCCTATAACTCTTATACGGATGTACTCTATGTATTTCCAGATAGTATCTGCGAAAACTTACTCTCGGTGATTCGGAACCGTTATATCATGACGACGGAAAGCATTTCCTATGAAAATGCCCGCACCTTAGAACAGGCTTTTTCAGCCGAGTATCCAGAAATAACCGATACCGGCGTCAATTATGCCATTCGCTTGAGTACCCTACAAGTCAATACCACAAAAGCAAGTAATTTTGTTTTACAGGCGTCTATGCTCTATGCAGCTGTTGTGCTGATGGTAATTTGTCTTACGGTGTTATCTTTGCAGCAACTTTTGGATGCAAGCCAATATAAATATCGCTTCTCGGTACTTCGCAAATTGGGTGTGGAGGATACTCACATAGGTAAACTGGTATTGAAACAATTAGGCATCTGGTTTGGACTGCCAATCGTTGTCGCCATCATCGTGTCCACAATGGTCATAATTTATTTTATTCAAACGATCTCCGCAGAAATCTCTGCCTATATTGGCTTCGGCGCATTGATGACACAAATCGGTATGACGGTAAGCATTCTTGCTTTGCTATTGATTTGCTACTTCATCAGCACATGGTTATTGTTTAAGAAAAGTATTAAATAAGAAGTATCTGCCGAGCGACGGCAAAAGAAAAAAAGCCGTCGTACAGCAGACCTATTGACACGCCCAAACTATTAAACGGCGGCTTTGAGAAATCAAGGCCGCCGTTTTTCTTTGCCCTGACAGCTTCCGCGGCGGCATAGAAGGAGGATGCCGCCATGCTGCGCCGGATGCTATCCCCGCCTGATCTGACAAGGGCTAACCGCTCAAAAAAAGCCCGTTCCAGTCGGCGGAGAGGTTCGGCCACGAATACGAACTATACCATGTAAATAAACTTCATATTACTTGCTATTGCGCCCGATGGGTCTGTGACCTGCCGGGCGCTTTTTGTCGTTTCCTGCGGTCGGGATGGCTTGCCGTTGCTTTTCTCAAATTTTTTTCAAGAAGGAGGCGTTTGGCGGGCAGAACACGCTCCCGCAGGATTGGTAGTAGCGGAAAGGGAGAAAACCACCTGATCCCCCCCATGGAAAGGGGGTGAAACTGATGGAATCTAACCCCCGCGACTATGGAGAGCAATGCCGGTTCGATGCTTTTTGCAAGAAGGTATTGCGAAACGAGGCCAGAGCCTACCTGCGGAACATAAAACGCCAAAGAGAGCGTGAAGCCTTCTTTAGCGACTTGTCCCAGGCGGAGCTGGACAAGCTCTGCGTCGTGGATCGTTATCCCAGCGACAGCATTGTGTTCTCGTCGCACGGCTACGATCTACATATCGACAACGAGCTTGTGGCCGAGGCTTTCTCCGCATTGCCGCAGACAGAGCAGAGCATTTTGATTTTGCACTGCACTCTGGACCTGGCAGACGGTGAGATTGGCAATCTCGTTGGGATGTCCCGGAGCGCCGTTCAGCGGCACCGGACGAGGGCGCTACAGGAGCTGCGCGAAGCATTGTCGGCGCTGATGCCGAAAGGAGGCTGAGGAAGATGACAGAGCCCATCCACAAGGGAAAGGACCTGCCGCCCGTTTGGGTGATCCACGCGGCCTCCGGTGGTGACAGCGAGGCCATGGAGCAAGTGCTGCGGTACTACGACGACTATATGAGCCGCCTGTGTACCCGTACCCTCTATGACAAAGACGGAACCCCTCATGTGTGCGTGGATACCCACATGAAACGCTGTCTGGAAATCCGACTGATTCGGGCCGTGATGCGCGCCTGATCCTTTCAGCCCTGGCAGAAGGCAAGCGACTTACCCTTTCCTCCTTTGCCGATACCGGGGACTGACCCCACCTTGACAAAGAAAGCCTTCGGGCAGCATAAGGCAGACGGATACGATCTGTCTGTGTGGAGCCGGTTGGCCGGTGCGCCATGACCCTGTTGCAAGTCCGCAGGACGGGACCCCTACCAAACAGGTGAGCGACAAAACCAGGCTGCGAAACAGGTGTGGCAGCCTGTGGGCGAGGATGCACAGACAGGATAATGAGACTCCCGCGTTGAACGCCCTCAAAGCATTGCGCGGCGCACCCATCAGCATGGGCC